>Ga0163217_1069950_pt1 | contig 17828 bp, 11 predicted proteins | sample SynspAceP_FD_185933 | JGI IMG/M metagenome (GOLD analysis project Ga0163217, IMG submission 185933) | Saline lake microbial communities from Ace Lake in Antarctica - Synechococcus sp. Ace-P (PacBio error correction) | ecosystem: Environmental > Aquatic > Non-marine Saline and Alkaline > Saline ...
CAGGGAAGGAAACCCAGTCAAGAAATTTTTTTTTTTTTTCTGGCACGGGTTTTTACCCCGCTCTAAGTTTTTTTCTATTTACGGTAAACTTTCACTGAACCAGGATAAAGGTTCCAAAATATCAGTTTTTTTGGATTTTTTTTTGCGAAATTTCAAAGATAGTTTTTTTTTCGGGCCGCCTTATCAGTCACTCAACTTTCCTCAACTTTCAACGAAACCCTTTATTCTCTACCTGCCTGAATGGCAATATGGCCTTTTGCACACCACCAAATCCAAAGGCCTATCTTCTTCTAAATATTTCAGACGCCTGAATATAAGAAATCCAACACCTGTCCCACTTCTTGCCTGGCTTGCCTCGCTAATTGCATCACACACCTGTACGAATTGGGGCAATGAGGGTTTTCATTCAATCTCATCATGGTGAGCAGCCTATCGCATACAAATTATCTGGTTTCTCTCCAATTTTTTTCCGCCCATTGCATCACCAAAGAAATTGCGTGAGGCGTTTTCTACTCAGCCTCGGTATTGGGCACCTTTCCTATATCAAAATGTAAAGACGGCAACGCTTTGGCAATTTTTTGATTTTTTTAAATCCAACTCGGCAGCCATTACGCACAAAGTTTTTGCACCTCTCTGGAAGTGTTTGTAATAAGTTTTTGGCCATAGGAAACGATATTATTCATTCTACCCACTGCTTTGATCCATTCAGGATGCCGTCCATGTATTCCCAAATGATTACGTACGTTGCCTATTTCAACATTTCCTCTCTAATCTGTTTTTTCGGTCTTTTTTTAACGATCTTCTTTCATTCTTTGCAGGGTGTTATTCTTCCGTCGTCACCAATTTTGTTTGCAAGCAAGGCGTGCACTTCTCTACGAACCGAATCGAAACATGAAAGAATATGGCTCAGGAAGGTGTCGTCTCTATTATTTCAACCCCTGTAGCTGCTTCAACGCTCTTAATATTTTCGCCTTCAAGACTATTATTCGCCCTTCACATCATCGGATTCCAGGTTAAATACGGAACACAATTTTCGACGGCCTCCTTCCGTACCAATGCGCTTGTAATGTGTTGATAATTATTTTTTTTAGCTTCCTTGTTGTGCCGTAGCTTTGCTGTCCTCCACTGTGGCTTGTTTATAAAAGCCATAGCATCTGATTTCGCGGTATCTTTTAAAGATTCCATCAATTGGTGAATTTGGCATCATCGGCGGACAACCCGGAATAACTTCCAATTGTTGCAACTTGAACTTATGCAAGCTTTTCAACTCGGATTGTTTTTTCTAGAAATCGCTCTTGTAATCTACCTCTTTTAGTTTCGTCTCGAGTTGCTACGCCATTTTTACCTTTGGCCAAATTTCACTTGCTTATTTGGGACTGCTTATCCTAGTCCGTTTTTTCTGATTCGAATTTTCTATCTTATTGAATAATTTACTTTCTAATGCTGGCTTTAAGAGTTCAAAAACTTTTTTTGGCCTGAATATTTAATCCTTCTTTATATTCTCCCCTTCAATACTTGCTTATTTTATTAAGTTCGCCGCCTCTTTTTTTTGCGCTGGCGATGGTTTGGAGGCCTTGCCCTTTTCCATAAATTTTGCAATGGAAACCAAATTGCCAATCAACCATCCTATTATTATTGCTAAACTATCCATATTTAATTTGAAATTATATAAAAAAAGCCCAACATTGATGGAGTTTTTGTACAAACCCGATGAACAGGTTTAGGGCTAACCAAGACTGCTCAGGATCCTTTACTAGATAAGGCATGCTTTACACTAAACTCCTTTTCAAACAATTAGTGTTGAGTTTGTCAAAAATTAATACCATGGTGGGTAGTAACTATATTTTATTTTAAAGAACGTTATTTGCATCCCTAGCTTTGGAATCTACCAACAGATTAAGTGCTTTTTAAGTCGCTCTGCAGCTTCTTTGTCACCCCTTCTTGGTCTGATCTATTCTTTTTTGCTCAATTTGGAAGCAACTGAAGTGCGCACATGGCCAACACATCTTGTGCCTATCCCTAACGGCATAGTTTTGCTCAAATTTCTTGCCGCTGTTCTATGTTTTAGCCTGCCTTTCTTGCCACTCCTTTGCAGAGTAAGATCTATGGTCAGGGATATAGCTATCTGCTATAGAAAGCTTATCTTGAGTTCTCTGCCAATATTATTCATTTACAACTATTCTGAAGTTGGGCTATACAATGGTCAACTCTCTTATCAATGTGTTTTTATTTTAAGCTTAGCTTCGGTCTATTTGTATCCTGCCGCATAGAACTTGGCCATTTTAGTGAATTGATATCTTTTTCCTGCATTGCACTCACAGAAACCTAGGTTGCCTTGTGATCATTTTTTTACAGAAACTAATTCTTCCTTCCAATTTTATATTCGTTGTTGGTGCCAATAGCTCTTAACTTTATTGCCGGCAACTTTACTTATTTTTATTTTCTAAGAATCAACGAATTATCTACCAGTCAACCCATTTGCAAATATCAGATGCATTTTACACAAAGTTAACACAACTTTTATACTTAGCAATTTTTTTTCATTATTCTTAAAGTTAAATATTGCACCTCAATTTTAAGAAAAAAAATGACCCATCCTTCAAAATGTTATATAAACAGACTTTTTTTTTCATTAGAATGGTATAATTACATTCGTACAATTATTAAATAATTATGAAAGGCTTTTTTAGGATTTTTTTATTACATCAATATTTTAATGGCAAGCTCCTTATCCTCAGGATTTTTTTCCGAAGCCTTTAAGATATTCCATAATTTATCGGAACATTTGGCGAATTGCGTTCCCAAACCATTTTCATTCAGGGTTGATAATAAAAACGCAAACAGCGGCAGGGATTAACCCGTTTATGCAATTGGCGATTGTACATTAACGCGGATCAAAGTTTCTGAATGGGGTTATGCAAAGCACTATATATTGCCATCCTATGGGGTAACTTCTCGTCTATGGCCATCTTTCCAAAGTTTTCACCCGATATAAGGCTACATCAAGAAGGTTCAGTATCAGAAAATCTTTGAAGTGGAATTTTTCCCGACTTTTCGGAACTTAATGTCGAAAAAAGCGAACTAATTGCCTTTACTGGAATACAGGTGGAATCTGCCGGACCCACCTACAATTTCGAAATTAGAGCAGTGCTTCAGAAATGCAACTCCCCTCCTACATGGATTGGGAGTTAGGGACGCTACGAACCCGAACTTACTGGATGCTTTATGCTTATCCTTTCAGAAACTCAACCGTAAACCAAAGTCAGGAAAAAATAAAAACTAAAATACGATAGACAAAGTGATGGGACTTATGCTTTCTGACAAGAGTAAACGGCAATGGGAAGCATTGGATTTTGGGATAGAATGCGTTTGAGACCACCGGCAAAGATTTGCCTGCCATAAATGGAGTTTATTCTGTTAAACAAATAGTGAACGGGAAAAACAATATACAATTCCAATTTTGAAAGCTCTCCTTTGTTGAAAGTCGCTATATAACATTGTAGACTCTGACCATTTTAGCACTTATAGGGACGAATTCAAAAGTGTTTTAAGGAAGAAAGCAATCTCTTGGGTATTTTACAAAACTATTTTTTTAACAATGGTGAAATTGAGGTAAGCGAAAGGCCTTCCTATAATGTGAGGATTCATCAATGATCTTGCGCGGTAATCTCACAAATTGATAATCCTAGTGGAAGGTGAAACAACAGGAAATAGTAATCGCCTAAAATAGAAAGAGGAAAACAACCAGTATATTAATAGCAAAAAAGCCGATAATTTTGATTTGGGTGTGCAAAGTATATTTTTCCCATCGAATACTTTTAACAGATAATTTTTATATCGAGCTAAAACAAGGGGCAGACAAAACCGTTACATAACACAACAGTAAAGTACAGCAATAGAAACTTTACCATAACCTTTGATGTCACAAATTTCTGACCAAGAAAGAAAACAATTATTTTAATAGGAAGATTGGATGCAAATGGATCCGCCAAGCTCCGCCTCCACTTACAAAAGCGGACACCTTTACAACACGAACTAGGAATTTTGGGAACTTTATACTTGGCGAAAGATAAACCAATTGCTCTCAGATTGCGGAAAATTTTTACATAAACAATGGTTAACGCAACTTAGTTAGTTTAAGTTAAACATTTCTGATAATCTTAGTGGGAATAAGCTCCTACAATGCAACACTAAACGTGAGAATGGATACTTTTGGGAATATAGCCAAAACCAGATACCATTACCTACAACTTTTGATGATCTTATATTGACAAAAAGCATGTGATTTGAAAGTTCGTGGGTTACGATAATGTGCAACTAGCAGTACTTTCACAAGTAGTTTATCAGAAATAAACATTGAGACTTTATAAAACTATTTTTCTGGTCTTTTTATGGGGAGACATCTGCCGCATTTTAAAAGGACAAACGGCTACATAACAGGTTGTGGTTTTTGAGAAAACGCAAACCCTTTGCCAATGTTAATATCACCACGGAAAAACAAAGGGACTTTTCCGACTATAAATGGGTTATATATTGGAATTGTAAGCGGACGCAGGAAACATTAATACTTATTTCCCATTCGGTACAAAAAGCTATACTTAGGGGACTAATTCTAAACACTAACGAGAATTACGAAATTTTAATCCCGTTCTACTAATGAATCCGATACTGAATTGCTGGAGTCGTGTAACCTTCGGAAGCAGATATGCCGAGGAATTAACACCATTTCATGGATATTGTTTCGAAATATTCCGGATCAATGCGGGGTCGGAAAATTTTTAAAGAAAGCTTTTAACCAGGTGTTCCGTCAACATGAGCTCAGTACCAAGTACAGATGGTAAGAGGTGGCCAATTATGCGAAACCTGTTTATTGTAAACGACATTGAGATATAATCGACATTTCTAATTCGTTCAGGAACAACAAGAAGGGTTAAGTTTTAAAAACGTGAATATGGGTGGAAAATTTACAATTTCGCTGCGGCTTTCAAGCGCAAATACGGTGATTAAATCTTTCCTCGTTCTTGATATCAACTATAAAACTCTGTTGCTTTGGCCTTAAAATAAATGCAACCTTACTAGGCACAGCAGTTCTTTGGAAGGTGTATAAAAATAAAAAATTAATCATCTATTACAAGTGTTTAGGTCTAAGGGACAACAGTAACTTTGTAATAGCAGTAAACAAAAGTACTATAATCCAGCATTTTTATGATATTCCAACAATACACTACCTATATCTTTACCAAAGTTCCGGATTAGCTATTTAGGTAATCTTTTCGATCAACAATTACAGAAACAACCTTTACAAGGCAGAAAATTTTGGAAACCTTGGCGATAAAAAATATTAACGGTAATACTATGCTGGAAGTGAAAAAAAGCCAATTCAGGACCAACCTCAATGCCCTGAAAGCAGAGTATATGAATTAACGACAGAACAGACTTATTAAACTAATTTTTCTTTATATTTCAATAGGGAACAAGAATATTCAGATGTCATATCCAATACCAAGCTTTGGCGAGCTAAATGCACTATTGAGATGATAATTGGGCCAACCTACCCATCCAATGGGATTGGCAACACAATACGACCTGCGAGAATGATTTGGATGCTAAATCTTTTACATTTAGAACATAAGGAACGCATTCCAAAGATGGAAAGTTTACTCATGGGTCAATATGAAACATACAGATATTTCGTGACCGATCAGAGAGTCAGAATTCATAGATTCTTTAGGGTTTATGATTCGCCGCTAATTCAGGATTTTCAGCGGAAATGAAACCTGAAATCCCCTTCGAGGCACAGCTGGTTTCTTTCGGCAGGATAATTTTCAAAAGAATTCGGTAAACACCCACAACACTATCGGATTTGGTACAATATAGAACAAACGCATGGAAAGGCATAACCTTTAAATTATAACCTAGGGGCCAGAGCCAGTCATTGGGTGGTAAAAGGCAAGATCTTAAACGAAAGTACACACACCATAATTTAGTCCCCGAGCCAAGTTTCAATTAAACCGGATTGGGAAAAAGATTGTTATTCGGCTCTCGGGTGGCGCTACCAACAACCTCCTTTCTATAGGGATTAAGGGGATAACTCCGGAACGGTCCATCCGAAGTTGAAGCCCAAAAATCTTTTATGTGGTCTTTGGGAATCAGTAAAAAGTTTTAAAATTGTGGCAGAAGGCCATACATTAACTTGGGGAGGCATATGGAAAAAATTGACTCAATGTAAACCCTATATTTGGAGACGTTCGTATACGTTATGGCCCGCACTTAACATACCAAAAGCCTAATGCTTATGGGGCAAGAATTAGACTGAACGGAGCTTTTGTTCCGGAAAGAATCGTGGTTTAGTTTTTAGGAATACTTAAAACCGCAAGGAAAACATTAATGACCAAGGTTATACTTCAAGCCTACAGACCAGGCTTAAAGTTGGAATCCTTTTTCAGGATGTATTGAGAGGTCCAGAATATTAAAATGTATTTAAACCTAGTATATAATAAAGGTTTGCGGGTGGTTCACCAAGCTATGCGGATTCCTTATCTCTTTCAAATAGATTAAGGATTATATAACGTGCAGATTTTTAGGATTTCTATAATTTTGTGGAGCAAATAAATCCTACGAAACAAAAACTCGTTCTTACGGCTTTTAAGGAATTAAGTGGAGATGTTGAATATTTAATTATTAACAATCAAAATTCCATAAACCAACACCTGGTAAGGGATTTGATCAAAATGAAGCAATTTGCCGTACGCAATTTTTGACGGGCGTATTTTAAAATATAAAAATAGAATGCAGTTTTAGTATTGAGATAAGAAGATAACAAATTGGACCAGGACATTGGAAGTTTAATTATTTAATGGTCACAATATAAAAAGAATATAAATAGATGAAAAATATCGTTGCAGCATTTTTTTATGGCTCAATAAGCTTAGGCATATAAGCTAAAAAACATTTATGAGAGTGATGAATTTGATGAGCTAAGTCGTGATCATAATAATTTGCCATTATCCCTTTTCTTGACCAAACTTGGAATTAAAGGGACGAAATATCCAACAAGGAATTAAAGGACCTTGAAGAAGAGGAGGGTTATCTGTAACAGATGCCTGAAACTATTTTCGAAAGAAAAAGAAAAGATTTTTCGGTAGAATTCCAAATACCAAAAACACTAATGCTATTCGTTAAACAGAATGGCATATCCTACGACAATAATTGATGTTTATAGTGTAAAGCAACTGCGATAATTTTAGAAGTTGACGGTATTATAAGCGCAACCCTATCGACTTAACGTACTCTTATCCAAAGGTGTCCCTACCGAGTTCAGTTTATTGATTATATTAAAGGAAGGCCAATAACGGTAAGAATGGGCGTAAAAATAAGTGATGGAACACCGGAATTACTCTGTGGAAATAGAAAAAACAGATCAATCCAAAAATCAGGGTTAAAAAACACGGACCTATCGATTTGATGCTGAAACTAGCCCTCCAGAAAATTCCAAGTGACAGGGAACGGCCTAGGACCGAAAGAAAGGCTAAGGGAGCGACTCTTTTTAACACCTCGATTAACGTATCAATACTTCTTTGGAATTATATTTTTTGAAAGAAAAACGTAGGGAGGTTTTTCCAGATCCTCAGGGGAAAGAATTTCCGTAAGTATGTGACCCGTATCACTACCGGCTGACACGCGCTACTTTGAGCTGCGATACCCTTAAGATCTCAATGAAAAACAACAACATGAGTGCTTTTTCAGGATCAATGGAAGGCGTACATTCACTAGGGTTTGGTACTTTTTCTCATATATCCGAAAGACCATTAAAGCCTACTCGGGGTATGGCCACGGCTTATTTTCCTTTCTATAAATATATCTTTTTAATTCAGTACAAATCATTCTACTTCAAATGGTCATATGCGGCAATATTGCCGTCTTCTAGACATACTATATTATGGAAAAGGTTCGTTTCCGCCTAAACCCGGTTCTTTTAGATCCACTATAAATCATGTTTTAAACCAGTGTTTTTCTTTTTTAATGTTACGCGAACACACCTTTGGGCCATGAAATTTCTATGTGCCGCGCTGTTAAAAAATGTGCTTGTATTTTGTACATTCCAAGGAAAATGACCTATAGACTGTAATCGGTATCGGATGAAATAGGGCATTGTATTCCACCTCACAAGCTCACCAATAGCACAATATTATGGTGTTTCTATTTCGTTTGTTCAATGCATTTCAGGTTACCATTTTTTACTTCCCTCCCCTTTCAAAAGTGATTCCAAAATGGGCCAAGTCCGGATTTCCAAAAACTATCCAAATTCACAAATAAATAGTTCCACAGCATATTGTAGGCAATGCCTCAGCGTGTGCCAATCCGATGGTGTTCTCTTTTAGAAGTAATTATAGTTATTAACCCAAGATCTCTAACTGACATCTTAGAATCATATTGTCCGCTCCGTACACTGAAGTGAAAATTATCTCAGCCGGATGGGCCATTTATAACTTGGCAATGTTTCTTGCTTTTTTCGATTGCCGTTTTGGCAGTTCTTCAAACATGGGAATGAAGAAGGATTTCCCGTGGAACTTTCCAGCATCTTGCATTCTAAAGATAACCTCCCGGCTAACTGAGTGTGCGGCATTATCAAATAAACCTTTTCATTTAATTATAAATCCATTTAAAAGCTTTCCAACTCTAGGAAGTCCCCCAATTATTGGAAATAAAGTTAATTTTCCCTGCAAAATGCATATAACTTAGGTTTATAACTTAAATTTTAATTAAATTTGAGGTATGAAAAATCTTTTGATTCTCCTTTTGTGTTTGGCCCTTACTTCTTGTGATGACGGGTTTACAAATTGAAACTATATTTTGAGGAATAGTCGATATTCATATTGTGGCAGTACGGTTAAAACAAGGCTCCACCCTTATTCTTTAAAATTGTTGACAGTGCGCCTTAAATACTCACCTTAGCCAGATGCACAACCTTAAGAATGAGGCCATCTGCGGGGAGGTTGAATATCCCATTTCTAGCAATACTACTCTAACGATGCATTTTTTCGCAAGTGTTAACCCAAACCTATTTTTGTGATGTGATTTCCCGTAACGACCATACGGTACTCGAAGAAATTGAGGCAGAAAGCGGATCTGTACTAATAAACCATACGGCTGTAAGTTGAATGGAGAAAACACTCTTAGAACATACAATAAAGGTTGAGCGGGATTTACTTTAACTTATAACAATTCAACATCAGAGGATTACCGATTTAAGCTCAATGATTTTCGGGAACGGTTAACAACCGAATAATCAAGGGGTATTCTGAAAAAGTATACTTCTGTTGCCATGACATATTTCTCTGATAATCAGCGTCATAGAACTTGGCATCTTTCGTATCGCTTAAAAAGAAATTGTCTCCTTTTAAATACCTTCCCCACACATGAATAAAAATACAACTTTTTGTATCTTTTTTTCGCATAGCGAAATCCCAGTTGGCGCTTTGCGTATCCATTGTTAGGTTCAACTTTCAAATGGTCATCCCTTGGTTGAAGCTGTATTTATTTATATGCAGATCAACTTCCCATCTGTGGTATATTGCGCTCCTTTGGTTCTTAATTTCTTATGATGTCTATTTTTTTGGTATTTCTTTTTCGCCTTTATTTTAGCCACTTCACACACTTGGTTATTTAATGCATTGGGCTTGCTATTTTCAATAATTCGGCTGCCGTATAAACTCATAAGAACCGATCCGTTACTTTTCTACAGTAATTGAGTGCCATTTTTAATTTTTAACTAGACCCTTGACTAATTCATCGATGGCCTCTACTTTGATCTCATTTAAAATCATTACTTATTCTTTTGTCATTTTTCTCTGGGCCGCAAACTTATTCACTGCTCCATAACTGTGTGGTCTTGGTAAATCCGGAATCATTAGAAGGAAATGCAGGTTTAACGATACTCCTTCCATTACATTGTCTCCCAACCACGCGATTGCGCTCCTCTATGATGACACTAAAATAAAAAGTCCGTTTTTGTTTCATTGCCCAAAAGATATAGTAATTTTCGGTAAAGAATTATATTAGCACTTTAAAATTAACCTAATGGAGATTCTCTGGAACTTGAAATTATATGCTGCCTGTATGAACAAGCAATTTTCGGTATCGAAGTGCCTGGTTGCGGCATTCACGTTCCATTTCCTATTTATTGGAAAGGCAAATTTTAATTGACGCAACTAAAGATATATCCGCCATTTACACACTGATATGTTTAGTTGTTTGTTGGCGCCTTCCTCTCTGTTCAATTTTAAAAATTCATTCAAAGATTAAAATATATCTTTTTTATACCTAAACGCCGGAATCATATTATAATTTATATATAACAAGATGACCCATCTAATACATAAAATAAGATTATGGAACACAAAACTACCGAAGCGCAACGCTGATTTAGTATTTGGAAATTATCTCTCTAGTAACCTTGCTGCTGCTATGGGATTATTGGTTTATATTTGGAATATCGGACTTATTTTAAGCCAACAAAGGCACCAACATTATGCATTAGACCCACTATTTATGAACGGCTATTAACATGTTAAGCTGGAAAAACGCGTTATCGATTTATAGGTATTGTACTAAAATATACTTGTGGGTCATTTCTTTATTTGGATTATCTCTATTATGCTTGGGATGCATTACAGAACGAAGAAAATTATTGAGGGAAAGAATGGAAGATTTATTTCCCAGAACTTCAATAAATATAATTAACAACTAACAATTTTATTAAACTATTTTTGGAAACATCAAACCCGACCAAACCGAACAACTATTGGTTTTAGCTATTACAGCTACTGTAATTTTGTTGCTTGATTCCTGGCAATCGGTCAGTATTGTAAATGCTGCCAAGGTAAATGAGGATATGCTCTGGGCAATTATGACCACAGCTGAAAAAGCTTCTAAAAACGCCAAAACAATGGGCCTTGTTTGGTATGCCATTGCAGGTGTATTGTGGCTTTATATATTCGCTATTTTTGGGCTTTGCATATGGTGGTTTATGAGTTCGGTGATTTTCTAGAAAAAATAAAAATAACATTAATAATGATTTTGGGAGCATGTTCCTTGGCTACTGCTCCTAATTTTTTTTTATAAACCCCGTTAGTTTTCAACTACTTCCCCAAATGTCATTTTTAACTGCCAAGTTATTATTGCCACACGGGTTGGCGTAGCCAAAGGCCCTAACATGATTTGCTACACTTAAATTTATTAGGTGTTGCTCGGCATAAATAATCTGTTTATTCCCCGCATTTTTATTGATCATTCTACCATTGGGTTCCAATTATACCCCTTAAAGAACAAAAAAGCCTTAAACCTGATCTTATCTTATATCACCAAAACTCCATAAGTACTATTTTCTTATAATCACGAGTCTAATTTACAATTTTAGGAAGTGTAAAACAATTTACCAGCTTTTTAACGTACTGGCTCCAGGATAACTAAGCCGCTATAGACAATAACGGGCTATTTAACTAAAATATAAGAAATTATTTTTTCAAATTTCTTTAATGTTTTTATAATTAATCCCAACTAAGGAGCTGTTCCTTATCCATTCAAAGGCGGGGCAAACTTATAATAATTTCCCATGGGTAGGCTTGGCAAAAGACCGTTCTCCTTTTAAAGACAACAATATCCAACGCTGTTAAGAACTATCTTCTGTTCATTTAATCATATGGATTTAATACTTGCCCTAACGGCATTGAACAATATTACATGTTGGAATAAAGCTTATTGAGCTCATCCCTGAAAATTCACCCAACAGATAGGCATTTTCTGCACCCTTCTTACCTTTACTACCTCGACAGGGACTATACCACGCAGCAGCACTGATTCCCCCCAAAAGTACTGCCATGGCTACAGGTTGGTTATAATCCATAATTTCATCATTGGGCTAGAACTCCAGAAAATCTGGTAAACCTCTCAGAAAGGCTTTTCCTAAATCAATAAATCCGCTTTCACTTCAAGGTGTTTTTCGCTACAATGCTAATCCGGACAATTACAGTTGCAAAACTAGTCTGATCATATCTTAACAAGTCAAAGAGATAAATTCCGGTCTGCCATACTTCATCGGCATAAAAGAGTTATGTTCTTAACCCTATTCCTTGGCTCGGACAAATAATCTCGCGCCGGCACATAAGGATATAACCCCTTGAATGGGTTCATAAGAAACCCAGCTAATGTTTACATTGATTCTCATAAAACTCCTGTAGGAAGCTTTTAGATTGTCAATAATTCATTTTGATAAAACGTTCAGTATATGACATAAATTTTGTGGCGACCACGAATCGTTGGAAAATGAAGATAATAGTGGTTGTACGGATCGGTAGAAATTTATTTATCACAGACGAACATCCTATGGCTTCGCATTTTCCGGAATTCCTTTTTACTATCAGGTATTATAAAATGAAATATATATAGACGCCGTTTCCACTGCTTCGCATGCTGTATTCAATAGGTAACAAAATATAATCAAACCAAAGGTTCGGTTGCCAACTTCTCAACTTAACCAACTATCATTTATAGAGATGCCCTAGATGTCAAGGTACGTTTGCGCTTGCCGCCATCATTGCGCTGTAATTTTTAGGAGACAATGCCCCTGATTTACTTGTGAATAGGCGATTAAAAAATCGTAATATTTTCTTTCTTCAACATCCCAAACAAAGACTCCTCTCCCCTATTTAAAACATGTAACGGATGAATAATTATGCTGCCCCGTAATTTTTTCTTCCAACGCAATTGCATCTTAGAAAAGTTAATTTTTCTAAAACTGACATATTTTTTAAATTTTAAATAAAACATTTAAGCATCTCTTCTTGGGGAGAGAAATCATCCTTCTACTTGTACGAGCATGCAAATTACGAATTGTAATTTGCAAATGCTAAAATATTTTATGAATTGAATTTTCCTCACAAACACCTAGCTTTCAATCTTTTAGGTCAAATTGGCACTAACGGGATTGTGATCGGATAAAACAATTTTCCGAACCATTGTGGACTTTTTTGAGCCAACATTTTAATGGATAACTCAGGAGAAACCAAAATGTAATCTATCCGTTCCAGACGAGAAACCAGCTGTAAAGCACTTTCTTATTCACCTCTGCCAAACCTGCCCAGGAAACTGCCTCTTTCAGCTAAACCCAACCAGAAAATTTTTGGACTACATCATAATAAATGGGAATGAAAGAAAATTTGACATTACAGCATAATCAATGTTTCCATTTACAATATTGCCGTTTAATCCTTTCCCTTATTAGATTCCTGTATACTAGTTAATAAATTTACTTGGGGTCGTACAAATCGGCCATCAAAAGGTGAATGGGCATTAAAATTCTCCCAATACCAAATATTCAGAAGTGTTTTGACCTATTTCGTTCAATTTAATTGGATATTATAATGGCCTCTCCCTCTAACGTTCATGCTTCGCAGGATGGAGGTGAACTACAAAACATCATTCCTTGTTTTGCAGTGCACGCAAGCCGTGATGCATCCTTTCATTATTTTTTCTACAACTCTATGGGATATTTAGAGTAAGGCCAAACAGAATAACCAGTTTGTTTTCATAAAACAGAGTAATCATGACCCAGACTTGCATCCTTCCTCAAACATTTCCAGAATAGGAACATAACTCTTGTAAGGCAAAACAAACATCTGGAGTTTGTGCTCCTACCAATCTTGTATATTTTTTCCTTCTTTCCGATCTTGCCATCTAAGCCATTCAATATTGTAGGTAGAATTTTTAAAATTCTCTGGCTTATCTTTGGATACCAGTGATATGGGTTTATTATATTATAAATAAATATTTCAAAATTCATTGTCTAAATTTATTTTAACAATATGGCGCAACAGTTCTGTTCCCCCAAAAAAAATCTGTCAGAGCCGTAAAGTATGATGGTTATTTATAAACAAGCAAAATTTTGAATGCTCCAACTCGGGATGGATCCATATACCTACCACACTATGTGTACGCTTAACTTACTTGGAACATACTGGATACCCAAATGTTAGTGCGAAGTTCCTTCAGTTTCTCCCTTAAAAGTCTTCTGCATTTACTCCACTATCACAGCATATTAGGTTATGCGCGAGATTATTTATAACTGTTTGGCAATCGTTCTCCATATCAAAAAGTTTCATACCAGCTTCCTGCATCTTCATCGTACTGTATGTATGCCATTGTGGTTGCGCAAGAAAGGTCTTACTCCTGATCACCGAAAATTGCATATCCTCACATTGGCTTTAGGATTATACATGTTTTTACAAGGGCTCTTTCCTTGTAAATGTTTGAAGCTTTCTATCCAGCCAATTCTGCAGTGGTAAGATATAAAGTCTAAAAGTTCGGAAAGGAATTAATTACTGCCGGTGCTTGCCTGGCACTTTTTATCACCAAGGAACCTAACGATTCCGTCTCATGAAGGCTTTATTTCATCAAAAACGGTGTTTCCCTTAGATGAAAACCGTGATCAGAAGTAAAATACAACAATGGTATTTTCATCCAAACTTCTTCTTTAATGTCTTTAGTATCTTTCTACTTGAGCTCATATAAGATACGATGCATAAATACCCGCCTACGCCTTTTTTTCTTGTTTCTCGGACATTTACCATTTACACTGGTTACATAATAATTCCACGCGCGGGAATATCGTCCAATCGTTTTCAACTTTAAAGGCGGCAATTAATTTGCTCCTGTGGATAAGTTCAAAATCTTCTGGGAGCAACAAGGCACGTGGGGCTTACCAATCCTACTGCTAAAAGAAGGATTATTTTGTGCTTTTTATTAGTTCTATAGCCTTTCAGCAGTTTTTTCATCGAATGCACAATCATCCCATCTGCTTAACAATGGTCATGAACATTACCTCCTTTTCTTGGTTTCAGCCCATAGGGATTATTCTGGCACCAATTCGGCTCCCCTTGCGCAGTCCATTCTGGACCTTACTAATAAACCGTTTCGTCACGAGGCCTCGTCATCCGGTGACATTTAGAACCCGTTTTAATATCCCTATAAGAATCCATATGATATATCTTGCTACCCGAGCTGTATAATAGCCATTAATCTTGAACAGTTGTGAAAGGATTTCAGTGAAGGGAACATTTTTCCCTTCCACTTACATAATCCATAAGTATTGGTAGCGTTGGATGGTAGCCGAACATAGGGAAGTCTGATGGGCCCAGACTGGGTATTGGAATAGGCCCTTACCTAGTGCCTTTAGCTGCCAATTGATCACTATTCGGGTATTGGACGCCTGATTTTCAATAGGAGAAATCGCTGTAGCCGTTAGATCATCCGCAAATTATAATAGAACATTGGGTTTAATTGTTTTTAATTTTATTTCCCATTTTCCTTTTTGTGCGGGTTCCATAAAAAAAACACATCATAAGAGACATAGAAGTAGTTTTTCTATTGTAACTAATTATTCAAATTAAAATAACTATATTCCATCAATTCCCTAGGGCCTATAACCTCAATTACTTCTGCTTTTATTTGCCTGCAATCAGCGTAGTAAAATCATTTAATAGGAATTCCATTTTAATTTTATACACAGCGCAAACGAATCTAATAAATACAATAAGACTCTGTTTAAAAAGCTACATAAATCCTAAAAATTCTCTCTAATTTTGGCGCATGCGCAGAAAGAATACAAGACAAGTTTTTTGAAAATGTAGAAGTCGTAGATGCTGGAGCCAAAGGAAAACATTGCAAGGCACCAGACAGGAGGGTATTTTCCTGACAATTACGGTACCGGGTGATGTGTGGAGTTGAGAACACTAAAAAACGAAAGGCTATTTTTGAGGGGTCGTAACAAATTCCATACTTTTTCGGTACAAAAGACTACTCCGTTTGGTGAGCATTTTGGAGTTTTGCGGTGCTGTATGGCAGGATATGGGCCTATGAGCATCAAGCTATTCTTACAAACAAAAAGAAGTAGAAAACAATCTTCGTAGAATTGGTCATTTGAATTACCACCCACCAATACATTTTGGGCTCTTAAAAAACAATATTTTCTATAGAAATAAGATGGAATTTTCCTTTTCGACAGTAGGGGTTGGTTGACCTTGGATGAAAATAAACTCGGTAAGAGATTGAGGATAAAAATGCTTGGGGTTTTCATATTCCTGGTTATGGTGGGATAAAATAATTGGACATTAAAAAGTCATTTACAGATGACCTTTCCAATGCATTAGGTTGGAAATAAAGGATTTCGCTATCACGAACGGGCTTACTCTTTAACCAAGAATCAATGGGGCAGCTTCGGACGTAAGATACGCACATCCTTACAGGTGAAATTATGGTTATGGTCCAATTTAGCGAGACATTTGGAAAGAGGGAATGTTGATGGCTCATTTAGAAAACGACCTTTCCGGAGTAACCCCTTGTTATAACGTCATCAATCAAAACAAAATGACACTATATATGACAAGAAATCATAATGCATTCGGTCGGTCATATATTTGAGGAAATGGAAGGCTTACAATTTAAAATAAATGCCCAAATCCTTTTATCAAACAATTTCCGACAAGCCTATGAACTTTATAAGGTAACACGTGATTTTGCGGACTTACTGGAATGAATGGTATACGACCTTTACACAGGTACAGGTACCATTGCGCAATTTGTGGCCAAAAAGCCAAAAAGTTATAGTATAGAGGCCGTCCTGAGCCATTGCCGATGCTAAGACCATGCGAAGAAACAAAATTGACAATGTAGATTCTTTTGTTGGGGATATGAAGAACGTCTTTACCCCGGTTTTATTAGGCACATGGAGGCCCGACCTCAATTATACCGATCCCGCCGAGAGTGGTATGCACGCAAGCCCGTTGGTGCAACAATTTTGACATAGCACCTGAAAGGTGGTATATTGTTTAGTTGTAACAGTGCTACACAGGTAGGGACTTGGAATTAAATGAAAGGAAGATTATGAATAATGAGGTGCAACCGTGGATATGTTTCCTGCAAACCAATCAATGTTGAAATGTTTCTTTTTGAAAACGGCTTAAATAATCCAACTAAGCAATGAAGAAGGTCATATTCCAATACTTTTCATAATTGCGTTTTATCAGCTTTGAGCTTGCGGAAAAGGATGATATCTGTGTGGACGGGGTACCCTTTATGGTGATAAGGTTTTATGATGTTACAACCTACCGTAATTAAAAAGGTAACTAAATTACGAATTGTTGGAGTTGGCAGAATACGACCGAACCACGGTTTCGAAGAAACCGATTTGGATTCTTTGCATTCTTAAGAGTTGCCGAAGAAAGTAGCGGTTTTTATTTTTATCAACAATCTCTTTCCGAGGTAGATTCCGTAGAAGTAGGCAGATCTGGACACATTATACTTTCACTTAACGAGAAGGATAAGTTTGTTTCGAGGGCCTGTGGTTATATTGCAATTATGAGACATTAAGTAGCCGATTTTAAAACGGAACCGGATAATTGGAATAAAAGAATAGAAATTGTAACCCCAGGTAGAAAACTCACAACGGCCCTGTTAAAATATTTCATTAGTATTTTTATAATTTTAGCCTTTGTTTTGGGATACTCAAAGTAAGCATTGACCTGCAGCCCAAAGACACAGTAGCCCATACAGACCTTATGCCTTAGGGTAGGGATAGACCTTAGCCGCCCATGTATCACATTTTAAATGATAATTACACTGACCTGGAAATAAGTGGCGATTACAGGATTACGAATAAACTTTATGTAAGCGGCCGAACTGGTAATCGAAAAAAAAATACAAACAAGAGGATCTTTTTACAATTTACAACCTTCCGGGAGTTTACTTTTAAAACTTGGAGTGGATTATAATAC
>Ga0163217_1022704_pt1 | contig 17825 bp, 16 predicted proteins | sample SynspAceP_FD_185933 | JGI IMG/M metagenome (GOLD analysis project Ga0163217, IMG submission 185933) | Saline lake microbial communities from Ace Lake in Antarctica - Synechococcus sp. Ace-P (PacBio error correction) | ecosystem: Environmental > Aquatic > Non-marine Saline and Alkaline > Saline ...
TTTATCTGTGAAAAATGGTGCGGGCGTGTCTGGATGGCGGCGGTGACTTATTTTTCCCAGCCAACCTTCAGATACCAAAACCGCTGGTAAATACTGATTAGAAGGACGTTTGTTCAGCCACCGCTCTCATTGGCAATACCATTATTAAATTCGTTTAAACTTTTATTCAGTGATGATTCACGACTTTCGCCAGGCGGGTAATTATTGAATGGCATTTATCATCCATGCCTGGTCCTGGATGTGATTCGCTGCGGCCGCTTCGCGCGGCAAGAAGACATATTGGTCGACTGAGCTCCTGGCGCGTGTCATGGGAAGTGGAACACCGACAACAGAAAACTCAAATTAATATTGAAGAAATCCGTCAAGCGCGGAGCCCACGGTGTTGATCGGGAATGTTGGGTTTCAGACGACGGTCGGCTCAATCTTTCTGTGTGTTGAACATGTTTCAGGACACGTGTGATAAAGACGCGCCATACAGTGGCTAAACAGGTCTTTATGAACATTTTTGCCCGCAGTAAACAGTTTTAACCAGTGCTGGCGACTCGGTGAATAAGCCCAGAATGGATGTCAGCCATGCTGGAAACCGCTTGGACATGGCTTTATTGATTCCTTCACGGTCAATTCATTACTCAATTATTACCTCTCCAAGATCAGACAATGTTTATGCAAGCTTCCACATTGCGGCCCGCGTGGTGCGGCGCGTGTGACAGGCAAGTCAGCAACCAGCCTGCAAATATAGCACTGGCATTAGTGCATTAAAACCACTCAAGAGGCTAACATGGCAGACTTCATCAAAATGCGCATTATCACCTTAACACTGAGCCGAGGTAACCTATCATGCGGGACATCATCGGCTGAGTTACAGAGCAGGAATGGGGCTCTGCTTTTTGCGTTCGATCAAAGCAAGTACGCACGGTGGATTATTGCTACCTGAGCTCTTTTTTCGATCGTTATTTCAGAGCTGCCAAGGCGCATAACGGCAGCTTTCCGCTTAATTGTTCCAACAATTGTCGGGGACCAGTTTCGTATTTATCCAGAAATTGTAATGCCTGGATCGAAGTCCAATGGGCTGATGAGTTTAACTGGCACTGGGTTTTTTTTTACGCATTGCCACAGCATCAATCGGGTTTCTGTGGCATCGACGGACCTCGATTTAGTGCTATGATGCTGAGGTTTCACAGCGTTGAACCTAGCCGCTCAACAAGCAGGTAAAGGGCCGTATGTCTGGTATTAGCAATGGGCTATATTCCCTGGGCATCGGGTAAAGCTGAGTCGATTGCTTTACATGATTGCGACCATTGTCCACTTACAACATCTTGAGCTACCTGCTCGATTGATTTAATCCAGTCGCTAATCAATGTTTAATTATGAATTCCTGCAAAGGCTATTTAGCCGGTTTTCCGGGAGGATAACTCAGAAACGCCCGGGTTGAACGTTTATTGATACTACCACTGTTTAAGAGCATTGAAATCGGTCATGGGACCGAGTGATATCTTCGACTATATGGACAGCTTTTCGCTATTCTGGCCGGCGGAACTTTCGTGGCCGGGACGTGGGATGTAATTGAGTGATTCCGCAGTCATCCGAGTGATTGGGGGCTGGAAATCGTGTGCTGTCCTGAAAATGCATCGCAATAATGCAATGAAGGCCCCCGAGACTCTGTGCGATCGAGTGCGCACTCACCTTTGCCGGAGATAATTTACTTGAGGACGACCTCAGAGGAGAACGGGTCGTCGGATAAGAACGCACACCACACAGCTGGAGATTATTAGACAGGAGGAGCACGATATTGTTCTAACCTGTCGTGGATATGCGGGACGAGAGTCATGAGCTACAGGGCGAGAAGAACACCAGGAGATGGAGAGAGACACCCCGGTGCAGCTGGCTGCACATTGGCCCCTGCCAAGAAGATGTTTCGCAGTAGATCAAAGCCCTAGTCGAAACCTGGGTCGAATTGCATATATGGATTTTTTGTGTGAGAGGCGGTAGTTGCGAAACGATGCGGTGATGAATGGCGCTGGAGAGATGGAGATATTAAAATCAGCTGCGCAGATGTTGCCTCGGAGTATCTACTGGGACGCGACAGAGGTATGTATTCTGGAAGAGGAGGCAAACGGCAGGAGGCCCTCGGGTCCGCCTAAGTCCGAAGATCCGCGGGGTGACATAGGTCGACTTGTGCGCTCAAGACTGATATTTTTGAACGGCATCTATCAGGCAAAGTAGAAAGCGACAAGCACACCGTTTGCTCTGATCTAGAGGAGAGGATCGTCGGACGCACACACATCATCCCGAGACCAGGTGGAGAGCGCGCGACCGTGAGGTGAAAAGGAAATGGTGACTCTAATCATTCGTTTAGCGGACGATTATGGTGAACGCACATCGGATATCCTTCATCTCCGGACACTAGAGAGCGGTGACGGGCACCCCACTCTCGTCAGACGGAAACAAACATTGTTAGACGATTATGCGGGTAAGCCCTTGAGGCGCAGTCTCGCTCAGCTCACACCAGAATAAATGGGCAGTAGCAAAAATTTGCATAAATCACATACGGTAATCAGCGTGGTAAAAAGGGTGACGCCGCCAGACAGGGATCTAAAACATTTTTAAAGATCGATTATTTTGCGGATCTGCATCAATACAGTCCATTCCTGCGCTTTTTCCGCCTACTGGCAGGATGTAATGATGGTTTTGCTGGTTACAAGACTTTCTTCCAGGTTTACGCCGGAGTTAGGTGACTGGGCCGAAATCAAACGCCGTCGCAGGAGAGAGGAACATCGACTGATGGCCGACTCTGTGATTATCATGGGTCGAGCACGCAGCCATGGTTTCAGAATATATATGGCCGGTCAGGGTGAAGGTCACGACTATTTTTATAATAGCCCTGTGACATCTGGATACGCCAATTTCCTCTGGTACGTACGTCCTCGAATCACCGCCACTGTTATGAAACCGAAACGCGCTAATGGTATTCACCTGTCCTGGTGTCCTTCAGCCATGAACAGGTCGATTTTGATTCGTAAATACTGAAGTACCTGAAACCTTTGTAAAGATTATTCGCTTTTTTAAGACCTGGACTCAGGGAATACGACTGGTTTCGCCTCGTGCTGTGGGTTTTTATGATAGCAGGACAGGGATCTAATTGCCTAACCTTGCACAACGATAATGTCGTTGGTAAGTGTTGATGCGTCTGACCTGATATGAGCAGGCACAAGCGATTGCCGTCATTCATTACTGAAACCGAACTATTCCCATCGGGAAAACCTCAGTTATTTCGGCAACGCCAACTCGAGCTCACTGATTTATAAATTTTCATTCCCCCGCTTTTTACTCAATCTTAATAAGCGGTAGCTGTAGTTATTTACGCCCAACTGGCTGACATGAGTATACGACCGCCCACGCTCAGAATGGCAACGTGCTTATTTTAATTTATTGGCCATCCATGACTGGTATTGGCTTGCGACCTTGCGAAGGATTTATTACCGAACTGAGTAGATTGCTGCGCTGATCTTTCGACCATCGCAGGGATTTGGGGTGAAATTTCCTGGCGCGCGCCTGAAACAGCATCAAAAAACCGTATGATGATCAAATCCACTATTTGACGCCTTGCCGGGAACGTAAATAGGACCCGATCAGTGGCAACAAACACGAAGTTCATTTGTCTCATGCGATTTGTTGGCGCTGAAGGGTTCCTGGCATTTAATATCCACAGTTTTTATTAAGCCACAGGCAACGATTACAGTCGGCCTTTAGCTACAGCAGCATAATCGTGGCTAGTTAACCGTCATCCTGGGAAGACTCGGCCATTCGGGCTGGCGCTTAGCTCATTAGGCCAATAACCATCTTCGAGATGTATCACAAACTTCACCGATCCTGATTAAGTTTCCGCACATCGCCAACACTTAGCATTCCATCCCAACGCACGCAATATTACCTTGCAACATGGCGACGCAATTATTTTGGCTTCTGGCGAAAAGTATTGACCGTCGACAAGTCATTTTCTGTATATTTAATGTCACCCGGATCCGCCCAAACACTTTCGTATAGCGAATCTCAACCTGTTTGCTAACTGACGAATGGTATGATCTTCGTCAGTGGAGAGTGCTATCGACTCCTGCTAAAGTTGAAATTCCGTTATCTCCCTCAGCGTCCTAAGTCAATTTGAGTGGTCGAGTAATCGCTAATTTCACCACCAAACATCTACGAGGAATCAATTCTTCATGACAGAAAACAGTTTTTCTATTCGTAATGCCTGTTTCCGTTGCAGGATATCGCCGAAGTTTTTTACGGCCCCAAAGGCGATGCCTAAAGAAATGTTGCCCAATCTTGTTGACTAAACACTGATTCAATACGTGTTTGAGATAAGCCATGGAAGCCGGGACTTCCAGTATGGGCTTTATTACGGCCGCCGGTAAACAAGAGCCATTTGCACGATCATTCTTGACACCAAGTTTTTGGGAATTGGAAAGCAGATCAGGGAACCAGCAAGAAATCTCATCTGGAAACAGATATACGTAACGTAATGGATTCCTAGCGATTTTAATTATTCATGGCGTCAGCGCGCCCATGTTGGGATAGGCCCATCATACCTTAAACGGGTGAACGATAATAGGAAATGAAAGCCTTTTGCGGTTTATGCTGGCTGATGATTTTTGTGCGACCTTCCCGAATCCGGTGGCAACGCGTGCTTAGGTCAGCTAGTTGGCAACTTTATCAAAACATTCAATGCATGTATCGTAAGCAAAATAGAAGAAGTTCTGCTTGATGCACAGGGTAGCTTGGTGTCATATCCGGTGATGAAATTGAGGCCCAAGATATTTTATCAGATCACCGATATGGTGAAAAACCTAAACCGAGATGCACCCAGTAAACTGGCCATTATCGGCGTTATGCCTGTTGAGCGCCTGATATTCGTTTGATTATTTACGTAAAACGCCGCACAGGCCTGGCCATGGCGAAAGGTTGCAAATTCACCGATGCTAATCCGCGCAATGGCTGCAGAAAAAACCGGTACTGGCCGTCAATTTAAGGACAGTCGCATTTGGGAATTGCGGCAGGTATCAAGGCGTATGTCGAGGCGACAACTATTATTTTCATAACAATATGGTAATTCCGGATTTTCTGAAACCATTAACGCCTGTTGAGCCTTATCAGGGATAAGTTCGCTAACTGGCCCGACCACAACGCCCCATGACTACTGAGCCCGTTTAGCATGCAATCGCTCACCGGTTCAAACGCCTTCATTTGCCGGCATTAAGGTAAATGGTGCCCATCTTTATTTAACCAGCATGGTTTTAAGGGTGCGCATCATAAACATGCACCAGATGGCACAATCATGTCACCATGTCTGCCGCCTGTCTTGTCGATTCAATTCAACCACATAATCACCAGACATGAGCCTTGCCTATCATCGACTCAACCAACTGATATTTGAGGACATATCGACCTTTACCTTGAACAATGATGCCCAGATCAATTCTGAACTCATCCTGACACGCCCAATATCGCCTGCAGCGGATTTTTTCATCATACGGCATGGATAAGTGACTGTTCGATACTCTCAGGGTCATTCAGCTTGTAACCCGCGGTTCCTCGCGGTCAGGGCGTTCCGAATAACCTTCATCGCAATTCGGCTTTGAATTAACGATGGGATCGTTCAAATGGGAGGAAATCCCAAATCCTATCCCGCGATTTTCGGTCCAGCAGTGTGCTGTCTGCATTTTTTTCAATGTCTGGCGAATAAAGTTGAGCGTATCTGTTTGTCTTTGTGGTTAGCCAATCAGACTTTCCCACCTCACATTTGAGAATAATCAAAGAGAAGAGAAAATATGATGAATTATCAGTTCCAGTACAAGAAAAATTTTTGCTGAAATAACACTTTCGGCCATACTCATTGAACAACTAGAACAACCGTTCTTTTTACTGGCATACATCAATTTGGCAGTGGTACGGTTTAGCGAATCAAAATGAATTGGCGTACGAGGCAAATATGTTTTAAAACAGATTGGAATGAATTTGTTGATGCAAGAAATTTCCCACATATCATCTGCTGTCACATATTTCTCGCCGTTGGGGTTTAGTCGCAATCCGATGGTATTTTTTCTTAAATCCAGGATAACCTCGAAATCACCTGGCCACAAAGGTAAACCCTCCAAATTGTTTATGATTTGATCCAGATAATGCCTTACTGTTGATACCGCTTGATAATTGATACGTACACGGGAATACATCTAACAGTTTTTAAGGGGTTTCCATCATGCACCAAACTTAGAAGAATGCTAACTGGAACATTTCAATCGAATTTATCATAGTTATCGTCGCTGGCCTGCATGGGCTTGTAGCTTTTTGTTAATTGATGTCTGATTTTCAGGCTGAAATGACAATTTTAAGATTTAGTGGCCTGTTCAGCGTTCAGACCGTAGTGGCTATGGAGTGATAAACCAGGCCCTAGGTACTGACTCATTAATTCGAAAACAATCCACATAATGCAGCACAGAAGTTCGACAACGTTTTCCTGCATCATGGAACACTTCAGCACTCCGCTCTTTTTGAGTATTGAGTTGAAATTTGGTGGTATGCATTCAAATCATAGCAATTTAATTGTTAAACAATGATGACTTTCAGCTGCCATAGTTATCGTCCAAATTCACCTTTACAACTGCCTGGCTAAATTTAATTTCGTCAATGCCCTACTAAACGTCTTCAAATACTTTCCAACCGGTGCATATCTATAGTTAAACATAAGACCCTCAACAGATTTTACGATACAAAGATTATCTTCATTTTCTAAGATTAGCATTCAAGTTATCCTCTACCGCCTTAAACTTTTCAAAGTTGACTCAATGAAAGCATTTAAGCACATCATTACCCTCTGAGTGATGTAGCCGAAAATAAATAATCAACTTAATGCAAGAAATCGTTTTTTTTGTATCAGATCGTACCGGTTTGACCCGCGGCATACTTATGGGAAAATGTTTATTAGCCCAGTATTCCGACAATTGAGGTTCGAAACGATTACCTGGCCGTTTGTCGTACCAAAGAAAAGCAGAAGATGCCCCGCGAGCAATTAATGCGTCTGTGTGCAGAATTCTGATTTATTCCGCCTGGTTTAGCCCCCTAGTGAATCACGACAGCTCAACAAATAATCGAAGACTGTGGATGGCTTGGTGATTAGTTTATTTCACCAGTTCATTTGGTTCGGATGCGCAAAATTTCTTATATTGAATCCTCACAGAAACTTCGGTGTACGGAATCGTGCGGATTTTCCAATTTAGGATGACACCTAATCAAAACGTCTGAATGCGATTGATTATGCCGCAACTGAACGCATGATGATGGCATACGGCCTGATCAGTATCGAAGAGTCTGACTCATTTTAGTGGGTGTTTTCACGATGATGGGTACAAACCAAACCGTTTGTTTTAGCATGAATCTTCTCCCTCAAGTGTCGTAACTATACCGGTTACCGTTGAAGATTGTGGAAGCAGCCCGCAAACTGCCGATTATCTGAACATTCATCAGCAACATAAACTTGCTGGTTTAACCATCTAAACCCGATCTCCGCTGAGTCCCGTATTCGTCGGCAACGTCGCCCTGACAGTATTATTCCTTCTTTGGACTCTGTCAGGCAGAATAGAGCAAAGCGATGATGTTATGTACGAGAAAGTTTCTTCCGGTTTTGATACTACAAATACTTCTATTCGACGGAAATATCCAGTCCGTAGGTTGTTCTCGCTCCATGGGGCTCGGCGCCGTGAGCGATATCCGCGAATCAACCATTACATTTCAATAAAACTAAAAATTCTAAGGTAGTAGTCATGACCGAATAATGTAATTCCACTTGAATACAGCTTGTCGCATGAATGTGTCGCAGATCAGGACGGAAAAAATGCTTTTTAGTGAAAATGTTTGCAGAATTCTTAGCGCCCTCTGGGCGCGTAGCCGTCCTAGCGGCTTGCGACACGGCAGAATGGGGGTCTAATAGACGAGTTTTTTAAAGCATCGACGGACTACAAGAGCAGATAAAGTGATTTATTTACGTGAACTTGAATGTCGCAGCGATGTTTGTTGCGCTGCAGAAGCGGTAAACTACTCCGTGAATGGATCATGAAATCATTCTTATCCGGAAAAAATGGAAGCGGCAATTGAATGAGTCTTATCAAAAATTAGTGGAAGAAATACGGTATCTTCGACCAGTTGGGCTGTTTCGTCTCATTCTGCAACCGCCGAGGATTCTACCAGATCGCACGTTTTGCCGACAACAGGAAACTTTTCTGAAATGTTTCCGGTTTTATGGATCCTCCTATCAAGTTTGCGGATCCAAGAAGTGCTTCTTTGCTTCACTGTTTAATGACCTCGCGCGACTTGCGTATCGCGAAATTCATCATGGGTTTTGAGCACAGCGAAGTTGCTCTTGTCCTGCCGGTATCCAGAAGATGGTAACGGTTCTGACATTCGCTTTCTGCCGGCGTGGCTTTTACATTGGAACTGCAACAGTGGTTTTCGTGCTGTGGGTCTTTTATCACCGGCAAGTACGGTCTGGTGAAATGGTCGTGCGCAAGTGGCAGTAAACCCTGATGAGTTTTATGTACAATAAACAAGCTTTAACGCCGATCGTCCTGCCAGTATTACGCAGAACATTAGGCTCCAGAAAGCCCTGATAATGTTTACTCCGCGATGAAAAAGCACCAGTCAAAACCGTTTGATGTAAGAACACCGAAGATACGCTTCACTATTTTGTCCTGAGTTGACTGAAGAAATTGAGTCATTGGCTGCGCATCAGGGCGATGATTATTGAAAAGAGCATTACCCAGAGACCCATGGATATTGAATGGGCTAAAAGATGTAATAGATGGCCGGATATAATTGTCAGGCACGTCCGGAAACAGTAGAAAGTGCATATATATATATATCTATCAGTTTCATCTTCTGAAAGAAAAGGTGATTTTATTAGCCAAAGGTCGCGCCTTTCGGTAGAATTAAGTTGGTAGTGTCGGTCCGGATTCTGACTAGCCTCGGATCAATGGACTCATTTGAAGCTGGCGATCGTTTTATTAACTGGAATAACGGATCCGATTGGGAGCCGATCATGAAAAACAGCGGCCGCAATTATTACATCCGTGGGCGACCGTAAACTGTCCATGCGGCCATTATGGCCGTGATTTAGTGTATTCCGGCTGTTGTCGGTTGTGGCGATGCACTGAAAAAAGTGGCTGAAGGTTTTCGGCAACCGTTTCCGTGTCGCGACAGGCGATGAAGGTACATTATCAGGGGTCTACTGGAATTTTGAACATCGGCGTTTCATCATTGATGAACTGCCTGAATCTACCGTCAAAAAGTCATAGATGAACCATGTGGGCAACCCTGATCGTGCCTTCAGCTTTTAACAGGCTGCCTAAATGACGGAGTTTGGGATTGGCCAGACTGAATTCATTATCAATAATACCATCGGTATTCATGCAAAGCTTTATATGGCCTGCAGATGAATGGATGCGGAACGTGCAACAGTTTCCGAGAAAACCATGCATCCGGTGATCGGCGTTGAATTCTTATATCAGACCGTATTACTGAAGGCAGTTTCACATTGCCCGCAGCGGTTTCATCATCACCAAAGTGATCGTTGCGTATGGTCCGATTCTCAAGATCGAATGAATAATGGCAATTTAGTAGGTGTGGCGCAATTTTGAACCGCACGAAGAAAACCCGATGTTGGTTTTTCGGGGTTGGCGGCACGTTACTAGTTCTCCAGAAACTTTGAAGCTTGCCTTTTGAATTGGAAATTGGTGAAGCAAATCAAACGTGTCCGCGATGTCATGGGGTTAACCACGTCCGAAACTCATTGACTTTCCTTTTGCGTCCGTACGCCTGAGTGAAGCTGAGCCGTTCATCAAATTCTGAAAAGAATGGTCCTGGAACGTGGTAAGAATGGGCCTTCGTGTGATTCATGAGTGTCGTGAGATTACGTCAAATGCTGTACTGCAGAATCAGTTTTCGGAATACTTCCGATGGATTTTTCAATCGTCTAATGAACTGCACTCAGCGACCTAGCGAATAGACCGGGGATTCTGGCGCAACTCGCCGCAGCATTTGATGAACCGCGAAGTCCAGTGCGGTATTCGGCATCGCTGGAAATGGCCGATTAATGCCTGTCCACAAAGCTGACTAAGCTATCGTCGGTATTTGTGGTCAAGGTTCCCTTCCGATCATCCTGATTTGGCAGTGCGCTGCTTCAGCGTGAATCAGCAGCATTTTTCTTTAAATTCACGATACAGTTTGTCAGTACTATGGCAGGCATTAACGTAAACACGTAAAACATTGCCAGGGTCTGTTTATCTTTCGAGACCTCCTCTGCTGGCAGGATATTTTTTTGTCCAAACAAGAAACGGAAAAAATGCTGCGATGTAGTTGTTCTACATAAATCGTTTACACCGCAGTTGGGCGGAAAAATAGTCCGCAGCCTCTCGGGTGTGCTATGAAAGATAAACAGACTATATTCATAGCAAACAAAATGAGCCCTGATGGGCCCATTTGTTTATGCTGTTTCATTATTAGAACCTTTTCTTTTGACCCTAATATCTACAAAAAAATCAGTCAAGCACTGAATCCCACTCGAGGCATCGAACCGTGACCCACACCATGATCAAGTACTTCGCAATGATATGGCTTCCACTGTAATACTGTCGCAGTAGTCAGTTTTAAAAATCCATGTGACTCTTTCAAAACGAATACTCTCCCCTGCAAGGTAATCTCGACATTTTTTTTCCAATTTGTAGACTTTCGCTGTGGTCGTACCGTTAGCTTTTGACATGTGCCATACACGATAATCCACTACTAAACGCTTGAGTTTGGGATCAGCTAGAGAATGGTACTTCAGCCTGCAAGCAAACCGGTCCACTAATTCTCACCTGCTGCTTAGTGAGAACCAAACTAACTGAGACTTTGATTCCCGTGTATATCCCAATAATCGGAAACCACACCCGCCGCTCACCCGCTTTTCAATCCAGGCTGCGAAGACCATGTACGAATATCCAGCGACGATTTGAGCCGTCGCCATTGGTCTAACCAATCAGCCACATAGCTCGATTACCTGCTATGCAGGATGAATCTTTACTGATATGCGTTCAAATTGTTGGCTACTGACTTCTGAACATAGTGACTATGGTCATCTTTAAGATGATTAACGTAGCGTCAAAACGGCTGAGGATTTTGTTGCAAATACTTTTAAATATCCTCCCCATGGCAATCGAGGTTCGCCATTCCTCTGAACGCCAAACGTCTTACGACATGCATCACTCAGGGTCTTCAAATCCAATCTGCAGCAGGTGATGATAAGTTAAGCTCAAAATACTGCTCCGACTATATGGTCTGAATGGCAAATTCAGCCGTAACACAAGGCGTTAGATGATTTTTAATAATCCAGTGCAATTTCTGGATGCTGTTAAAACCCCTGCTCTGCCAGCATCGTCTATTAAGGCCAGGCCATAAAACTCGTGCCGCCCCTTTATTTAATCTTTTTATCGCTCAAGTCCACTCAGCACACATTTCGTTTTGAGCCATAATAGCTGTGTCACGTGCATAATCTCTAACCATAAATCGGCTAAGACTGCTACTGGGTTGAATTGATGCGGCTTTTAAAGTGGCCATGCTATCCAAGTCATAAGCTCGACATTATCTATGAACCCTGAGCTGGAAATAACTGGTTTGATGCTGTCCTGATTAATTCTGGCTAGCGTCTTGATGGATTCGGCATTGATATATCCTTTCATAAAGGTGCTGCGTTGATTCCGCAGACATATCAGACTTTACCATTTTTGGATTATATCGCTTATTCAGGCATAAAAAAACCGTGGTAACAAACCACCGGTTTTTATTTTACGGTATTCGAGAGATTTTAAGCTTGCTTTGTAACTTTGCATCTTCTGCGTCATCGCCAAAGCCCATCAAACCCAGAAACCGAATACATAACTGCTGCAGGTAAAGGCACTTCAGCAGAGGCATTGAAGTAAATTGACCAGCAATTTAACTGTTTTTGTTTTTACCTTCCTTTCAGGAAGATTTCATCAAGCTAATTTTATACCACTTTTGCTGTGAATCCCAAAAACCAGACTCATTCAAAGAAATAATCTGTTACGCTGCATGACTTAAAACTTGTCGTACAGAATTCCAGGAAAGTCAACGCTAATATCCTTAGAAGGATTCAACGTATTATCAAGTGAAAAACCATAGGTAATGTTTAGAGAATAATGATGGTGAATGTAAAATCCAAGAGTCAAGTTAAATCTACAAGTCAGCTGGGTGCCAAATAAATAACACGCGTTTTGAAAATTCAGATATCCGGCCATAAATGTCTGGTCGACTCAGCATTAAAAATTTTGTATCGTATTGTAACGAGCTGGATTGAACTGAGCTACATTTGTATTTGCTGCAGCGGAAGCGCCTTGACCCCATGTAAGTCATCTGGTGCCAACGCCTGTAGTAACCATACAGATGGACGGATCGGATTCTTCAAAAGTACTGATGTGCTGCCGTTGGATGTAGCACGTTCATGCTACATCCCAAGCGGACGAACAATGAAACATAAAGTAGCATGTTTTTCATAAAATTCCCTTTCAGAAAAAAAAAGGCACCGGCCTATCCCTTTTCATCTAAGCACCCGTGTTTTCCCGTCTCTTGGTTCCTACCAACCAAGGTTGGGCATGTCACCATTAATTAATTTGTTGCAAGCTCACACTTTGAGCACGGTGCCTATATTAGAGGAAAAAAAAACCTTTAACCATTGGTACCTTGGTAACTATGCAGTCGCTTTTTCAGCCATTCGTCACAGAATTAAACGGATTTTTTATGATGCAGCATGCAAATTGGATTCAATTTTTTTAATAAAGCGATAGATCCCACATGAACGGGTATGTGGAAACATATCCCATAATGCCGGTCTGTACAAGCCGTATAACCATACTTTGACCTTAAACTAACTACCGGCATCACGCGCCAAGGTTGCCCGGATCTACAAGGAAACATACCTCAATTTGTTTCAGCACCGAGGTCTGCGATTTGTCCAAGCACTCAAACGCCCCATTCTTGGGTGATCCAGTAAATCTTTTGTGAAACCGCCGCTGCGCCATGGTATCTTTTCGATTGGGGTCAACCGTAAGATCAGCCATTTCAAATAATGGCCTTGTCAATGCCATTGCATTCGGGCCATTTATGCTGGCCATAAGCTACAGCGATTGATCCCTTCGACACCAATCACACTAGTGAACAGCACGCTTAAGCCAATGCAGGGTAAGTTTCCGTAATCCACAAAATAGTCCAGAACCCGAATCCGTCTTTCCCGCAGCCAGTACATCTAATCTTGCCTTGGCAATCCATTTTATGGTTGAATTGCGGCATTACAAACCCTGAGTAACAATCCGCCCGGTGACAAAAATTCCAGTCGGTCCCTTCCTCAGGAGCGTAGTGCACTGTGGTGCTCTCTGGCCATAATGGACTCTGACAGCTATCCGACCGCCCCTGCTGGTATAATCCTAGATCCTGTTTGCTGAAACATAGTTGAATCAATTTTTTGTTATCGGTTTCACACATGGATCCATTGCGGAAAACAGTGCTGTATTGGTGTATCCATGGCCACTTCAATTGGAGCGATACGATTTAAGGCTCAGGTGGCAACATTGAACCAAGCGTTTTTCCAGAGCAAACAAACCAACCCCCAAAAAAAAGGATCCAAACTTCACCTTGCGTGAGCTCTGCAGGTAAGGTGAATCCTTTTTTTTGCGCGGAAACCGACCAGAACCCTTTTCTTTTTTTGTCACATATTTCGGACACCAAGAGGGGTCTTCGGCCGGTCAGCCCCTAATGGTCAGTTAAGGGAGCCAACCATGCTCAGGAGTAAGCTGGACCAAAATGGCGAAAGTTTTCTGTTAGGGTGTCTTGTTTCAGCTTTAATTGGGCTTCTGGAGACAAATGTTGCAATCAAACTGCAGCACCACACAGTCACCAAATTGCCTGGCATTTAGCTTCCACAGCGATCCACGGAGCGTTTCCGACAAGAAACCACTCTTGGCTTCGTCATATTTTTTAATGCAGCCGGGGCTATAGAGAAAGACAGCATTCCTCCTCAGCCCAGTGCCCCATCGACAAAAAAACCGTTTTTGGCCTTCAATTCTGGCAATGCCACGACCATCATGTGGAAAGAACTCCTCGATATTTGCCTGAACAGCCTTCAGTAGGGAGCCGTTTCTTGATTACGTCGTGCCATTTGTTTCAAACCTGTTTAAATTCGGGATAGTCATAAAAAAAGTCGGTTATACCATGGCACAACCGGACTTTCCTGTCGATGAGATTACCTTATTTTTGCTTCCAACTGGCACCCTTGTTGGAACACCCCCGCCCTTGGCTGCATTACTTTCCAGCGTCTGGCTAAAGTTTCCTGATATCCGATTCCCATTCAGGAGGCCCATTGGCTCGGGCAATTTCAGCATATAAAGCTTTTGCGATCTGATTCTCTTCTGCAATCATGTATTGACGTATTACGAATCTTTAAGCGGCACGGCTGATGCTTCCCGTAAGGTAATCAAACCATTACTGGGTCAAGCCAATTGCTCCGGTTGAATAGAACGGATGTAAGCGTTCATGACGTTGTTTTTCATTTTTGCCTGTAATGCATTAATAGCCGCCGAAATTAATATTGATATTAGCTTCTGCCTGCGCAAGGTGGAATACCAGCCGTTCTATTGTAACCGGCAACGGGAATATTCTGGTTAACTCTTCCGCTGGAATCCTTCTCCCCGGCGCACTCGGTTGCGGTTGAGTTTCACGGCCCCTACATCTTCAATAATCTGTCCGCGGCTTTTTCAGCGGCAGCGGCAGGGAAATAAATATTTTATGGTGACGCAGGAAATCAGCAATCAAACCGGCTGTACTGCCATTAAACCCTTAAATAACCGCATTAGACCTTTCCTTTATTGAATGACTGGTCGCGCTTTTGACTGACCGCTTTAATCTGGCACTTAATTCCGCCAACTCCACCTCCCGTGGTTAAGCCGACCACATTAATCCATGGGGGCAGACCGCCACCTTTGACAATATAGTAACCCTGCTCGCTTGCTGACACCATCCACTGAACCAACAGAATTCATTAACCCGACAACTTAGACCAATTTCTCTGATAGGAAAAATCTTCAAACAAGGCCCATAAACCTCGCGATAAAATGGCACTCGGACCACCACCTATCTGCGAAATATTATTCACCGCACGCTGAACTGATTCGCGGCGACGGGATCCTTCTCCGGTGTCCATAATACCGCATCAAAAATTGCACTGGCTGCCAGTTGGATTAAGCCGAAGAATTATGATTCCTCCCCGTCAATTTTTGCCGCTTATATTCCAAATCAAAGGTACTGGTGAGCGTCTGTAAATCCGCAGACGATTTATATCAATATTCGGTAAGCTGAGGCAGGCTTCCAAAACGGCTGTGTAAAACGCAGATCCTTTATTACCGTCGTGCATCAAACAACTTCAATAACAGCGCCCCCGTCCAACTGATATTTTCGTCAGCATACTGACTTTTGGAATCATGGCCGGATAATTTTCCCTTGCAGTTCAGGCCACCGAGCAAACGGCTTACTTGATCCATCGAAACCGGACTTAATAACCCTGAAACTGCCAGCGCGTTCCCTGTTCTCCTGCAGACTTAACTGGAATCATTCAGTGATAATTCACCATCCAGAACCGGCAATGAAAACTGGTTCAGTTAAATTGAATCTGTTCTGACTGACCTCGCCTGCCAATTGTTGCCCACCAAAGGAAGGACACAGGACTGAAGCCGGATTGCCAACTTAATTCTAAGCCTGGCAATACGTTGTTTGATTGGTCCAGCCGATTTGTCCCGCTTCGAGTTCATCATACTGAATCGCCCCGCTTCATCCGCCAAACTGACTGAATGAGAATCCATGATGAATTTGATACTGCTCCAGCATCCATTTGGATATGGGCCATCAAGTGGGGCCGCTTGCCTGCAAGTGACTCAGCGATGATCCCGGAAAAAACGCTGTAAGCCAATTTTTATACAATATGCCTAAATCACTGCTACTGAGATCCATTTGCAGGTTTTGTACATGCGTATGTTGCCCTGCAACTGTCCCGTTTGCCTGAACAGACTCGTCCGTGTTTCAAAACTGCGGTTTTTGTCATCTGCCAACGTTTGCTCTGGCGCGTGATAGTTGTCGCTTTCACTGCCCAAGCAGAACCGGCTGTTCAAGCAAATCCTAAAAATATCGGTTTCAAAATAGGCCTGCCTTCATTTACTGTCAGGGTTTGTTGCCGCGCCAGTTTTCGAGTCGCTGCAGACTCAGGTGAGCAATTGCAACTCGGTTTCTCCAATATATCGGGGCGCTGGGAATCAGAAAATCCTAATTCCTCAGTTTCCCTCAACGAAGCTGATGTCCAGTTTTTGCTGCTGGCCATCAGGTTTGGCATCAATTAATCGGCGATGACATTAACATTTCCATTGGTGAAAGCAGATTCAGCTGCTGCTGGTTAATGTAGGGCTGACAAAAAATTAAATCAGGGCTCGCCAGCGCAAGTTGCTGCCCTGTTAGCTCAGCTTGCCAATCGCCTTTCTGGATAATTTAACCTGAATGGATAATGCGGCCTTGCTCATCCGAATGTCCTTTAAGTGAAAGCCTGATAATTGTCTTCTTCCGCTCTGGATTGCGAACTTTAAACGATATGTTTTGACTGCCCATTGTGCATGGGTAAGTCCATCGAGCGGCCCTGGCCAAGTCGACTTTGTTCCCGGATAACCAGCGTAAAGTTCACAACGAAGTCTGACATTTGGATAATCGCCAAAAGGTTCACCTTAACTAACAGTGCCTGGCAGTGGCCGTAATAAACATTTCCAGTAAGTTTTTAACTGAAATATCAACTTGCAATCACTGATATCAGACGCTGTTCACATCTGACGCAGTTACCAATCTGGATTGATACCTGTTCTATTGCACGGGCTGAGGTAGTTTGCTACGAGTAACAAACCATTAAGAGTAGGGTCTGTTTATTGTTCAATGAGCCGCCTCTGTGTGCACTCTGAAAAAGCCAACAGACCCTCGTCATATCCGTCTTGGCGGACATTACTGTCTGTTGGAAACACACTCCGTGGAAAGATAACGATCACCCCCCGGTCGCAAATGATACAACGATTACCCGGCTTGCTGATGGTTGCCGATAACGTAATGCCGCAGGCAACATTGCCGCCTGATGAAACTCCGCAGAATAGATTCCCTCTTCGCTGCGAGTCGACGCATAGTTTTTCTTCATGCAACGTCCTGCTCCATATCCAGCGTCAAATCTACCCTTTCCGGTTTCAAAATTTTCCGGCAGTAGCAGCTGGCCAACGTCTGATGCCGGGAATTTTTGCCCATCAACCGTTGCCACAACCAACAATCTGTTACAGCTTGAACTCTGTTTTTTTAAATATCTGGAACACCCTAATAGTGGTCCCGTGGTTCCATGGCACTGACAAATGGGTGATTTTCACCGGAAGTTCACACCAGATTTCGGCCGGGTTGGTTTCATATGGCAGCCACCAAGACGGATTATCAAAAAATTAACCAAACCCACTGTTCAGTACCTTGCCCTCTCCCATCGCCTGCCATTTGCAAACGCCAAATCGCGTGCTGATTCCATTCCATCGGTTAAGATGATTCTGCGCATAAGCCGCGCAATTCGAGGCACGTCCCTTTCCTGACTCATGCTTTTCCGGCATAATCAAAATCTCCGGTAACCCAGAATCGCAGTGACCATAGCCAGAGCAATAACGGTATTGCCCCTGGTG
>Ga0163217_1044195_pt1 | contig 17823 bp, 8 predicted proteins | sample SynspAceP_FD_185933 | JGI IMG/M metagenome (GOLD analysis project Ga0163217, IMG submission 185933) | Saline lake microbial communities from Ace Lake in Antarctica - Synechococcus sp. Ace-P (PacBio error correction) | ecosystem: Environmental > Aquatic > Non-marine Saline and Alkaline > Saline ...
CACACCCATCCAAAAAAAAAGAAGAGGGAGATTATTAGAAAAAGGAAGCAGAAAAAACTTTTTAAAAAAACGGCAAATAAATCCTTTTTTTTTTTACTCCCGCTTTTTAAAGAAAAGAAGGCCCTAATATCTAAAAAAAAAAATATTTTGCCACAAAGGAAAGAAGAAATAATTAATTTTTTTTAAACTCAGAAACTTAAGAAAAGTGGGGTTTGGAAATTTTTCAAAACAGAACTCAAGTTTGTCGTACAAATTGGAAATTTTTTCAGTAAACATAAAAAGGCAGCGTGTCCGTGTTGAATAACCAGATTCATTTTCGAAGCAAAAAGTCTTCCTCGGGACTTAAAGAAATTTAACAAGTAAGAAATCAGGTTGCTTTTTTCTATGGTACCCCACAATGCTAAATTGAAAGTACTAAAAAGTTGGTTTGAATGAGACAATAGAAACTGGAAATAACTTTTGGACACGGTCTATGGAATGGATAGATAAAATTTTAAAGAAATTGCAAAAAGTTAATAAATGGGAGAACCCCAACCCATATAAGAGATCAAATTAAAGTTGTATTGAAAAGTTCTATAAGATTTTTTTATTTCAATTTGGATTTTTTTCTCTACTAAATAAAATGAGCTACGCCTTAGGAGACACATTCAATTAAAATGGAATTGTATCAAAAACCGAGGTGGAAAAAAGGATTGTTTGCTTTTGGTGTTTTTATCTACAACTTGAGATAGAAACAACACGCCCGTTTAAATGGATCGATTCAACCAGAAGACAAATTAGATAATTAAAGGTATCTTTTAACTGTTTGGCATTCATGTATTCCGAGAAATGCAAAAGAAAGACAGCAGGTATAGTTGGTTACCCAATAACCCAATTTTATGCGGTTGGTGCCAGATGCGGAACAAATTGGGTTTATGTTAAGTTAGAAAGTCGAAAAATTACAAATTTTTCTTACCGAAAAGTGAGCAATAGAAGATTCAAGGGATAACGTAAAAAATTATAGAGTTTTAGAAGTACCACAAACAGCTTTTTGTGCCAAAGAAGGCTAGAAATAATCAAAGTTTAAAATGGAACAAGTTGAATGTGCAAGGAAGTTTACTCTGGTCAATTATCCAAGCAAAGTTTAATTAAACGATATGTTAGAAGATGGTTCGTAAAAGTCGCATAGATATAAGCGATTATATTGGGCAACTTTAGTGTAGAATGGTTTTTGAACCGTTGAGGAGTTGGCAAGCGCTAACAGAATTTACATACCTACCTCAAAAATTTTTACGTTTTGATTGCATAAGCGATGAAAATGGCCAAATCGTGGTCGGAGAGCATTTTGATAACTATGACCGATCATAAGTCCTAATAAACGATTAATTTGTAATGAAGATAAAAATAAATATGTCTGTGGTTAAATCATTAGCTATAATTTTTTAAATTCCGTTAGGTTAGTTTGTGAAAGAAGAAGAGTGTACAAGAATGATACAATTTGGCAGGAGGATTACTTCCTAAACGACAGTTGAAGTTCATGTGATGTTTCCGAGCCATTACACTAGGGAGGGCCAAAGCTGTAAAAGGTCCTAAGTAGAAAATTGGATACGACCTTGTGCAGTGTGGCAAAAGCAAGAAACAAAAAGCTCAAAAGAGACAATGAGGTCAATACCTAGTATTAATTCATTGCCTGTTGTAGAAGGAAATACTTTACAAACTGACCATATAACCCACAAGAAACAAGACAGGAAAGAATATGTGTAAAATCAATTAAATATGACAGGGACAAATTAACGCAGGATATTCCAATAGAATATCTTCAATATTGATAAAAGCAACTAAGGAAAATGGTTTACCCATGCCATCGGACATGTTTAAACCTGTTCCTTAGCTAAATCACTTGCACTTCAAAAAACATCTGGAAATTCCTTAGAAACTTGGACAGGAAACAGGACTTTCTACATTCCTGGATATTGACTGCAAATGGACAGAAGTTCTCGTTTAATTTTCAATATCTCTTTTGGAATCGCCAATTAGTTCTTGGGTGTGATGATAGACGAATTTTTTTCTCTCAAGACGGGGACAGTTTGGGTGAATATAAATTTGGGGGCGAAATTTGACTAATATTTCGCAGAACTCTGGCATGCGGAAGTACTTGGTTTATTGGAAGAATATATGGAGATGCTTAACAAAAGGAGGTCTTTTACATTGTGGAATGATAATTTACTTCAAAAGTCAATTGGCCCGAAGGACATCTAGGAAAAAGCTATAAATTTGTGAGTATCTTGAGAAACCGAGCGATCTTGAATTTGACAAAACAACGTTGGTCGACCGTGTGAATAATGAATGCTGTTCAAGAAAATGAAGTGGACAATAAAAAGGCCCTACCCAGGGAACTTACCCAAAATGGACTCTCATGGTTGATCGCCCTTTGTGTTGGGTTGAATATCGAAAGCTTCTAAATCGCCTCCCTTCAGGTAAGCCATCAAAAAAAGTCGCTAAAGTTTATAAAGACAATTATTTAAATTTTAAACACCAAATAAACGGTTAGACCATAATTGCCACTAACCTTATGTTGGAAACGATATTGAAAACTAAAACTGGGCGAATACTTTCGGACATATTCTTTTTATTGACATCATCATTGTGCCCTTGGACAAAAGACTAGCGCTGAAAAGCGGACGAAAAAATGAGCTGGCCAGTAGAACGAAACTTAATGAATTAGCGCATATCGGTTCAATAAACAAGGAAAAATGCTGAAATTTCTAATGACAGTTTTATTCGCAAAGTCATCTACTTTTGACTTATGTTCTTAATGAATACGTTTTCGAAAGAAAGGAAGAAAGGTTTGAATTTAAATTTAGGATGGCATCTTTGATTTTTGTAAATAATACAGGTGGTATAGATTGGATTAAGAAAATCTAAGGCGAAAACCTCAGATTTTTATAAAGATCATAAGTTTATAGCCGTTTGATAATGGAAAATAAGCGATGGAAATGTGTTTGGTGGTAAAAAATATGTATTCAAAAGGATCTAACGGTTTTGTGCTTATTACAGAATATAGAAGAACCGCAAAAACCCCAGCTGGGAACTTATTATTTGACCAGAAACGTGACAAATTAATTGCTGGATTGATGATAAATCAAAGGCGGATATAATGATTTTTTAAAACTTTAACTGTTAAAGATCCTTTCATCAACCAAAACTTAAGGATAGATAGTTCAGAAATAAAGGAGTAAACAAGTGCCATGACATTTTTGTTATTTTTGATTCCTTACCTTTAGGTGCTAAAATTAGGTGAATAGGGGAAAGGATTAGATTGGTAATGAACGCAATAAGCCCATAATCAGAAATACGCTTGGACAAATGACACTATTTTGGGTTGAATTCAAAGCAATGGCAGAATTTGTTTTGAATAAGGATAGCGATAGCAATAGGTCTACATTTAAAAGAATATCTTCACAACCAAAAATAGATAAAAAAGTAACTACCGAGAAATACTCGGTAGTGTCACTAAAGTAGGAGATAGGAAGGTTGAAGACGTACTGTTTTTTTTTACAATTTAGATGCTATAATTCGGTTGTTATCGAGTAAATTCAAACAGGGGAACCCAAATTTAGAATTTGGCCAACACATTTTCAAGGAAATTAACTTGTCAAAGGTTATGCCGTCCATTGAAAAAAGATTTGGCCACAATAAAGAAAGAGGAAATCGAGAATAACTTAGAAATGGTAATTTTCGATATTGGGCATGGCGATCGAAAGAAAAAGTCAAGCTATGACATAGTTAATGAATGGTTGAAACAGTTTTCTCACTAGGGCCTGAATACTCGAGCGTTACGACCATGAGAGCCTTGACACGGAAACGGACTAACAAAAAAGAAGCCATTTTCCCTAAGTTTGAGAAAGAGTAATCAAGTGCTTGTTCGCGACAGATGTAACCTGAATTTTGATTCTGGATATTTTTTGGAGGGAAAAGGATATAATTTTTTTCAAAAGCCTCCCTAGCTCAAATTACAAGACAAGGTTTTCGACAGAGGAGAGTTTTTTATCCTACAATAAGAGAATGAAGCATCTACATTATTATATCTGATTACTAAAAGATCATTTCTTGTCGATGGTAATAACGAATAGCGCAGCTGTTTGTTTACTTAAAATTTTCTAAATGAAAAACAATATCGCTTGTTTTCGCCAAAAGGGTAAACCATAATCGGCATGTATACCTTGGCCAGTTAACGTTTCATGTGCTTCGTAACCCAGAAGAAATGCAAAACGGTAAAAAGATGGTGATTATAGTGTTCTAAATAGAAACAGATAAAAATAAAAGTTCAAATAAAAGGATTGCCATCAAGAGAAGTATTAGCTTTTTCATGTGAATTTTAATATTTCTGTATGCAATCATGGAGCATTAAAGTTTGATTGGTGTTTGCAATGGAAGAATTGCAAAAGGTGAAGGCATTGTGATTGGACAAGATTAAATATGGTAAAGGATTTAATTGAACAGTGAGAATCTTATTGTTTCACAGAATGAACTGAAAGTAGTGAACTCATGTGGCTTTTATCTTCAAGGGTAAATTACCTAGAGCAAGAATCCGTGAATATTTCCATGTCTAGGAAACGTATGGGGGGATATCGACCCAAAATGATATGTATTTTTTTTTGAAAATTAGTTTGACGAAGAATGGGAAATCGTTATATTGTGTGAAATGGTTTCAACCAAATAAGTTCAAATAAAACGATAAAAACATGAATACAAGGAATGCTCAAAGTGCACGTCCGAAGGAATGGCTATACTGGGATACGCCTAGAAGCAAGCTGACCCCCTTACCTGGGGTTTTAAAAAATGGTCAGAGAATGCCATTCTGCCGTTTCTGTCGGATGCTGACGCCTCCTACATTAAAAAAGATAAGTCCCAAAATTTTTGGTCTAGATTGCTTCTTTAAGCGATTCTTTGGTTATTAGTTTTTAATTCTAGAGCAAGCTGGACCCATTTGGTTATTATTTTGGTTTTACTTGAGTTTAATTAACCATCAAAAGATAGTCTATGGCTGAAAACAAAACGTAATGAGTCAAGTAAAACAACCTGTACGAATTCACCTATCAAGGTAAAGGCTTATAAAACGATAGCTAGACCTTTGGAAGTTTAGCAAGAACACGGTAAAGAACTATGTAAGTAGAAGGTCAAGATCAGCCGTAATCCCCGAATAGCCACGCTTCTTGCATTAGAAGATGACCCAGAGCTAGAATCGCTTTAAAATTATCGGGGCGAATCAGCCACAGGGATGAAAGACGTAACCTGCTTAAGTGGAATAAACTGGAAGTATGTACACCAAAGAACTGAAAAAGTAGGCGTAAACGAATGGTCTAGTGGGAGGGAATATAAAAGCGCACAGTTTTGCGATCCATTATGTGTTTACGATGCCATTTTGCTCTAATGTGTTAGTAGTCCATCTAACGAAAGCAGGCCAAACCTCTTTGTAATTGGTAACATGCCCTCTGGCGATAAGCTTAATATTGATTTTTGCAGGGCAGCTTTGTATCTTACGAGATCGATAGGGAAACAGGGGAAGAGATTAGCGTTGCAGTGTTTGTATCCTGTTCTTCCTTATTCCGGGACTATGGTTCTTTTGCCATGGCGGCTGCCAGCCATAAAGCAGATGATTTTAATCCAGCACTCCAATGTTGTTTGTAAAGATCTAGGAGGGGCTACCCAAAAACCTGGTTCCTGATAACTTAAAAGGCGCAGGTTGTAAAAGCTAGTTAAGATACGAAGCCTAGTAAATCAATAGGGTATTGAAGTACTGCGCCAATCATCTACGGAACTGACCGTAACGCCGGCTCAGAGACTACGAAAACCCAAGAATAAAGCCTTTGGGTGGTGGAGGAACCATGTCAAACTGTTACCCCGTTGGTGTATGCCAAAAATAGTGAATCGGCAACAACAATTCTTCGATATACTTCTCACTCCAATAAAGGCAATGTAGCACAAAAAAGGCAGGCGCAAACAAACCCGTAAAATGCAACGTAAAAGACTATTCTAGGTAGAGAAGTTCATTGCGAGAGAAAACAAGTATTGTTACCCGCTACTAATGATTTTGGAAGTAAAAATATTCATAAAAGCCTAAAAGTAGCGCATAACACATATTCTAATTTGAGAACGACCAAACAAACTATTAATCAGTGTGCCTTTTGCCTCATTATATGGAAAACAAAACCAGGGGGTCCATCTATACAAATACGACAGGTAAGCGTATTCGGGAAATGGAAACCTTATCGCGATCAATCCCAGAGGTCGTAAAAATCAACAGGATATACTCGACCCAAAGAGCATTTAGTGCTCTGACCGCATGGCATATTAAAGGCAACGCTGAGCCCGTACCTTCTATAATGCAACGCGGCTATCACTCTCAATTTCAGAAACCCTTTAAAACCAATATATCGAGGCTAACTAATTCAACAGAATATATACCTCAGAGCAGCTTCTAGCAGAACTTTGAGGATTTAAAACTCCCAAACAACCAATCACCAGAGATTTACATCCAAGCTTGTCAAGATCGTATTCAAAGTTACCATATTATTTTTTATTTCCCTTATGTGTTTTTTAAGAGCGAAATCTTAGAAAACAAGATGGTAGAGGCAACGAGATGTCAAGTGATCCTCAAAGTCCCATTGCCAAACACAATAAATATCAGAGGAGCTAGCTCCTATAGAATAATCAATGAAAAATAGCTTATTTATTTAGAATCATAACCAAGATACGAACAATTGAAACTCAACTAAACAAATTTAGCTTAATGGAATGCTATCGTGGTACCCTTTATCGAAACTAGAGAACAGCAAACTATCGCTAACGAAGATCTTGGAGATCTACTACAAAGCGAAAAGAGGATCGTTGCAATAGACGCTTTGAGCGCAAAAGAACGCTAAGTTTAAGATATAGTGCACTATATGAAAAATAGGTTTGACCCCTGTTAGAGCCCTGAACAAATCAACAGATCCAGGAAGCTGGCTTAACCGGGCAGTAAACCTTGTCAAAGGGAATCTGTAACTTATTCCGAGCTACAGGATGTTTGGTGCAAAAGCTTCATAAGCCTTGCTTTAGGGCAACAGGGCCATGCCGCCCAGGCTCCAAAGTAACTTTACTTCAATGCGCAAAAATTATGGCACAATACAAAATGGCAAGAATCGATTGAAGGCATATTTAATACTCTTTGGGCTTATTGCCAAGGGAAGCTTACTGCTTCTTGGATGAATTTGGATTAGCTCAATCTTAGCAAACAACAGACAAAGGATCTATGGAATCATGATAGATAGGCGCGGGAGATCATGCAACTATTATTTGCAGTCATACTTCCGGTAAGCTTCTTGGTATGAATCATAGGGAAAGCAACCAATTGGCAAATGCCACAAATTTTTAGATGTTGGTGCCTCAATCAATCTATCGCAATTGAAAATCTCAGAGGAAAATAGTCTTAGAAATAAAACTGTAAAATGATGTCATGTCTTAATTTTTGTTAAACCAAAATAAGCAAGAGGGTCAACATCAACTAGAATGGGCGGGTCAGTATCTCATAGAATATCCATGTCTACCAACAACGGACTAACATACAATGCCCAGAGGCGGACTATGGAATGTGGGTAAAGGACAAGATGAATAAATTTTTATTTAAACGATGGAAGAAATAGCATAGAGTGGAGGAGCAAGTGTAAAATTCAATATTAAGTAATTTATCGTATCCGATATTGTTAAACTCCCCCCAAACTAAGGGGTAAATATATGCCTTTTTTTGGAATACAAGTGAAGATTTAAAAAAGAGTTTGGTAATGTTTGGCGAACGTGATCTATGTTGGTTTTGGCTGAAAAAAAGTCTACAGGAAGGGATACAATGAGTATTCTAAGCTTCAGGCAAACAGCTGGTCTAGTTTTGTAATCTTTAGGTGCTGTCATTAAAGGATAAACTTTGGTTTGAAAGCTGATTAAAAGAGATAAAACGGTTCTAAACTTAGACCAAATAATACAAGTTACGGAAAAGGTGACATTAAAATAACACAGAATGGATTGGAAAGCTAATCTAAATTTTGGATATTGGAAAAATGAAAGTCAGTTAGAAGAAGATAATTGAGAGAGTTAGAAGAAGAAAGTTATTCTCAATTAATGCCCCAATATTGGAATTGGATAGCAAGAATCGTCACATGAATCCATTTAGCTAATGTTAGAACCAATTATCGAGCTGTCTGTCAGAGAAGCAAAGTAAAAAATCAAGTTTAAATAACAAGAATTCCTTTTTCTACCGAGTTACATCTAAGTTATTCATTTAGTAATGGTGCGAATAATAACTATAATTGCACATAATTGTTTAATACTTTTATGCAAATACTGAGAATCCATAACATTTAACGGACCAACTAGGATAGCTGGTATGAAGCTAAGGGGTCGGAAAGAAAGAAATTTTTTACTACGATAGTGAATAATATCCGTGATTTTTGGGTAAGAAAAGAACAAAGCGGAGAATAATGAAACTTTTAGAATTAAAGCAGCTCATTGAAGGGACTGGCATAAGCGGTAGAAGCACTAAAAATCCGCGATAAATTACTCAAGAAGGTTGTATGGGGACATCATAATTTTAATGCCACTAGAAAGCTGCAATTTGATATTGTTGGTAATATAATAAACATGGCATTAAGATTTTTTGGCTCATGATCAAGCTTTAAAGATTATTTTACTCAATTGAAAAAGTTTTTTGGAAAGAGTTAGCCGAACGTCCTGATTGGCTAGAGATTTGCTTTTCCAATAGCTAAAACGCCTTACAATTTTTATATTCAAAGGTCCATGTTTATTTATGATTCAATTGAATGATATTAATGAAATATTACTCGTGTTAGGTACTGGGCAGAAGAATGAAATTTTTGGAAGAAACAATCTCTAAATTCAAATAAGGATGAAAAAAATAGAAATTTTGTTCGCCCAACTCTTTCTTGATTTGAAAGAATTTATGTTTGTACAGGAAAATAGAAATGAACCTAGCCTGTAACGAGGTTAAAATCAAAGATTACGACAAACAGGAATCAAAAATTTATAAAGGTTCCTAAGTCTTTAGAAGAGAAAGAAAATAAGGATATATAATAATTACAAGGAAACAACCGTTTGAATAGTTGAACCTGGAGTAAAGCTTAGAGCGAAATTCCTTTGTACGTTAAAAAATTAAATTGGAATGATTTTCTTAAAATTTGGTAATTTTCTTGACCAAAACTTACAATATAATTGAATTTTGTAAGCTCCTCCCTGCTAACAGTTTTTAATTTACTTAGATTAGCACTACCGTCAATATTTTGATGATTAAGAATGTCGGGTACTGTATCAATAAAAAAAGGTAATTTTCATTGAAGGTCGGCCTTCGTGTTTTAATTCTGAATTTGGAATAGGTTCACGTTTTTAACGTACGTCTTTAAATGGGCGAAGTCTCAAAGGGAAAAGTTTTCTTTCAATTCATTGCAGGGGCATATTAAATTATCAGCTTGTTTTCTTCTGGTTACTTCTATTTAATATAACCAAACCGAAAATATGTACGAAAAAACTAACCACAATTTAACCAATATTTGCGGAAGGTTGTTTTTTATCCTTCGTCTCATTGCTCTACAATCTTTCATGCTCCTTCGTACGTTTTTAAATCATTCTTATACCATACATAAATCCCGAAACTAGAAGAAGAAGACGAAAGATTTCTTCAAGAAGAATTTCTGGATTTTTTGTCCTTGGAATTTTTCTGAAGGTAACTTACTTTTGGTAATTTTAACTGGATAACTAATGTAAAAATATTAAGAATTAACATAGTTCCATGTGTCCCACAAGGTAGTCAGACAATTTTTATGAAGGGCTAAAAAAGCCCCTTGCTTTTCACCTTGTTCCGCTAAACACCACCTATGCAAATTTTTGTTAGTGCTCCGATTGACAATGAAGCAACTTTACAGCTTGCTCGCATACTCGTAGCTCGCAAACAGCAGGCAAGCAAAGCTGGCGTCATAAAAACCTTACTTAAAGCCGTGTTTATTTAAAATTGCCGTCCAGCCCGTAAACATGACAAACATTACCATATTTAGATATTTACATGTTTTTCGGGACCGAAAAGAGGTTTCTTATCTTTGTAGTACTACGATCAACAAAGTACTTATTTACAAAAAAACTACTGTAAATGTCAACATGCTTTGTGTTGAAAACTGTGAAACTGCAAAAATTTAGTGCGGTTGAATGTCTTCGTTAAATGTGTAGGAAGTCTGAAAATAGGAAAATCAGGCAGATTAACAGAGGTTTTACTGGCTGATTTCGATGGTAACTAACTATGGTAGTTAGCGCACCCAAATATAGCTAAAGCTGCCATTCGATTACAAAAGTTAAAATCCTCAGGGGGATCGGTTTTCCTCTCCCCGTAAGTATCGGGACTAAACAAAAGTAATTATTATGAAGCACATTCGAAAGAGGTACCCTGTAAGCACAAAAGGAGGATGGTAACCTGCAAAGTAAGGCCCAAGGCGGACAAGCGTGCAAATCGGTAATTGCAGATGACAAGAAAGAAGCCATGGGCCGATACCATCAGGATCGCAAGAACAACACCAATTCGCAGGTTTTTTGATTCATCCCAAACAGTGACGGGAAGTTCCAAGAGGAACGCCACGCTACGGCGTAAAGCGTCCCTTACCCACCCAAAGGTTAGCCCTCTCAATCCATTTTAAAGGTCGTCCACGGACGTGCCCTTTTTTTGCCTTTACTCGCCGCGGCAATCTCAATCGGCGCTTATTGCTTATCATTTGAAAATAAAGACCTCGATGTCCCACCGCTGCTTCCCACCACAAAATCTCTCTTTTTTAAAAACGCTCCCTGCGGAAACGATTCCGCTGAACTATGGTAATACTGGCCGTTTTGGACGATCCCAGTTCTTATAGGGAACGGAACAACATAAATTTAGTTTTAGGCTTAAAGTCGTTCCATTATACGTACGGATAACCATATTTCATGTTACACGCTTCTTTCAAACCGATCTATTTACTTGCGGAAGACAAATCATAAAACAAAAAATCAATTTTTACGGTGCTTGACAGACCCAGAGGGCGGTTTGCCCTTTTAAATGGAAAAATAGGAATCTAGCTTAAATCGCTAAAAACGGAATTTTTTCGCTTTGTTCTCATGCCTAAATAATGCGATACAAGATTATTGAAATGGATTAAATTTAATATTTAAGGCTTGTAAACATGATAACATGTTCAGCTTTTTTGATTTGTACCTGTTTCTTTTTCAATTGTGTTTTGTGCGTGCATTTGTATTGGCGGTGAGATATGGTATGGATAAAATGGGTCTTTGATCATTATAGATTTCTATTGGGATTCTTATATCAGTGCTTTTTTTTTTCAATTTTATGTTCTATATATTTTTTGCCAGCTCCAAAATTCCTTGTTTCAATTAATTCCGTGACTCCTTTCGGGATGGCATTTTCCGTTGGGGTCGTATTTTTCAGTCATTACTTTTGACCTTATTATTGGTTTGTTTTTTTTTCCAAGAGTTGTTTTGATATTCCCATATGCTGCAAAATATTGCAAATCCCCTGTACGGAATGGTGTAACTCAATAGTCGGTTTTCTGATGAACCCTGTTGTTAAATGCTCCATTTCCCAAGGCTTTCAGCGAACCTTCTAGACCTAGGAGTCTAGCTACATTATAGCCCACTATATTTTCTTTGAATAACCATCTGGTGATCAAGGCAGGTAGGATGGGTTGGTTCTATTCTTCCTATATAGTATATCACTGACCCAGATGGCTCCCGGCCTTTTCCTATTTCAATCATTTTGTGAACAAGGTTCTTGTGGTTTTTTCTAAAACGGTTAGGGAGTAGTTCTGTTGAAAGTGATAGCTCCGCTTTGGTTTTATCAACATGAGTGTTGGCCCGTAATATCCTAAAAGAGTTTTAATATCCTGCCTGATAATTAGAATCGAGAAGGTTCCTCTTGAGTAGTAGTAATATTTTCTTGTACCCTAAATTTTAGCATGAGCCCGCGTATATTACGCACACAGTAGCTATATAGGACCTTTTGGGCATAGATTGCTTGTGGGCCCTTGAATATTGATCGATCTGTAGTAAAACCTGTCTATTTCGCCCCGAGTAAATCACAGGTAGAACTACGTTTTCTTTGTATTTTTCTTTGTAGTGGGTCGATAACCCGGTGTGTAATTTTTTTCTGATTGGGATGTCATTATCTTTACTGCGCCATATCAAACGAGCCATATATCGAAGATGATAGCCCTCTTTGTCCGCTTCGCTCGGCAAGGTGTTCTGCCCGAGCTTTTCCTGTTTCTCGAGCAATCCTTATTCTTGCTTCTATTCAGTATTTTTTGTTCAAAAGGTGTTTTGGCCATATCGCATAAAAGGTCGATTTTCCCCCAATCAAAGTTAACCCCCAATTTTCTTCAAGCCATTTGGTCACCAGGTTGAGTCTCCTTGAATACCTATATTGTGCTGCTTGAGCTTTGGGTTAAGAATCCCTTGCTCAAATTTTTTCAATCTAATTGAAGCTTAAAAAATGGAGTAATCTTTTTTGGTACCCCTGTATAACCCCACATTTTCTGATGGTGTCATTACACAATTTTTAAGTGTATCACTATTTCAGGACGGGACAGCTTTATGGAATAAGGCGGATACCTAACCGGATATAAGGTGAACCCTTTTAAATTATAAAAATATTTGGAGAATTAATGGACTTGTGATTTTACTTATAACATGTTTTTTGTACTGGTTTCTGGTGGTTAACTTACGCAGCTCCCGATCAGAAGTTGAACGCCTTCGAAACTTGTTGTAAAAAGGTATTGGCTACTTTCTAATCTCAAAGATGAACCGAGGCATCGGGAAACCAGAAATGTCGGAAAAACCGATAAATGACTATCTTTTATAGCAACGTTCTGTATTACTGAGCTCGGACAAAAAACCTTGCCCGAATAGTTTATCGGAAACGACCGCAAACAGTTTGATTTTGTTTACGGTAGGTTAGGATACTACAGGAAATGAACAGAACGACTCCTTCGACAACATATTCAAGGAAAAGCTAATCGATTGCAAATAAATAAAATTAATCTAACCATAGTAGAATCTGTAAATGAAATGGCCTATAATTTAGGGATGTTCGCACCAATCCTCAATTTTTTAAATAAGATAAAGCCTTAAATTTAAGAAAAAGACAGAACAATCCCCTGTTCCTAATTTAGAAAATCTTTTTTTTCAATAAATTATATACTGACTTGTTTTACTTATTATAAGATAGCAGCAACCAAAGCATTAATTGTCACTGAAAAGGTCCCTTTTCCTCGCCGATTACTGGTAAACTCTTCCCAATGGCCAATTCCTCTTTGATCAATTTTGGGAAATGGCCCGGCTTTTTCGTCAAATGAAGAACTAAATTTTGACCCAACCGTGAATTGTCTTCAACAGCTTTTCCTCTAATTTCATTAACTTTTGGTACCTTTTTCCTCTTCGGCGTAGCAATTTCTCGAATCATAATTAAGCCACTATTTACCATCATAAGTAGTATTACTTTTTTAAAGTAGTTGTTGGTCTATGGTCGTTAAGGAAACTTTCTCACAACTATTCTTGGTGTTATGTATGAATAGGTCTTTTATTAGGAACATGCATCAAGCAAGAATCCAGTATTGAAGTGATCAGATGCTTTCATAATAGATTTTTAATTTGGTTATTGATATATTAGGCGAGACTTTTTAGACGATCTAATTTCCGTTCTCTCTTCCTTTTCATTTCAACTTCAGTACAGCGATGCGGTCGATAACTCAAAGAGAATTTTGGGAACGCACGTATAAACCAAATTCTTGCCTGTTTCGTTTTTCTGATTTCTTGAAAGGCAGGTTGTGTTTAAATCGATGGGTTCAAGTATAGTTCTGGTAAAATTTCTTTCCCTTCTGGTCTTGTTTCACTCGAGAGTATTTTAAGAAATCAAATCGTATCAAAGTAATTCTGTTTCAATCTGGATATTACGGAAGTAGCAGTTCTTCGTATCAAAAACAATATTTCAACTACTTAAAGAGATATCCTTCGTACCCTTTTTTAAACCTAATCTAATGTTCTGCTTTTGGTTGAGAGTTACATGGGGGGATGTGTGGGGGGATGAATGGTGGCGGCAAATTTTCTGTTAAAAAACGTTTTGGTTGTCAATGGTCATCCACAAACAAATCTTTTCCTGTGGGAATTAAACTGGTTTTCAGAGGCCTTTTCATTTGCTATAACTACTCGGAATGCCGTAAATAAATAATTTCAGCTTCGGAAAGCTCGCTTTTTCTATACTTACAATATACGTAAAAACATTGAACCGTTGGCTATTGAATACCACAGCAGAATACTCTCTTCCCAAGGGGTTGCTTTGCAGTAAACAAAATATTGTTCTTTTTTCTCGATTGTAAAAGTAAAAATGAATTGTCCGAACCTGGTTATTCCCATTGTCGTATAGGTTCAGGAAAAAAACAGGGCTAACATTCTTATGGTCATTGGCGTAAGATAGTATGCGAATGCTGATTGGCTTTCGTGCTGGAGCCTGCGCGAGCAAGGCGAGAATGAAAAAGCGGAAAATTAGTAGAGTAAAAGAATATTAGAATATAATGTTCTATAGCTTGGTTTTAGAATTAGTTTGTTAGTTGTTCAGTACGTTACTTTATCGTTCGATTCTTTCGCCGAAGTACATTTGGTCCACAACACCGCCCAACGCTGTGGGAATGCTGGGAATAATTGATGTCCTGAATAATATCGTTGAGGAACACTCGGTGCCGAATCTTCCTCGAAAAACTATTTTACACATAGATACCCTCGCTACCAATCCTGAAACATAAGGCCTTAATTTGTAGGTAGGATGATGTCAATATTTTTCATTCAATCAGGGCACGATGGGCTGAAAACAGTATATAATCCAAAAAAAGATTTGTATTTTTAGTAATTAAAAACTCTTCCCGATTTATAGTCGCTGTGTTGGTCAACCGCATTCGCATCGAGATATTGGGCATGGACTACTTTGGTCGCGCCGTCGGCACTGGCATAAATCGTTAACATCCGTAATTTCCCGATATTGATAATTCGTTTGCTCAGGTGAAGCAGCCAAGAATAATCTGATGTCCAAACCCAGTTCTTTTGTCTTTCAATCTTTTTGTCCGATTTTTATTCCGCAGAAATCGTAATTTCCTGAAACTTTTATGGGAGCGGTTTTTTTCTTTCCTCCAAGATTCTGATAAGTTGATCCAGGAATATTAATTTTTTCCCTGCTGCATAGAATGCTATCCACAATACAGTCTCCTTTCTAGTTCAGGGCGATCTGGTATTATATAATAGCCAAGAATCATAAGTTTTTCATGTATAAATAAACTCGCGCGCATATTTCTCACGCACTTTCTTTCAAAATCCATTGATGGCATCCAGTTTGGAATTGCTATTCTTTTTGATCTCATTCCAAATCGGGCACTTAAGGTTTGGGCTCCAGGTTTTTCATTTTGCAACTTTCCATTCTCCCATACATTACGGAATAAGAATGTAAGAACAGGAATATGCAACGCCAGGACTGCAGCAAAGACAATTTTATTTTTTTTCTATCTCAGGTTAAGTTTTTAGAGTTTCTCGAAAAAGTCAGTAATCAACTAGGCAATGTGGATTGGTTTTGGGTAAAGTTTCCCATCGACCATAGCTTAGGTTGCCAGTGAAACAAGTTTCATAGGTGTCCTATTATAGACCCCTCTATTGAATTTCAAAAATGGTCGTAGTCCGTAAAGCCATTAAGAGCCATTATTTTCTGATACCTTGAATCGATACTCAGCACTTTTTGAACAAGAATATGCACGATAGTAATCGATTATAGACACCATTCAGCTTTTTTTGGCGATAAGAGGTTGTCCATCCCGACTATTACCATAGCCAAAGTGCTTTACCCCTTCAATTACGTCATAGTCTGGCATCATTATTATAAGAGTAATTGTGAAATCAGTTTTTCCAAAATGGGCCAAAAGCTTCGAACCCTGAATATCCGTTTTGGGTTACAAGCTTTAACTGAATGGATACTCACTCCAATCGTTATTCGATGGCAAACGATATTGAAGCGCATTTATTGGCCCGAAAAAGCCATCAAAACCGAAAGGTGCTGACAACAAAAGCAAAAAACGACGCACCGTCAAACGATGAATCGGTTTAGCTTTAGGTACGTAAAATATTCTTGTAATGCTGTTATCAATTTTAAGTTAAAAATTAGCTAGTAAACAATCTGAGTGGTGAAAGGAAGTTGGCGCGCCGTAATAATTTGAATTTAGGAAACAATGAAACCCACAGATCCAAGCTGTATCCACAGGGGCAAAAAAGCCTTGGACCTAACAATCCGTAACCAAAAGCTTTTGTCCAGATTGGTATTGATTTCGGTGTAAATGGCATTCACAAATATTATGACCAAAAAGGAAGGCGGTACGAGCTAATAAACTGCAGCATACAATTTTGCAAAAAACGTGTAGGCAGTGATCGAATAATTTTTCAATACTGCAAGTCTTATGACCCACAATGGGAACAAGCCTGCTTATTCCCAATAGAAAATATTCGTCTCTGCAGCAATAATGGATAGATAAACAATCCAAATCCAAAGAATTAACTTATGATAAAGGTTGAATATTTTACAAGCCATATAGTGGCCGTTAAAGGGCTTACATAGAGCAATGCCAAATAAGCTGCTTTTGCGCCTGCTCCTATAAAAGTTGATATCCTTCCTCTAATGGGAATAGCTCCTGCATTGTAATGGCAAATAGTGCTGGTGCTGTGCCGCGATATTGCCCTTCAATTGCTACTAAAATGACATCAAAATAATCCAATACTTGTGATGAAAAAATGGACCATACCACTATTGCAAAATTCCTTAAGCCAATTCTCCAGGGTTTAATCCCCAGGTGTTAGCCATCCTTATCCGCAATCCTCATTATATTTTTTTAAGGCTATTGACCAGTAAAGAACAGAACAGCAAGCGCTGATTCCTGCAATAGTTGTAATTTGCGTAGAAGCTGCTGTTTCTGTATGGTCTGGAATACAGTATCTATATATTCCAGTCCTATCCCGAATATGAATGGGTCGCCGTCATCTTTAATACTTCGGTTTTGCGGTTATTGATTTTATCGCTGCATTTCCTGCAGGAAATATATCTTGTAGCGTCTTGGTTTAAGTATGAATGATGGAAACCATGTTCCTTGAGATTTCAAGCTTCTTTCTTCCATTCTGAGAATTTCGGCGCGTTCGGCAATGGTCAATTTTTATAAGATAATCAACTGGAGAGGGAAGCTTCGTCTTCATAAAATCCATGGTGTCCAAAGAATTTCTATTATTTAGCAGTGAACGATTCCGAAACCCTTGCCACGTTCCTCCGGGTTTTGATGTTAGGGTAATCAAGGATGTTCTTAGATCAAATCCTGCATCACATCGAATTAGGCGTTGATTGTTTGCCTCCAATCTTGCGCACGGCCTTTAATTGCTGACCCACATCGGTTGACCTTTTTCAAATTTAAATTTTCGTTTTGCGTTTGTTCAAGAACTTGAACGGTCTGAATAATTCGAATCGTCTGCTTACCAAGATCTAATCAGTTGTTTTACCAAGCTGAAATGAAATTTGGTGTTGTTCATAAGTCGGTATTGCCTTGGCACCGGATTGGCACGTGCAGGCAATAAAAAAAATATAAGTGCCATTTAACGAATAAATCTAAGATTTTCTTGTTTTTCATAATTATGGGTGTCTTAAGATGTAAAATTCTTTAATGGCTTGTTCCCATAGTTCTGGGTCCTTCGTAAATGGCC
>Ga0163217_1078140_pt1 | contig 17823 bp, 13 predicted proteins | sample SynspAceP_FD_185933 | JGI IMG/M metagenome (GOLD analysis project Ga0163217, IMG submission 185933) | Saline lake microbial communities from Ace Lake in Antarctica - Synechococcus sp. Ace-P (PacBio error correction) | ecosystem: Environmental > Aquatic > Non-marine Saline and Alkaline > Saline ...
CCAATTGAAAACTTTGCAGCACATAAAAACTGCTATTGCCAACGAACTTAAGGGCGGGGTAGTTTTTATTGCAAATACCTTTGCCTATTCATTTAAAGTCGAGCCAGATTATAGAAGTGTATCCGGTCCGGTATTGTTTAGGAATTTTTAACCTTGGGGGTAACAGGATATGATACTCAGGTTCTGTTAACTGGTTTGAAAGAAAGTTATGGTGAGTTGGCAAAGCCAACATGGCAACCACAATTTTTTATATTTTGAATGCAAGGTTTTCCCCGAAGCCAAGGCTGAATTGAAGCCATTAAAAAACACTTTGGCAAGGGCAGGAAAACTATTAATGCCAATAACGCTTTAATGATTTTTGAGATAGGTTGGCATTTTTTAAAGGAAGTGGTCACGCCCTTGTATGCCGGCCTTGCTTTTGGACATTTTCAAATGTAAATACAATTGCGCTAGAGCTTATAAAAAGCAATGTCCCAAAAACTATCGGGCCGGAATATATTCGACATTGATTTTCTGGGAATACGGATTTTTTATTCAGAACTGGTTTTACCCTGCCCTTTGGATACCCTAGACTATAGCGTTGGGTAAATTGTTTTGTTTTCCGGGATCCACAGCTTTCCAAGGACAATGTCAATGGCCTGTATAAGTTGTCATAACCCAAATAAAGGTTTTTTTCCGATGTTTGCCCTAAAAGGTATCCCATCAAAAGGTTGTTTTTTACGCAAGAATGCCCCAACTTTGATGATGCAGGGCTTATTCCACAACGTTATTTTGGACAATGCGCGCATTTGATCTTGCAAACAAGTGGTACACGTCATAGATACGATTTGGAGTTCACAATAACCGATTTGATGCGATTATTGGTAAACTCCAATAAGAATGCTGTTCCTATAATAAACTATTTAAAAAGGGCTTATGGCGGTATTTGGATAAAGAGGATATTAATCCAGCGTTCTTATTAGTAATGGCCATTGCGGCCTACTGTAAACTCTTTAAAATCCTTCATAGTCCCGTTTGATAATTTTGTGCGTACGAAAAACAAAGGAGTAATCCCGAGAATGCAAAAGGGATTTAATTTGTTTATGGGTAAAGCGGCCTGCGGGAAGTTGTCATTTTGCACACGGGTGTTAATGGTACCATTCCTCTTTTTTTATTAGAATCGGTGAACTCGGAGTTTTGGGCTTTTCCCAAGGGCTTTGGATTCCCATTGCCCCAAAGTTGGATACGGATATGGGACGCCTTGGCAATGGTCTTAAATGGACAATCATCCTTTTTTAAAATTCGTTCAAACGGTTCTGTCAGAAATATAGCCCCTTAACAGCACCCTACAATCACAATGGTTTATTTGGTAGCTTGGAAGATGTTTTGGCGTTTTAACCTGGGCGGAGCGCTGGATGGGTTTGGGGTTGGAAAACAAACGCTGCCCGAAGCACCCTTAGAACTGTCCCCAGCAAGAAATTGAAGATATTATTTTCTTTATGGAAACACTCATCAGAAAATGTACCGCGAATATGGGGGGCTAGTGGAATTAATTGGTTAATGATCAAATTGTTTTGGGGTTTGGTTTTTTTTTCCCCTGTCCTCAATTGGGAACCTGGCCTATCGCCAGACTTGGTGGAGTCCGCAATAAGGAGTCAGTAGGAGTTGGCAGATAAAAGTTAAAGGAAGTAGGAGTCCATTTCGAATGATATGATAAGAAAATCACACAAGTCGCTCTGACAAATATGTGTGAACTTCTCAATCGCCCGAAAAAGGGGCTCCATGTCGAAGTGGAACTGCCGTGTCCGTCGAGCGAGTCTGAACTATTGGGAAAACGGAACTCGCTTTTGTATGCCTAAACTATTGGCTCCCCTCTTGGAACGTAGAGGGGAATGAATTTTGCGCCATTTTGGCGTGAAAGAAAGGGGAGTTGGAATCCCGCCCCTAAAACCTATCCCCAATCTATTTGTCCACCTCCCCGAGGACATGGGCTGTTCATCCTTCCGTCTCCTCCGAGCTAGCTGAGGATCACCTTCCTATCTAAGCGGAAGGGGCCCCAGCTATCATCAATTGGCCTGTCATTTTTGGCCCACGAGGTTTTATTTTTAAGCATGTGACTTATGGCTTATTACTCATAGGGTCCGGTAGTGAGAGTTTTTAAGGGCAGTTATATTTTAAAATTGAGGTCTCGACCGGCCTATTAAATAAAGCATTAATTAAATTTATAGAAGCTTTATCCGATAAATTCAGTCCTTCGTTTTCTAATTGCTATTTCAACATTACATCTTTTCCATGCCGCCATACAATATCACATGATTGGCATTAGACTTTTCAGCCATTAGTCCAATTCGCCCATATTTTTTCCAGCAATGGCCCAGGCCGCACGATCTCAATATTGTACTTTTCAAGCACGCTTTCTAACCTCCACAATCATTTCACGCCTTCAGGAATCCGTACGGCATTTAACAATAGGAGTCGGTGTTGTTTTTCCACCAGAAATTCAAAACCTGGCTTTCGAGTCCATCCCGCAGTACTGCATGATTTTTTTGATGACGTGCAAAACGATTTTTCCAGCCCTCTTCCATGACGCATTGCAGGGCCTTCGGCGCAATGGGCATACATGGCCGAAATGGGGGCTGTATGATGATAGGCCCTTTTTAGCAGCCGGGCCCAGTAATTCTTGACCAAGGTAAGATCTAAAACCAACTCTGCACTTTGGGTCTTCTAACGGTCAAGGACATCTATCGCCTGCCTGACTAAAGTAACAGGTGGATAGGCCAGGAGGGGCACTTAAACATTTTTTGACTCCCGGAATATTAGGGCATCTATTCCCATTCATCCACTTTTTAAATGGGTTCCGCCGCATATAGGTTACAGCATCCACAACCAACAAGGCACCTGCAATTTTTCGTTTAGTTTACTAATTTCCTCCAAAGGTTGTAAACGCCTGTTGAAGTTTTCGGCATGTACAATGGCCAATAATTTGGGATTACAACTTGCAAGGCTTTTTTTACGGGCTTTGGGATCAAAATAGTTTTTCCCCCAATCAGCTCACCTTGATCACTTTTGCACGCAACGTTCTGCAATCTCGGCCAAACGGGTACGAAAACTCCATTGATACGATTACGGCCCTCATTCGCCAGGTTTCCAGCAAGTTTTCACCAACGAGGTTTTCCATCCCGGCACTTCCAGGAGCCGAGACCAAAAGGTAAGTTCGTTCTTGGTCTTCAGGGTCTCCTGTACCATAAACTTGATATCCGTCCATCACTACTAAAAATTCGGATCTAAATGCCCCTACCAAAGGCGTGGCCCATTGCCCTTAAAGCCGAGATTGTACGTCACTTGGCCCAGGCCCCCATCAAGATGCCTGTGCTTGTTTTCAATTTCATGCATTTTTGCCATTATGTAATTTTTTATATGGATGGTTTTAAAATATTTTTAATTAAATCATTATTTTTTACGGCTCTAATGGCCTCCCAAAAATGTATGGGCCTTGTGCTTCGTAAATGCTGTATTTGGTGAAGGCAGCTTTGAATCCGCAGGCCACGATTTTTATGGTCTTTTTTGGCAGTTTTTTCTCCGCCGGAAATAGAATTTCTCCCAATCTTTTTGGGAATAAATTTATAATGCTCCTTTTCGTATCCAAAAGAACCCGCCATTTTGCGCAACACCTGATGGAATCTCTGTGACATTCTTGGAATTCCTTAATAAAGATTTCATAGCATTTTGTTGCATAACAAGCTTTTTGATGAGCAATGTCCGTGAATGGCAATTCCTTCTGAAGCGGATTCGAATGGACCTCCAAAGATCCCTTTTTTCGTATTCATCGGCTTAGAAAAACGTCGATCATCATAACGCCATTTTTAATTATCGGCTATGTCTTGGTCGCAATTAAATCTGGTAGTCATTCGTTTTATGCGAAGCCACAACTAGGTTCGGCCAAACCAAGCCTTTTAAACCTTTTGATCTAAAATGGCTTTAAGCCTTGCTATGGGTTTGGCCCCTTCTTTTTTCGCATCCCTTAAAAGCCATGAGAAATATTTTTGGTCTTTGTACAGCAACCTACATTAGGCTAAAATAACCTCATAGCGCAGGAATTAAAAAAGTTGCAGGGCGGAGATGCCAATCTGTGGCTCGTGATAAATTAAGATAGGTTATCGCGAACAGACCACTTTTTTATCGGCCCATGTTGGTTTTATGTGCGTGTTTGCAAAACCATTTATAAACGGTTCCTTTTGTCAAAATTCGGGCAAGGTTCCTTTCGCTTGTCAATTTTGCGGTACGTTCCACAGCGAACGGAAATAGATACTTCCTTTGAAGGGTATTTACCAATAACCGTGGCCTTCCCACCCAGAGATATTCCCCAGCTGCTTTAGGCCGATTCGCGTTCAATTTATCCCTTAAAGGTGATGCCATGCTCTCATAGTACATTTGAAGGGAATCACTTTTCATTTTTTGCCATATGCCACATTGCTGGGACATTCAGATTTTAACAGGGCCTTACAGGACAGGCCAGAAGATCCAATCGACCTCGGTGAAGCGTTGGCTGCCAGGGCACTAAACGGTCCCAATTGGGGGGGTTGGAACCCCCCAATGGGGGGGGGGGGCCCCCCCCCCCAATCGAAGTGCAATTGCCCTGCCACGGGTGGAATGTTCCTCCCTCCGTCTGTGGCTTAAAACTGGGACAACATGGGGTTCCCCCAAGTATTTTTCGGCATTCCCCAACCCGGTGCACATATGTCCGAAGCCAGCAAAACCCTCTTCGGGTCTTATCAATTGATTTCGGTTTTTACGTCTGCTCTTTATACCCCGTACCATAGCGTAAATTGTGTTCTATGGACTGTGTGCCTCTACAAATTTTACCTGGGTTCATCAGGTTATTGGGGTCAAAAAAGTTTTTTTATTTCCAAAAAGGCCCGTACAGGGTTTTCTCCGAAGAATCGTTTGTTTATAGGCCACTTCGTACTAGTCCCATCGCATGCTCCCCGCTCCATGATCCCTTTGTATTTCATCACTAGTTCAAAAGTATCTTCGGTAATAGCCTTCAATCGCTCAATGTCCTCGCCACTTCAAGTCCAATATGGGGACGTACGTGGATTACGCCCACGCTGGGCATGGGCATACATGGCTGGCTTTGTGCCATGTTTTTTCACAAACCTTCAAACCTTGGGCGATATATTCCGTAATGTTTAGAGGGTATTCCTCCGCATCCCGATAAAGGCCGTGGTTTTTTGTTTCCTTTGATGCCAACATGAGGTCCATCCCTTTTTTTGCGGGATAACCCATACATCTCATAGGCCTGCCCTTCCGGAAAAAGCGGGTAGGCATATCCAACGTCATGTTCCTTAATTAGGCGATCATCGCGCCTGGGTCTGTCCATCACATCTTCCCATGGTATCCCTCTGGTAAAATTCCTACGATGCAATATTGCAGCGGGATTGCTCTCTTATAAAATGGCAATGAATGTTGGTAGTTAAATTTTTGCGGCTAGATCGATTACGGTCTTATCCAATATTTCAATGGCCGAAGGGGGTAGGGGTAAATGGATTTCCACGCGGAAATGGCTTCCAAGACTTCTGTAATATGTACGACACAGACTGACCTATGCGTGGCAGATCCGTTAAATTTAGTTTCAGCTCTAATGTTTTGCCAAGGTGCTTCGCTGCCACATATCAATTTGCCCCAAAATTCATTGGTCGGTAATAGGTGAATTCATCCAACTTATAACCGCGACCTGCGCATTACTTTAGGAAAACGTTTCTTAATCTCTTCGGAATGGGTTCGGTTCAGTTTTTTTAAAGGAGGCATAAAATTTTCATCGCCCTTCCCTATCCGTTTTTGCGAGGCCTTTCCGAATATTCCACTGGTGGAACAGTTTTTAACGGTGGCAATTGGGTGCCATCTGCCAATAGTACGGAAGCTTTCAGACATGGTCTACGGTTACCATATAATAATACTTTTGGTTCCTGAAGAATTGGTTGCCGACTGCATTCGCCCCTACGTTTGCTCTACTGCTGGTTTGCGGGGATCTGGGGCAAAATGCAGGCCAATAGGGCTTTAAGACCTTTTGTTCGTTTGATTGTCCCTGAACATCCAGGTGTACCCGCACCCATTTTTCAGCTTCGTTTATTTCCAACAAGCTGGTTCATCGTGTTTTGAAAAATAACAGTAATCATGGATTCACGCAACCGTTTGCCCCGCAGACTGGTACCCAGGCCGCCACGGAGGCAGTTCGTTATTTTGTTTTTCGTAAGGCCACGGCCAAACGGCTTTTTTTTAATCCTCGGAATCTCTGGCAAACACTGCAAGGGGTTTAATCTGTAGATGCTGGCATCGGTGGCGTACATGCCCAAGGAGTAAGTTGTCCGTTAGCACTTCCCTTGGATCGAATCCCGTAAGCCATCGAATATATTTTTCATAGTAATGAAATTAATAGAAAATAAATATACAGCCTAAAGTCCCACACCAATAAATAATATAGGGTCGGTATTAATGGTCTTTCTAGTACCATACCTTCCTTACCGAGAAAGCCTACGGTAAGCCCGAAGCGGCCACAACGTTTTGGATCGCTATCATATTGCCGCGCGCCGCGCCCGTTGCCTGAAGTGCCTAACCCAACAATGAAAAGAAGGCATCGCCAGTTTTATGGCCACACGTATTGGAGACAGGTGAACATAAGGTTGGCTCACTGTATTACTCCCTGCAATAAGGCTTCCCAAGGCACCTATTGAAGGGGCGAACAACGGATATATGTCGCCCCACATTACCGGCCCCATTCTGCCATGGCCTATGGGCTGCCGGGAAGGGGCCTGATGGGTTTTTTAACCAGAATTGATATAAGAATTTGCGGACCATGGGCACCGTGAAAATGAGTACAAACCCTGCACCAACAACATTTTTGCAGCTGTTTTAAAAGCATCCTACCTTGCCTCGATTTCATTTATTAGCTCAAATGGTATTTGCCCGCAGAGCAAAATGGTTTTCCGGGCAAATATAGTGGGCTGCTGGAGGCGGATATGGAGGTGCCTAATATTCGGTCCACGCTTCTGATATCTGTAAGGCACGCTTTATAGGTATTTGGTGGAAGTGGGAAAATTACCAATAAGGCGGCCATAATGAAACGATAAGGTAACCATTTGCCTTGACGCAAGGGCATTCTTTTTTCTTCTTTATCACCGTTCAATTTTACGTTCAAGGTAACCAAACCAACGGAAGGCCATTTCTTTTTTCCTTGTCGCAAGTCCGCAGGTTTTCTTGGGCACCAGGAAAGCCGCGTTTTGCTGCGAATACCAACTATAGGGTATGGCTTACCAATTGCGGCCCGAGCATTGACAGGGAAACTCGGGTCCCAAAAATAGGCCTGTAAGCACATAGGGCACTGCTAAACGCAAGTCCCGCGAAATGGTAAAGGGCAGTATCCGAAGCCTCTTCTTTCAGAACTTGTTCTTTCCAAAAAAGCGGGTCATCATGGCAGAAACATGAGAAAGTGGCATAAGGGTTCCGGGTTATCGTGTAGGAGAACTAACTTTGGGAGGTTACCCATCATGTATGTATAAAATCGGCCCAAGTCAAGTCGGGCTTGACGACAGGCCTAGCTCGGCAGTGATTCGGACTTTGGATACCCCCACTTACAACCAACCAAAAATAGGGGTTAGCGCCCACTGCTCCAAAAGGATACCGTGGCTGTACTCTGCACATCATGCCCAACATTACGGCAACAGAATGCCAGGAAATCCTCCCACCAATAGGGGTGCCACAATTGCAGCGGGCGTTCAAACCCGGCGGCCCGCTTCGATAAAGGACCGAACAACCAAGCATGTGACGACCTGTACTCTTCCGATCCTCATAATATCGGGCAAACCTTTGCGTATCGCCGGAGTGCGGGTTGATATTTAAGCAGGTTTAAGAGGAACAATAGCTCCAAATACAATATACAAGAATGTCAAAGGGTGATGAACAGCCCTTGGGATACTTGGAGGCCAAAATATCGATGATGGCAATATCCCAAGCCGTAAGGCGAACAAGGACAGTGACCAAAGAAATGGGCTGGGCTATTTTGGCCGGGGTTCTAAATCCACTAAAAGAACCTGCGGCCGTTAAAGCTCGGACGAACGCCAAAATGCTATTATCGGAGGTGACATATTCAGTGGGTTATTGTTTTATATTGGTTGGTACTATGTTCTATGCAAAAAACGAAATGGTCAACCCACATGTCCATCATAACCTGCCCGGTCTCGTTTCTGTTATCTTGGCCACTTTTTCTATAGTCAGCCTATGGACCCTTTTCATCCTTTGAAGGGATATAAGACGGATAGCTTACTATGGCATAGTTTTAAACGCAAGAATTCGGTTGGGATTTTCAAAAAACTATTCAATACTTGACTTTAGCGTTCAAGGAAAGTAAAAAAATATTATGTTAAATCCAGAACAGAATAAAGTGTATTCAAAGCTTCCTAAAAATAGGACTTTTTTAAGTGTGACCATTTTTCACTTTATATTTAAAAATGTCAGTTGATTAATTGAAGGTGTTCAGTTACCATTTCCAATAATTAAAACATCTAATAAATTTAATAATGCTAACTAATAGCGGGAGTCCAGACCTCATTTCATGGAAATAGTGTCCAATACCAACTCGACTGCGCCTCGAGGAGACAGAAATATCAGCTTTTAATAACTTGATTCCTATGTTATTTCGAGTTTGTTTTGATTTGAAACTTATAATATAGGGAAATAACCAGCCATGAGCTAAACAAACGCCTACCGTTGGGGGCCGGAGAAAAGACCCTTCTTTACTAGGGTTAGCTCCTAAAAATCAAGGGGTTTTTACAACGGGCTGGGGAGGCGTTTTTCATTTAGCTTATGTTCAACCTAGTGAAGCGCTGAAAAAGGAACAGCCGTGCAGTATGGATACCTTGACTTACACATCTTTTAAATATGCCGTTCTCACACTTTGCCTAATTCAAATTATGACCCAGGCTTAGGATGGAATTTCTCAATCTATAAAATTAAAGGATTCATTTAATTTTTTAACCTTCCTCGTGGTTTAGGATCATACGGGAAGCAGTTTTCCAAACGCCATAACCTTGGAATCTGTAGAGATAACCGGTGATGCCAAGTAACTCCTTAAGGGTTTGTCATTATAGGATATTACCCTATTCAACCCAAAATAACTCCTTGTCACGGATCTGATTCCCAAGCTCACCAAGTCCGGGTTTCTCAATGGTGATAAAAAAGATCACCCTTTTTTTAAGAATGATGTCATCGAAAAATCTCGTCTAGGATCTCGAAATCTAATTTTGTGTTTTGCACAAAATTTACGAAAGCCGTGCAAAATTCTTCTGGGGGTATGGGAAACTGCTTTCGGCGAATATACCAAAATCAATTTCCATATCTTCGATATCCTTGGGTAATCCTTCCTTCAGTGCAATTGTAGATATCATTTTCAAAATCTTGATAGGATTTCAACAATATTTCCTTCATTTCAAGACTTATTATTGTCCATTAAAATAAGTTTATGCTTTCGGTATCGCCATTAATGGCCCTTAATGGCTTCCTCGTATAACTTAGGTGTTTAAAGGTCATCGTCTTGAAATGCGGCATGATGATGTTAATAATCAATATACATTAATATTCTTCTCCAAATAAATTCAGAAAAAGTGAGTTGTCGGCAGTGGGTAAATATGAAGGTCCTGTAATGCGAGTTTGCCTCTATAGTATTTATAAACCGACATTAAAATAAATGCGCATTTTTATAGGCACTTAGCTTGTTGATGAGGAAAAGAATATTGACTTTGGATATGTAGTTTTGTTCGGGCTATATAAATCCTTTCCTCTTATAGATGTAATTATCTACGTTCCTTTAAAATTTGGTATGCCTTTTCAACAGTATCGCGAGAGAGGAATAAATTCCTTCGCTAACAGCTATTTATAGAGGAATCTGTTTCATACGATCTTTAGATTAGCATTGGAAATATTATTGATAATGGAATCTACTATCTGCCTATATTTAGGCGATCCTTGAATTTTCATCGATTTTGAGGTATTGTAACATATCTATAATGGTGCGTATTTTTGAATGGATAAGTTTACCGCTTTTGATTTCCGACCATAGGCCAGTCAACAAATACATTTTAGCTCCTTTCCTTGCACAATGTCCTAAAAATCAAAAAAAAAACCTATTTGCAGTAACAGGTGCAGGATGGAAACAGAGGAAACTCTAAATTATACATTAGCGAATATAAAAATTATCCCAAGCTATTAATATGAATCAATTCCCGTAAAGGAATTTTAATATGTTAATTATGCTCTGGGAGAGAGTAAAGGGCGGGGCCGCCTTGGTGACGACGCAATAGAAACTTTTCTTTTATAGGTCAATATTTTGGGGCCGATCTTGAATCACTAATTATGGGGGAGGCAATACTATTAAAGTTTGTAAGACCATAGAATAAAGACCCTCTGACAATGAGGAGGTGGAGGTAATGTGGATCAAAAGGGTTCTGGAGGAGATATAGGTACTTTGGAATAAGACGTATCGCTGGACTATATACCGAAAGATTAAGAAACTTAAAAACGTTTTATGGCGGCCTTTCGGATGAAGGACCGGAATGGTAGGCCTTTTAACCATTGTTCTACGATCTGGAATCTGGGAGTAATGGCTCCGTCCATAGAACCCCCTTACAACGACTGTTTTTACCTTTTAAGCAATAATAGACATTTACATCCGGATGCCCTATATTGCGGGTAGCAGCTGCCAAGGATAGGCGGAAAAAGTACTAAGAAATCTGGGGATACATGGGCTGGGTGCCATGGCAACGTCAGGGTTTGATCTAGGCCTACCATTGGAAATGTTTTAAATGAGAATCCTGGAATAAAGGGGAAATTGTTTTGGGGAAGTCACGGCTTTTTTACTTGGGGGGATACATGCCTTATGAATGTTACATGAACACTTGGAGTTATTAGAATACGGCCTCAGCGTATAATTGCCAAGAAAATAGAGCAAAGGGGAGTGGTCTTTGAGGTCAAAAGCTGCCAAATCGGCTAAACCCTAAGAGGAGCGCTTGGACAAGGCTTCCAACTGATACCCTTGCCTAAGGGGACTTTGTTCTTCGGAAATAGATGGAAATAGGGCATTTCACGACAAGATGTGTGGTCTGGAATTTATTAATAGTAACGAACCTTTCCACGTCTTGCTCCAATGGGAACTTCCTGTCCGAATCATTTTTCTTAAGGACCAAAATTAGCCGCTTGGTTTGGATCTTAGTGCCAATGAGGATCTAAGTGATTCAAAAGCGTACTGAAAAAACTGGAACCGGGCCTTTGAAGCGTACAGGAAAGGGGTACAAGGACTCACTTGAGACCTTGTAAAAAGGACAATAGCCCGGCGGTGCGCGACCAACCCGTAACTTATTATCCTATCCAGGTATAGGAATGTTCAGTTTTTTGCAAAAGAACAGGCATGACTACTAAGGGTAGCCAGTGAAATTTTATATCAATAGGCGATCAATGTTATGAGGGGTGCGGAGGCCAATAACGATTACACCTCTTTACCTAAGACAGGAAGCTTTTTGTATTTGAATATTGGTTGCTAGAGGAGGCCAAATGGCAGCGTAATGCCGAAAGAGCAGCGCTATCCAGAAAGGTTTGCCTTGGTTACCGGGCGGCGGCGGCGGTAAATAAGGTAAGGCCATTGGCGGATAAATTGGCAAAGGAAGCGCTAATGCTGGTATTGAACAGATATGCTGAAAGACCCGTTGAAGGAGGCCGGTGGGTACGCTATAAAGCGGATACAGGCATTTAATGCGGTTTTGGCGATGTTACAAATAGTGAATCCGATTGCCGAGGCTTATAAAAAGCATGTTTGGAGTTTGGTGTGTGATATTGTGGTACATAGTGCAGGACTTGCCATTTTCCAAACATTGGAAGAGACCACCGAAAAGGATTGGGACATTTTACGAATGTATCTAGTGAAAGGACAGTTTGAACTTGCCAACAGGGCAGTTGCCCATATTACGCAAGCAATGCTCTGGCCGGGCTGATTTATAAGTATAGGCAGTAAGAACGGTCTTGTTTCCGGTCCAAAACAATGTGGGCTTATACTGGAACTGCTAAGGCAGCAACAACAACATATGGCCGGTTATTGGGCCGCCGAATTGGGTGGGGATAGATCAGAGTCAACAACAATAAACCCCTGGATGGGGTCATTGTGGGCAGTAAGATTTGGGAAGGTTGATTGGGCCGAAGGTCGGGCCAAAGCTTACGAATTACCGGTAGACGAACTCCTGGCACATTATGCGCCAAAAGAAATTTTTATTGAACGAAAATTATTTATCCAGAGGATTTGGCAAAAGGTTGTTTTCGGCCTGTTTTGCCATCCTTGGAAAAGACAACTGGTAATATAATACATGTGGATGGCTGGTAATGGCCAATGCATTTGTAAGATAGATAGTGAGTGAGGTTTGAGTTAGTTTTTGTTAGGACCTGTCAGGGTAGTGTGCTTAATTTTGACAGGTCTAATTCTAATTGGAAATATAATGAGAATAGATAAAGAAAAAATAACAGGAAAAGTAAACCAAAAGGCATTTAAAATCAGCCACAGACAAAATTCGATTTTTTATCGAAATCCTAGCAAAAGGACGGTTGTAATGTCCATGATGTATTTCATAAATTATCCAAATTTCAGTAAGCCATTCCCAGTTGGGCCTTCCGGCGCGGGTGGGAACTAGATTTGGTTAGGTTTCCTTTCAGGGGGAGCCGTCCCACCTTGGAAGCCAGAAATAGATGATGGTTGGTGTTTTTTACCATGCCCTCACCCAGACAAGCTGGGTGCCCTATCTTCTTTCCTTGGGATATACCAAAGATTATGAAGTATTAAGCAGTTTAGCCGCTTGCACAAACAATATCGTTTTGATGCGGTTAAATCCAACACCTTTCAAGATCAAAAAAACGCAAGGAAAGCTATAGGTTTGGTTCACTGAGCAATTAGGGAGAAGGCTAAAGGGAACAGGCGTACAGCACAAACATTGATCGTAATTGATATTGGCAACAAATTGGGTTCAAAGAGTCTTTACGGTCCTGGTTGGGCCGATGGATCTAATTTTCCGGGAAGAACAATTTCAGCACGCTTTTGCAAAAATACCCAGGACAGTCTAAAATAATCTATGGAGCAATTGCCGGACGTTGGAAGCTGTTCATTGAAATACAAGCCCTATGAACCTAATTTTTTACAGTACGGTCATCCAGGATTGGGGAACATCTTTTATGTTGCAAACGAATGGTGGAGATAAGGCTTATCTTTTGGTTGTTTAGGCCACCATTTTGCCAACTCCAATATTGAACAGATTGTGCACATTTACTGATGAGGGGAACTGGGGGTGGTTTTCATTTTTACGATAGGCAAATATACGGGGACGATCGATATTACTGTGGGCACATTTAAAACCATTGCCTTCTTTTTAATTTTTAACGAATTGGTCTACGGGATGTACAATAATCCCAAAATCCTACCGCATGGATGATCGATCCCAGCCATAATATCAAGACCCACTTGGGGATTTGATCCAGTCCCTTTGGAAGCTATTCAGGAAGCTATGCAAGGCCGTTTTGATCGATCAATCACAATTAAGAACGGCACAAATGGAAAACGATGTAGTTCGCTGTCAAGAGGCTACTTCAAGATGCCTATCGTACAGATGTCCCAGACCTTTATTGCAAGAGCTAGACTCCAACGGGAGGTTGGCACTTTCCCTCCTTTAAAACGCCTATCGCTTCACTTAAGGTAAGCGGAAAATTTGATCAGCGCTAGGGGGCAAAAACAGCAAAAGCCTCAGGATTATAAATACACCAAAATGAAAGAGAAAGTAAAGGCTGTATTCGATATTGGAGAAGGACCATAAAAAATTTCTTTCTATTCGATATAGGATTTTCCGGAAGTGGTATAGGGAAATATCAGCTTTCGTTTTGATAACATTAAAGATGAGGATTGGTTACCCAACAGAAAAGATCTGAGCGACTAAAAAACTGGTTGAGGAAGTTTTTGATAGGATTTGGGCTGGCGGAAGGCAGTACGACATTATTCCTATCAACTTTTCAACCTATGGTGCCAGGCTTTGGTGCATTTGGATGAAAATGGATAAAGTTTTAAACGCACTTTTATAATTACACCAAGGAGATTCCCCAAGATGTTATTGATTCATTTATAAGAAATATGGCCCCTCATCCATTTTTGCTGGTAGCCACAGGTTCGGCGGGTTTCTGGACTGCTGAATTCCGGAATTCAACCTTTATTGCTGAAACATACCAAAAAACCATGAGACCATTTAAAAGATCAAGTTTTTCATACACTTACCTCAATATATAGTTTTAATCTTCAAACAGGTATCCCGGTAAGTGAACATACAGCATTGGGTTTCCCATACAGCGTTTATGGGATTTTCTAAAAAGATTATCACGATTGGTCTATAAAGAAGGTATAAAACAAAATTTACCAAAAGGATCGTCTCTACGAGACCAGTATTAATATGAATTATAATGGTCAAACGTATTAAGATTGGGTGTCGTATACATGACAGCTCTGCTGCATTTCTCCGGCCTACATTTCGGAGTGTTAGAAAAAATTCATACTTGTTTCCACTGGTACTTGGGGAGTAATCGCCATGAACCCCTTTTCCGGAAGATGCATTGAAAAGCTTCGGAACATAGAATCAAACTGCATTAATTATATGGCGGATAATGGAAGGCCGTCAAAGGCCTCTCGTTTTATTCCTAGGCAATGGAATACAAGGGGCAAGTTAAAAAGTTGTCCGAACATTTTCAAGTTCCTTATGATTACCATAAAAAGCATCCTTTTGGAATCACGATATATATATTGAAATCTTAAAAGATTTTCAACATAAATGTTCAAATGGGACGGGTATTTTTGGATTAAGATATGCCAAAGGAGACCAGAATCCCTACGAATAGAATACGCTCACGCCTATCACCAATTAATGGTTTTGAACTGTGCTGTTGCAGGTTGAAAGTATTAAAACGGTAGTGGGTAAGCCGGAGAGCAATTGGAGAAGTTATATATTGATGGTGGGTTTCTCTGATAATGACATATAGCATTCACTTATATCGCACTATTGAGAAATTGAAAACTAGTAACCACGGATTCCTCTTGGGATCTGCCTCTTGGGAGCGGCCCTATGTATGATGCAGCACGTAGGGTTGCAACTCCAATTTTTTCTTAGAAGATATTATGCCTTGAAGAAACATGTACATTTATATTTATACAATAATCAGGAGGAACCAAGTCCATTTCAAATTAAATTATCAACTCGCTTAGTTGAATATGTCATGTCTAGATGAAGATTGAACAATAACCGATACTAAACCAATTATAACAACGCAATAACATGAGCCAAATACAATATAGAGAAGAAGTAATTCAGATTGTAGGAGGGGGGAAGTTCGAAAGGTGAACCAGTTCCCAATCTAAATTAAAGGGCTGGAAAAGCTTTTTAGGCATGTACGCAGGGAACATGCGGGGCCCGGACAGAATTTTGTTGATAGGCCCTTGTTTTTTTGACTGCAGGGGTAAGTGTCTTTTTGATTTGATTTTGGATTGTTTGATAGGCATTTACTCGCTGTGTTGAGTTGGCGTTTTCACAGCCGAGATTGCTGTAAAGATAGATTGGATCTTTATTATCAGTTTGGAAAAAATCTGTGGGAAAAAAATTAGGTGAGCGGATATAATTTGGCCAAACGGAATTCTTTTTTTTGTTTTCCTAGCGGGGCGCTGATACAGTAATCAGCAACCGCTGTTGGCAACCATTCGTAATGGAGATTGCCAAAGCTTACCGATACTACCCTAAAATGGGGAAAAAAACCCCCCTACTTTGGGGGAGGGGGGGTTTTTATTTTATAGTGAATTTGTTATTGGGGCTCTTATTTCATTGATTTGGCTTTCAAAGGCTACCGACACGGTTCAAAGCGGGCCAATTGGATGTCCCCGAATTCATTGTCCCTGGCGTTTCCCTGGCCTGTGGCATAGTGGCCTTAATCAATTGGGAGTTAAAAGTTTTTTCTGATTTTGGAATTTTGGGGAGAAGGTTCGAACCCTTTCCACGGACAGATCAAGTACCTTCTGGCATGTAGTTTCTGGTTCGCTTGGTTGCCAATTGCCGCCAATGCATATAGGGATGTCCGATCTTTTCCGTTTTCCCGGTTTGCGAAAAAAAGCAAGTAGTGGATGGACCAAGCTGCGAATGTATGTAAGGTCACTATATATGGCCTGGATGCGCAGCACTATTATATGCGGGTTTATTTACGGTCTTCCGGAGGCCTCAGGCTATCCTAGCCAATGGAGAGGCTCCTAGCGGTAGCCCCGTGGACGCTCTAGCCCACAATGCCATAGGTATTTTTTTGGGATAAATCGCTGTGGTTTTGGAAAGGTTGGACAACGCGCTAATCCTACAGATCTATAGGGTCGGGACTGGCCCTTTCAGGCCATTATGCCCAAAGTGGGGTCCCACTTTTTGGGTTAACAATTAATTGGCTGGATCTGTTTGCGACGGCATAACAGCGGTCTTTTTCCAGCTTTCGATGAATTGTTGGGACCTTTTTATTTTTGGGGGGGGGGTTTTGGGGCCCCCCGTGGGGGGGTAAAATCCGGGGGGTTTTTTTTTTTTTTTTTTTTAAAATCCCCTTTAAAAGCGGGGCCCCCCTTTTTTTTGGGTGCTATGATGCGTATTTGGACGCATTTTTTCCATAACAGCAGGGAATCGTTAAGAATTTATGCCGAAGTTGCAACCTAAAATTCAATAGGGCCGTATTTTTCGCTTGGGGCGATCAGCTTGGCTGTTCTAATTTTATATCGCATTCAATTCGACCGTATTTTCCTATCTTTTGTTCACCCTACTGTTTGTTCTCTTGTGGAGTGCTGGTTCTTGGTCTTTAGCAAATGATCAAATAGGAATTGAATAAGTTTTATTGTAATTCCCAATCAACCAGGCTAGCAATAGACAAGGAATTATGGGATGTTTATAGGTATTGACTCTTAGCCGTGTCATAAACAAAAAAAAAGGCTTCATAAAATTGGGGAGCCTTCTTTTTGTTCTTTCAAATTGATGATTTTTAATCGCTCTATTTCCCAGATTTAAGATGCGGTCTTAATGAATCCTAAATACGCCTTTGATGTTTTTTTGGGAGTTAGACTGCAAATTAGGTATACTGTTTTCAAAATTCATAAATTGGCAGTCTAACTCAATTTTTTCTTGAGACTTAGGTAAATAGGGATGGGGAGTGTTGGTATAATGACTTATTATTTATAGTTTTTACTTATCCCATCCACATTATATGGCCAATTAAAAGTTAAAAATGGTAAAAACGCACTATTTTGGTATTTGTTCATTAAACCTTATCATTATTTCTCCTAATAGGGTTGTTTTTTTTAATTGGGAATAATGCGGTCTATGGCCCATCTAAAGGCAGAAATAAAATGGACGGAAGGTAGTCCCGCTCTGGTAATCGAGGTGAAACCTAAATCCGCCCTTATGCCTATATGTCCTATTTAGGGGAAGGAAGGAAATATTAACAGGAAATAGCGGGGGTACCGGTATCCATATTTATAACATTCCGGCCTATCTTGGGAGAAGGGGGAATCAATAACGCAATTTCAGGTATACGGTGCTTTTAGGGCCCACCATTTTGGTTACGGAAGGCAAATAATGATTTCTCACTGGATTGGTAAACGGATTTTGGAAAAGATTATACCAAGCAGATCCCAAGGGCAAAAAGTAATTTATCCGTTTTTTTATCTAGATCCCCCTGCAATGGTGGACGCAACTATATCCGGAAGCAATCGGG
>Ga0163217_1088652_pt1 | contig 17821 bp, 20 predicted proteins | sample SynspAceP_FD_185933 | JGI IMG/M metagenome (GOLD analysis project Ga0163217, IMG submission 185933) | Saline lake microbial communities from Ace Lake in Antarctica - Synechococcus sp. Ace-P (PacBio error correction) | ecosystem: Environmental > Aquatic > Non-marine Saline and Alkaline > Saline ...
ATCCTACAAGTGGAAAAAGGAAGAAAAAAATTGCGAAAATTTGGGCCCCCCCCCCCCCCCCCGCGGCCGAATCCCCGCGTCGACGCAAAGGCCGATGCGTGAAATGGCGGATCCTGCCCCCGGAACCAATGAGGAAGTGAACGAGGAGGGATTTTTCCCCGACAAGTCCCCGCCTTCGTCTGGACGCTTTTCGCCCGCCAGCCGCCCTTCGACAAAACCCTTAACAATGCGCCCTCAAAACGGCAAAAGCTCGTGCCGACGACCTGGGCGAGGCATTTTGGCTGCCGCGCAGACGCGGCTGTCGCCCCCTGCCCGAACAAGACGGCGTGTTCGCCGGTTGAACCTGATCGAATGGAGCAGGCCAAGGCCGCGCTCGACCTGTTCGCGCCGCTCCTCGGCGTCCAGAATACGGACTGCGCCCTGCTGGTGCCGATTATGCGCTGAATGGCCGGTGCCCGCGGCCGCTACATCCTCAACCCGACGCTGAATGGCGTCGGAAGGCCCGATGCGCTGCATGATTCGTCACTAATCCGCGCGTCGAAGCGCAATCTGGAAAGCCCCGCATCCGCAAATCCTGGCTTATGGGTAGCGACCGAAGTCCGGGAATGATCGGCCCCAACGCGGCTGAACCTGACCCTATGAGTATGAACCACCTTGGCGCCGGTGGCGATTGCGCTGGCCAATGGTGGCTGGCAGCGACTTTCTAACAATGTTCTCAAGGACGCAAAGCTGCCAGATGGTTCGTGGTCCCGGTGAGCGCATTGTGCCGGGCCGACGCCCCAGGCGATCCTGAGTGCGGCCCTGAAAACTGGCCGCAGGATTCGCGCTTCCGCTGATGGCTGGCCCGGGTTTGGCCGTCCCTGCACATGCAGCCGGCCGTTGGTCGGCGCGCCCGATGTCCGGTTTCCGTGCCGGGCGCAATGGCAAGGCGACGGGTGCCATTCTCGGCGGCGAGGATGGACCGGTTGTCCTGCTCGGCGCAGACAAGCGGACTTGTTCCGACTCGGCAACGCGGACAGTGAGCTAATTGGGTCGCAGGTGACGCGGGCGCGGCCCGTGCAACATACAATGCCTTCCGTGCGCGACTATACCGAGATGCGACGCCACTTTGGAACAACGGAAGGCGCGTCCAAGATGACCGACGCCGTCGTCCAGCCCAGGGCGAGGCCCGCGAAAGGCTGGGCTCATTTCCGCGCGCTGTCGCAATGTCAGGTAACAGCTGCCCCTACGCACGGCCCGACGCATTGCGTCGGTCCTGGCGCGCGCAAGGGCGAAAGCACCGGTTTCCGGACAATGGCTTGCGCCGGGGCAAGGCGGCCGGTCCATTGCGCTCCCAACTCGATCAGCGTGTTGGCGCGCGATCCAAGGGCGGACGCTTGCCGCCGTGATTGAGTTGATTTCTATCCTAACCTAATCCCATCGCGCGGGCGTCAGAACCAGGCGAGTGCTCGCGCTCAGCACGGCTCTAGACACTCCGGAGCAAGCGAGTAGGGCGGCGGCATGAGCAATCCTCATCGAGTCTTTCGCGACTTTAACCGGCTCTGATGGTGCTTGCCAGTTGGCCTGTTCAACCCTCGTCCTGTTGTTGTCGATTGCTTTCCCTGCTCTTGCTGACCGGAAGATCTGGGCGGCTGTCATGATCGGAAAAGCCTAATGTCTCGGTCCCTTGCCCTGCTCCACGTCATTTTGCCGACTTCGGCAATTCCTGCTCAAAGGAAATCGTCCATACCGGCGGCGCGAAACAAACGGTGTTCATCCTCTGCGCCCGATCCTGACCTGTACGCTTCCTTCGTGCCATGGGCGCTATCCTGTCGCGCCTGGAACGGTGGTCGGGACCAATACTGGGGTCGTGGTCCGAAACCTGAATGTCGGCGTGCTGTAAGACCTTTCGCTCATCAGCTCACCTTGGTTTCTACGGCATCATCATTGGGCGGCTGGGCTTTCGAACTCGAAATACCCGTTCTGGGCGGCGCTGCGCCGGCGGCGCAGATGTGCCGTATGAAAGTTTCAATCGCTTCATCATCGTCACCGTTTATCCTGTGAGCGGAACGGATGAAACTGAGCGTCCATTGTCCGAGAACCAGGCGGTGGTTTCTGAACTGGCACGCCTTCAGCTGCCCAAATACTTTCCGCTGATCTTCGTGATGTTCCCGATGTTCGGATGTTCTTCAATCTCGGCGCTGGCAGAAGACAAACCGTCCAACCGTTTCGACTGCCCAAAGCTGTGAATCCGAACCGTTCGCCGTTACCAGGTGGAATATGGCTCGAGACGCCCTACTAACCTCTTCATGCTGGGCGAAGTATCTCACACGTGCCTGAGTGCGCGAATGGATACTGTCCTCTTTCTCGGCGGCTGGCACGGGCCATTCGCCCTCGAAGACGCCTGCAGGACTGGCCCGCCCGCTGCTTGCTCACCTGTCGGCCTGTTCTGTTCATGGTCAAGATCCCTCTTTTCTTCTTCAAGTTCTGCATGGTGAAGCCATCGTGCCCGTTACCGATATGACCAGCTGATGCGCCGGCTGGAAAATCTCCTGCCGACGTCGCTTGCAGCCGTTCTGAATCGTGGCGGGCTATGTCGTTTAATATCCGGAAGTACAATCATGAGCATTGGCGCAACCAAATTCTCGCGCGCTGCTTGACCGATTTCAAATCGGGGCCTTCGGTCGGCACTTGCGGGAAATGTTCCGCCGCAAAGGCGACCGTGAACTATCCGTTGATAAGAACCCCTTGATACCCCACGTCCGCGGCGAGCACGCACTTCCCGCTATCCGAGCGCGAAGAGCGCTGCAATCGCCTGGCCAAGCTGTGTCGAGCGTTCCTGTCCCGTGCGCAGGCGATCACGATCGAGGCCGAACCGCGCGAGACTGCGCGTCCGCCGGAACGTACGCGTATGATATCGACCAGGTGAAGTGCATCTATTGCGGCTTCTGCAGGAGGCCCTGCCCGGTGGACGCCGATTGTCGAAGGGCCGAACTTGAAATTTGCGACGAGACGCCGTAAAGAACTTTTCTAACGCCAAGGACCGCCTGTTATGCGAAGGCGACCCGTGGAACGCCCTGACGCGAAAGACCGTGGAGCTGACGCGGCCCTAACCTTTAGGCCGCCTTGCAGTATACTGAACCGGAGCAGAGGCAGGGGCCTCTCATGTTCAACCGAATTAAGGGGCTTTGAGGGCTTGGCAGTTTACGCATTCTGGATACTGGCCACTGATCGTGTCCTGTCGGCGGTCATGTGATCGCGCACGCATCCGTGCACTCGTTTTTGTCTGATCCTGGCCTTCTTCGACGCTCGCGGCCTGCTGGTAACTGATACGGGCCCGAGTTCCTCGCCATGCTGCTTGTCCGTCGTCCTATGTCGGCGCGGTCGCGGTGCTGTTCCTGTTCGTCGTGATGAAGCTCGACGGTTGATTTTGTCGAACTGGAAAAAGCAGGGCTTTTTAAGTTACCTGCCGTTCGGCTTTTGGTCGCGCGGTCTTCCTCGCCGAGATTCGTGCCGCTGGTCGTTCGCGGGCCCCTTGAGAGTCATGTCAGCACGTTTGATGCGTCGCCGGCGCGCAACCAATTCCGAGGCCACTCGGCATGTAGTACACCCAGTACAAATTGCTGGCTGTTTCCAGATGGCGGGATCATCCTCCCTGGTTCGCCATGATTTGCGCGATCGTGCTGACGCTTGCGCCATCGCCCGTGGTCAAACCCAGATTCGCCAAGCAACCCATCGCGTCGCCGGTCGGAAACCCTCGAATGAAAGACGCCGAGCTCCGGGAGGGATCTGAATATCATGGAACCTTGAACTCTCCCTTTCTACCGTCTCGGCCAGCCTGTCAGCGATCGGCGTCGTCGGCATCTTCGTGAAACCGGAAGAAACCATCATCGTCCATCCTCATGGCGATCGAAACTGATCCTCCGTCGTAACCTAAACCTGATGCCTTCTCGGTCTTCAACGGCGATATCTCCGGGCAGATCTCGCCATGCTGGTTCTGACCGTTGGCGCCGCTGAAGCGCTGTCGCCTCGCCATCGCTCGTCGTCTATTTCCGCAATCGCGGCGATATGCCGGTCGAGAAGTCGACCCTTATGAAAAGGTTAGAGGCTGATGCTGCCGATTCTTCCATTCTCTTCATCGTGGGCTCGCGCCCGAATCGTGGCGCTCACGGGCCCTCGTCCACAACCAGATCGGCGATTTGCGTGATGTTTCCTGACGACGGCGTTCGTCTGACCGGCCCGTGCCTTGTCGCTTGTTCCAGCTGTTGCTACGCCGCCGGCTTGTCGCGCTGAAGGGGCATGGCGAAGCGGCTGCCACGCGGTTAAAGCTGTTGCCGCTCAATGGCGCGCAATGGTGATCACATTGCTGCCCCTGTATCGACGTCGCCAATTTCCACGCGAACTGGCGATCCGGATAATGCGCTTCATTTCATGAGGCGTGATCACCGGGTTTCCGGCTCGTGCACTCTCTATTCATGGGCTCTATGAGCGAAGACCCGCACCGGTCGCGCTTTCTTCGCCATACCTTTCCTCTGTTACGTTTCGCGATGCTGTCGCTGGTCGTGGCCGACAATTCACCAGCTCTCTTCGCTGGTAATGCGTTGGCTGGCGTCCTATCTGCTGTCGGCTTCTGGTACAATACGAAGAAGCCCCACGACGCTCGATCAAGCCTCGTGACCAACCGTGTCGGCGATTTTCGGCTGCGCTTTGGAGATCATGGCTGTGTCTTCTTCTTTCGGATCGGTCGAGTTAGAACCCTTCTGAGCGCCATTCGCGAAAACGCCGTGTGACGCCAAGGCCTTCGCTGATGCGTCCCCGCGCAGGAAGCCGTCATCGAATTCCTCGGCAGCGGCGTACTACGCGCTCGAACTGATCGCCGTCCTTCCTGTTCATCGACGCGCGATGGGCAAAAAGTCGGCCCAGTTCTTCCTGCAGTCTGGCTGCCGGACGCGAATGAAGGTCCCCGACACCTGTTTTCGGCCCTGGATCCACGCAGCCGAGACATGGTGTACAGCGGTGTCTACTGGTTGGTCCTCATGTCGCCCCTGTACGAGCACAACGCTCTACTCTGCCGCATGTCACGATCCGTCGCGCGTCAACGCGCTCTATCGCGACCGGTCGCATGGCGCAGAATGACATTCAACGCGCGTGATTTGCCTATCAGCCTGTTCGCAGCTGGGTTACATGTTACTCTTTGCGGCGGTAATCGGCGCCTATGAAGCCGCCATGTTCACCTCTTCACGCACGCTTTCTTCAAGGCAACGCGTTTCGCTCGGCGCAGTCTGTCCGTCCATTCACGGCATGCCACCATGAGCAGGACAATGCGGAAAATGGGCGGTTCGCGAAATTCATGCGCTGACCTATGCGGGCGGAATGCTGATCGGCACGATTGCCATCAATTGGTCCTTCGGCATTCCGCACACGCTTATCGGTTCTCCGCTTCTTCTCGCAGGCATGCGATCCTGAGAGCGCTTCGCCGCGGCGAGCATCACGTGATTCGGTCAGGTTCGCCTCCTGGTTCGGCATCGTCGCGCGCTGCTGACGAGCTTCTATTCGTGCGCCTTCATCTACATGACGTTCCATGGGCCGCAGGCGTCCGAGCCGAAGACTCCATGACGATCATGGGCTCGCTGCAGCGGTACGATTCAAATGGTCGCAAGCCATGACGACCATGCGCACGTGCCGCACGAAAAGCCCCGGCGATCATGATGTGCCACTGCGTTGCTCAGCCTGGGGGCTGCTCGCGGATTCTATTTCCACGAACTGGTTTGTCGCGCAAGGAAAGCGCATCTGGGGCGGTGCGATTCTTATTCCGACCCGCCGAGACCAACGGCTGCACGAACCGTCACCATTGTGCCCCTGAAGGGTGCTGTGGGCACCACTGTCGTCAACGCTGGCAAGCCTTTGTGATTGCGACCAATGACCCTTATTTCTCTAATCGCGGGTTCGGCAAGCGTATCGCGACAGTGCGCCGCTGCCATACCCTGTTCTCGAACAAATGGTATTTCGATCGAACTCTACAACGCGAACTCTCATCAAGGGGCGTCGCGCCGTTCGGGCAACCTGTCTGGAAAGCCGAACAAGAAAGATTATCGATGGAAATCGGACCTGACGGTGTTGGTCTTCGCCTCCACCACGCTGGGCGCCCGGCGGATCTCCGGCGATGCCACAGGCTACCTTTATCCAATTATGCGTTCGTGATCAATTGGGGCTGCGCTCGTCTTCGGGCGCTGTCCTGTGGTTTGCGCGCTGAAAGGAGTTAACTGATGGCGGGTTTCCCATTATTTCGGCGGTTGTCCTTCCTGCCCCTGAATTCGGCGCGCTCATCATCAATGGGTGTGCGATCTGCTACTGCAGGGCTAGCTTCAGCAGCGAGGAAGCCGGCAAGGACAAGCCGCGGCCGCGCTGCTTAGGGCGGGCCTGATTCATTTTCCAGCTGCGACGTTCGGTCGCGTCGTCGGTCGCTAGCCCTTCCTGACATTCGAGTTTCCAATTGCAGCGTGGCTACCAGCTTTTTCGAGCAATATGCCTGGTAATGGCGAGATCACGTAACAAGTCCGGGTCGATGCAATTCCGATGCCCGCCTGATCCCGCTGACAACTTTCCCTGACGCCGTATCTGCCTTCTGGCGAGCTGAAACTCGATCCATACGTCCGCGTGACCGAATAAGTGGTGCCTTCCTGGTGCTCGACCCTCATGCTCGGCGTGTTTTGCCGCGCCTCGATATCGGTCCTGTTTCTATCAATTTTCTCGAGGCCGGGCTGATCCCGAGTTCCTATCATTGCATCTGGGGCGGCCAAGGAAAGATCTACGCGCGTTCAAGTTCCTTCCTCTACACATTGCTGCTCGCTGCCTGATGCTTGGGCCGGGGTCTAACATGTTCCCAGCCGCCGGATCGTCGACATTGAAAGTTCTCGAGAAATTTGCGTTCCCGGCCGCCGTCCAGACATGGCTATGGTGGCCCTTGCTGCGTCCCTTTGCGTGAAAGCTGCCAATGTGCCGTTCTACATGGTTGCCTGGATGCAACACGTGCAGCCCCCACGGCGGTTCGGTCATACCTGGCCGGCGTACGTTGAAGGATGGGCGGTTACGGATTCCTAGCGGTTCTCGCCCTGCGAATGTTCCCCGGATTGCGAGCCACCTGTTTCCAGCCGCCATGTCGCGCTGGCGTGATCCGCGATCGTCTACACGTCGCTGGTGGCGTGGCCCAACGACATGAGAGAAACTGATCGCCTACTCCTCCGTCGCGCACATGGGATTTGGTCACGCCTCGCAATCTTCTCGTTCAATCTAGGTTGGGTTCAGGGCGGCGATTTTTCCAGATGCTAAGCCACGGCCTGATTGCCCAGCGCGTTGTCCTGATTGTCGGCGTGTTTACACGCATGCAAACCCGCGAGAATCGCGCCTATGGCGGCCCTGGTCAAACGGATGCGTTCTATGCGTACATTGTTCATGCTGTTCAACAGATGGGATGTCGGCCTTCCGGCACCACGGGTTTCGTCGGCGAAATCCTGACCATGGTTGCGGCTTCCCAGGCGGCGACATGGGCTCGGCCGCGCCGCGTCTGGGTGTCATCTTGCTCGGCGCCGTCCCTTACCATGCTGACGCCCTGTATCGGCGCACCGTGTTCGGGGAAATCACCAAACCCAAACTCAACGCATCAGCGACATGAACCGTGATCGAAACTGTCCTGCATCGTGCCGCTTGGCCTTGCTGCCATATTTGTTCGGCGTCGCGCCAAACCTGATTTTCAACATACTGAAGGGGCATCGAACGCCGCATTCTGTCCTGATGGATCGGAGGCTGACGGCCCAAAGGCATGCTCGACTGATACTGCCATGTCGTCGCAAATCGTCCCGGAGCTGTGGCTCGCGGCAAACGCCGGCCGCTTGGCGTGCTGCTGGCGCCATCCTCAGGACCGATTCAATGCGCTGTCGTTCAAATACGCGCGCTGGCCACTGTTCGGCGCCGCCGCGCTCTCGCTGATGTTCTATCAGGGCGGCGAAGCGTTTGGTGGCCTGGTGAAAAAACGAACACAATGAATCTTCGCGAAATTCGTTAGCTTTGCTGTGGGCGCTTTGCCTGAATCATGTCCGAGGCTTCCTGAAACGCCATGATACCGATCCTTTGAATATGTCCCTGCGAACCCCTCGCGAGCCTTGGCATGGGATGACCGCGGCGGCTGACCTGATGACCCTTTATAGGGCACGAGGCCGCTCCAGCCTGTCAATCCTATGTCCTGGCGGCGTTCCATCTTGGGATTCAGCCCGTTCGTCGGAAGCGGGCTGAAGTATTTGTGCTCCGGCGCAACTGGCGTCCGCATGCTGGCTCTACGGCGCCTCGCTTGGGTACGGAATTTTCCGCACGTACCAACTTTCCGGGATTTCCGCTCGGCCTCCCGTCAATTTGGCCTAATGTGTGGCATGCCTGATGATTGTCGGACTGGCGTTCAAGATTTCAGCCGCACCCATGCACGTCTGGACGCCGACTTTATGAAGGCGCACCGACCTCTCGTGGGTGCCTTCTTGGCTTCGCTCCGAAAATGCCTCGATGGTGTCTTCGCGAACGTGAATGTTCACGGCCTTTGCGACGTGATGGACAGGTGGCAGCGTTGATCGTCGCTATCATTTCGCCGTCCTGTCCGATGATCATCGGCTTCATTTGGCGCGGCTGACACAGAACCAAATATCAACGCCTTCTCGGATATTCCTCCGATTGCGAATGTCCGGCTAATGCGCTGGTAAGCTGTCGCCGCCGGCCAGGCAGCGGGGAGGCCCTGTTGATCTTCATGACTGCTCTACGTGTGCGTCGTCTGCCTGTTTTGGCAGGTGTGTCGCGATGCGCCGCCGGGTCGAAATGTTGAGAGCATTGATGAGCTTGGGCGGCCTGATGAGTTCGCGCCCACTGCCTTCGCCATTGCCGCTGTCGAATCCTGATTTCTCGATTGCGGCCTGCCTCGTGCGGCGTTGAACACTTCCCAAATTTGCCGAAGAAGCCACCTGAACGGCGGCAGCCCGCAATTCGAAGAAAATCAGGATCGAACAGGCAATGGCGAGCCAGGGGCCGCGAACTCATCAGGCCGCCAAGCTCATCCAATGCTCTCAACCATTCCGCCCGCGGCGCATCGCGAGCAACACCTGCAAAACAGCCAAGCGACGACACCTCGTAGAGCGTCATGAAAGATCAAAAGGCCCTGCCTCCGCTGGCCTGGCCGGCGGCGACAGCTACCAGCGCATAGCCGACATTCGCAATCGAGGAATATCCGAGAAAGGCTTTTTTGATATTGTCTGTGTCAGCGCGCCAATGAGCCGATGATCATCGACAGGACCGGCAATGCAATATGCTGACGATCAGCTGCCACTGTCCATCACGTCGGCCAAAGCCGTGAACGATCACGTTCGCAGAAACCACCATCGAGCCATTTTCGGAGCCGAACAAAGAAGGCCAACCCATTCCGGAGTCGGTGCGCTTCATAAACGTCCGGCGTCCCAACGTGGCTGGGTGCGGCTGAAATCTGAACGCCAGTCCGTACAATCATCAGGACCATGCCGAACATTCAGGCAATTGACGGGGCCGAGCTGGAAATCCCGCCAAAGTTGGTCGTGCCGTAAAATCCGTACCAACGTAGGCGCCGTAGAGCAAGCTGCCGACGCCTGCGCCGAGCACAAAATACTTCATGCCCGCTTCCCGACGGAACGGGCAATTCCCGATCGGACGCCGCAGGACAATGATGACCAGGCTGAGCCGTCTCGATGCCCATATAAAGGTCATCAGTCAGCCCGCCGACAGGATCATCCCCCATGCCAAGGCTCGCGAAGAGGGTCAGCAGGACATATTTCATTAACGCTTCGTATCATGGCGCTTCAGGAAACCTCGAACATGAACAGTGCAAGCCGCCCAACAGCAAAGCTAACGAGATTTCGCGAAGTTCACGAACGGTGTTTCGTTTTTTCACCAGGCCACCAAAAACGCTTTCGCCGCCCTGATAGACTATCAGCGAGAGCGGCGGCGCGCGAACAGGGCCAGCGCGCCCGTATTTGAACGACAGCGCATTGAATCGGTCCTTGAGGATGGCGCCGCAGTCAGCAAACGCCAGCAGGCCGCTTGCCCGCGAGCCACAAGCTCCGGACCGATGCGACGATTCATGGCAGTATAGTCGAGCATACGCCGTCAGCCTCCGATCCATCAGGGACAGCATGCGGTTCGCTGCCCCTTCAGTAATGTTTGAAAATCAGGTTTGGGCGACGCGAACAATATGGGTCAGTCAAGGCCAGCGGCACGGGAATGCAGACCATTCGATCACGTCATGTCGCCTGATGTCGTTTGAGTTTCGGTTGGTGATTTTCCCCGAACACGGTGCGCCGATACAGCGTTCAGCCATGTAGACGCCGAGATAGATTACACCCAGCGGCGCCGTCCGCAGCCCATGTCGCCCGCCTGAAGCCGCCAACCCATGGTCAGGAATTTCGCCGACGAACCCGCTGTGCCGGGCAGGCCGACATTCGCCCCATCGTGAACAGCCAATAAACAATGTCGCATAGACGCATCCCGTTTGACCAGGCCGCCATAGGCCGCGATGCTCGCGGTGTGCATGCGGTCGTAAACCCAACGCCGACAATTCAGTGAAAACAGCGCGCTGGCAAATCAGGCGTGGCTCAGCATACTGGATAATCGCGCCTAACACCTAACCCTCTGTTGAACGAAGAAAGATGCGATCCCGCGTGACAAGATCCCAATGTGCGCGACGAGGAGTAGGCATCAGCTTCTCATGTCCGCCTGGCGCCACGCCACAGCGACGTGTAGACGATCGCGATCCCGCCAGCGCGAACATGGCCGCTGAACAGGTGGCCTCGCATCCGGGAACATCGCATCGAGAGAACCGCAGGAAGCCGTAACCGCCCAATCTTCACAAGTACGCCGCCATATGACCGAACCGGCCGTGGGGCCTGCACGGTGCATCCGGCAAACCATGTATGAAACCGCCACATTGGATCAAGCTGTCAACGCAAAGACGCAGCAAAGGCAACCATAGCATGTCTTGGACGTGCGGCGGAACGCAAATTTTTCTCGAGAAACTTCAATGTCCCGACGATCCGTGCGTGCCTGGAACATGTAGACACGGCCACCAGCATCAGCAGCGAGCCCAGCTAAATTTGTCAAGAGGAAGAACTGAACGCCCGCGTAGTCTTTCCTTGCGCCCAGAATGCCATTATGAATCAGGAACATCGGGATCAGCCCGCCTCGAAAGAAAATTAGAAAAGGACGATATCGAGCGCGCAAACAACGCCGAGCATTGAAGGTCCTGGCACAGGAAGCAACCGTAATTCGGTCACGCGCGTTAATGATCGAGTTCCAGCTCGCCAGAAGGCAGATCGGCCGTCAGGAAAGTGTCCAGCAGGATCAGCGGCATCGACGTTCCATCGACCCCGACTTGCGTACGTGATCTCGCCATACCAGCGCATATGCTCGACAAGCTGTAGCCGCTGCATTGAACGAAATGTCAGAAGGCTGCGACGACCGCGAACGAACGTCCGCGCTGGAAATGATCAGGCCCCGCCAGCAGGCGCGCGCGGCTTGTCCTTGCCGGCTCCTCCGCTGCTGAAGCTGCCTGCAGTAGCAAGATCGCACACCCATGATTATGATGCTGCGCCGACAGGGGCAGGAAGCAACCGCCGAAATAATGGGAAACCCGCCCATCAGTAACTCCTCCAGCGCCAACCACATGACAGCGCCCGAAGACGAAGCGCAGCCCAATGATCACGAACGCATATGATTAAAAGGTAGCCTGTGTGCATCGCCTGAGATCCGCCGGGCGCCCCAGCCGTGTGAGCGAAGACACACCTGTCCCAGGTCCGATCCCAATCGATAATCCTTCCTTGTCGGCTTTCCAGAACAGGTTGCCAGAACGGCCGAGCCCTTGATGAGCGTCCGCGTTGTAGAGTTCGTCGAAATCCATTGGTTCGAGACAAGGTAGCAGCGGACCGCCACTGTCCGTCGATACGCTTGCCGAAACCCGCGATTGAAGAATAAGGTCAAGGTTCGCAATCATCAAAGCCTGCCAGCGTGGACCGCCATGGTTTCCCACAGCACCCATTTCCAGGCAACATTGTGACGGTCGTGCAGCACGTGGTTCCTCCGGTCGGCCGAATAAACGCACCGCCCCAGAATGCGCTTTCATTGCCGCCGACAAACCAGCGTGTGAAATAAGAATCCCGCGAAGACCAGCCCCCAGGCTGAGCAATCGCCAGTGGCACCAGCATGATCGCCGGCCTTTCGTGCGGCACGGTGGCATGGTCGTCATGCTTTGCGAACCATGATCGTCCGCTGCAGCGAAGCCCATGATCGTCCATGGTGCCTCCGCGGACGCCTGCGCCATGGAACGTCATGTAGATGAGGCCGCCACGAATAGAAGCTCATCAGCCAGCGCGCGACGATGCCGACAAAGGCGAACTGACGAACACACGCGTGAATGCTCGCACCGGCGGCGAAGCGCGCTCTCCAGGATCGCATCCTTCGAGAAGAAGGCCCGAGAAACCGATAAGCGTGTGCGATGCCGAGTACCAAATGGAAATGGCAAATCGTGCCGAATAGCATCGCTCAAATAGGTTCAGCGCATGAATTTCGCGAATTACCAGCCCATTTTCCGCATGTCCTGCCATGTGCATGCCGTGAATGACGGACCTGCGCGAGGAACAGCAGTGCCTGAAGAAGGCGTGCGTGAAGAGGTGGAACATGGCGCTTCAATAGGCGCCGATACCCGCCGCAAGAACAATGTAACCCAGCGCGAACAGGTCGAATAGCAATCACGCGCTTGTGTCATTCTGCCAGCATGCCGACGTCGCGCAATAGAGCGCCGTGACCGCGCCGAACGATCTGACCATGCCGGAGCAAGACGTTGCTCGTAACAGGTCGACATGAGCAAACCAGGTAGACACCTGCTGTAACCATGTCGCTGCGTGGAATCGGGCCGAAACAAGGTGTGGGCCTTCCATCGCGTCCCGCAGCCAAGACATCAGGAAGAACTGGGCCGACTTGCCCATCGCTGCCGATGAACAGAAGGGACTCCGATCAGTTTCGAGCGCGTAGACGCGCTGCCCGATGAATTCGATGACGGCTTCCTGCGCCGGGCCGCCTCAGCGAAGGCATTGGCGTCCACCACGGCGTTTTCGCGACTGCGCTCAGAACGGGTTCGAAACTCGACCGATCCGAAGACGAATAACACAGCCATGATCCAAGCGCGAGGCCGAAATCGCGACACGGTTGGTCACGATAGCCTTGAATCGAGGGCGTCGTTGGCGCCTTCTTCGTGTACCAGAAGCCGATCGCAGATAGGACGCCAGCCCAACGCCTTCCCAAAGCCGAAGAAGAGCTGGATGAAATTGTTCGGCCACGACCAGCGACAGCATCGCGAACGTAAACAGAGAAAGGTAGGCGAGAAGCGCGACGCGGTGCGGGTCTTCGCCATATAGCCCCCAATGAATAGAGGTTCACGAGCCCGGAAACCCCGTGATCACCGCCAATCAATGACAATGACAGCGCATCTATCCGGATCGCCAGTTCGCGTGGAATTGCCGACGTCGAGATCCAGGCAGCAATGGTGATCACATGCGCGCCAATTGGCGCAACAGCTTTCAACCGCGTGGCCAGCCCTCTCGCCATGCCCTCCAGCGCGACAATGCCCCGGCGCGTAGGCAAACAGCTGAACAGTCGACAAGCAACCGGCCGTCAGCACGACCCGTCGTCAGGAACATCACCGGCAAATCGCCGATCTGCTTGTGGAACGAGGCCCGTGAGCGCCACGATTCCGGGCGCGAAAGCAACGATGAAATGAATGAAGATATCCGCGCATCAGCCCTCTAACCTTCATAAGTCGACATTCTCGACCGCAAAATCGCCCGCGATTGCGGAAAATAGACGACGATGATGGCCGAGCGACGCCGCTTCAGCGGCCGCCACGGTCAGGACCAGCATGGCGAAGATCTGCCCGCGATATCGCCGTTGAAGACTCGAGAAGGCAATCAGGTTCAGGTTCACCGACAGGAGGATCATTCGATCGCCAATGAGGATTACGATGATGTTCTTTCGGTTCACGAAAGATGCCGACGACGCCGATCGTGAACAGCGCTTGCCGAGACCGTAAGAAATGGGAAGAGTCCAAGGTCCATGATATTCAGATCCCCGCCCGGAGCTCGGGTCTTTTCAAATTCGAAGCGTCCCGACCGCCGACGGATGTTCTGCTGGCGACACTCCGGCGTTTGACACCCGGCGCATGAAGCAGCGGTCAGCAACGATTCCGCTGCCAATCAGGCGACCAGGGATATCCCCGCCATCTGAACAGCAGCAATGTAACTGGTGGTACATCACTGCCCGATGGCCTCGGCATTGGTTGCCCGCGCCCGGCGACGCATCAAAAACGTCTGAACATGACTCTCAAGGCCCGCGAACGAACGCGAGGCACGATCTCGGCGAGAAGACCGCGCCGACCAAAAGCCCGAACCGTCGAGTAACTTAAAAAGCTCCTGTTTTCAGTTCGACAAAAACACGTCGACATCATCAACGACGAACCCATGAACAGCAACCGCGACGCGCCGACATAGACGAGACAAGCAGCAGGCGAGGAACGTCGGCCCGATCAGTACCAGCATGCCCGCCGACGTGAAAAAGCCAAGGAATCAAGGAAACAAAACCGAGTGCACGGATTGCTGCCGCATCACCATGATCGCCGACAAGACCACGATCGTGGCCAGTATCCAAATGCGTAAACTGTCCAAAGCCCTCAAACCCTAATTGGTGAACATGAGAGGCCCTCTGCCTCCATGCTCCGGTTCAGTCATTACGCAAGCGCCCTAAAAACGGTAAGGCGCCGTCCAGCTCCAGTTCTCGCGATCAGCGTTCCCACAGGTCCGCCATTCGCTAGACAGGCGTCCTTTGTCGTAAGAAAAGTCTTCACGCTCTCGGTCGCAAATTCAAAAGGTTCTGGCCCTTCGACAATCGCGTCACCGGTCAGGCCTCCTGGCATAAGCCGCAATAGATGCACTTCACCATGCGATATCAAATAAACGCGTCGGTCCGGCGAGCGCCGTCCTCCGCGTTCGGCCTCGATCGTGATCGCCTGCGCCGCAAGACCGCCTCGCACAGCTTGCTAGCGATGCGCGCTCTCGCCCGCCGATAGCGGCGCAGGCGTGCTCGCCGCAACCGGGCTCAACGGTTCTTCTCGAACGGATAAGTTTCACGGTCGCCTTGCGGCGAACATTTCCCGCAGTGCCGCCAGAAGGCCCCGATGAAATCGTCCAGCAGCGCGCCCGCGAATGTCTGCGCAATGCTTCATGATTGTACTCCGGTATAATAAACGACAATAGCCCGCCACGACATAACGGCTGCAAGCGACGTCGGCGGAAATTTTCCAGCCCAGGCGCAATCAGCTGGTCATAGCGGTAACGGGCACGAGGCTCACCAATGGCGAACATGAGAAAGAAAAAGAAGACGTTGAACCAGAACCAGAACAGGCCGACAGCGCTGAGCAGCAGCGGCGGCCATCCTGCACGGCGTCTCCGAGGCGAATGGCCCGTGCCACCGCCGAGAAAGAGGACAGTCCCATCATCGCGCACATCAAGCACGATGTTGAGATACTCGCCAGCATGAAGAGGAGTAGGGCGTTCCCGAGAAGCCATATTCACCTGTAACCGGCGACGATTCGATCCGGCTTCGGGCAGGTCGAAACGTGGACGTTGTCTCTGCCAGCGCCGAGAATAGAAACATCAACGAACATCGGGAACACACGAAAGATCAGCGAATATTGCAGGCTGAAGGCGTGCCAGTTTCCAGTAAGACCACCGGCTCTGGTTCTCGACAATGACGCTCAGGTTTCATCGATCCGCTCAAGCAGGATAACGGTTGACGATGATGGATAGCCGTTGAAAGCTTCATACAGACACCTCTGCGCCGCCGAGCGCAGCGCGGCACCAGGAACGGGTATTCGAGTTCGAAGCCCCAGCCGCCCATGATGATGCTCGTAAGAACACCAAGTGACTGATGGCGAAAAGTACAGCACGCCGACATTCAGGTTCCGACCGACCAGCTGGTTCCGCGACACCGTTCCCGCCGCGACAGGAATATGCCGCCCAGGCCACGAAGGAAAGCGTACAGTCAGGAATCGGCGCGAAAAGGAAATCGACACCGTCCTTGTTCGCGCCCGCCGGTATGACGATTCCTGTGAGCAGGAATTGCCCGATCGGCAAATGCTGGAGCAGGCCAAAACGACCGACGACATTAGGGCCTTCCGCATCATGAACAGCCGCCCAGATCTTCCGGTCCAGCAAGAGCAGGAAAGCAATCGACAACAACAGACCTAGGGTGAACGAGGCCAACCTGCCAAAGCACCATCCAGAAGCCGGTAAAAAGTCGCGAAAGACTCGATGAAGATTGCTCGAATGCCGCCGCCCTACTCCGCTGCTACCGGAGTGTCAAGCGGCTGAGCGCTGACACTCCGCCATGTCTTGGACGCCCCGCGCGATGATTGGTCAGGTAGTATAATCACAATCACTGCGGCAAGCGTCCGCCTTGATCGCGCCGCCAACACCGCTGACGTCAGCTGGAGGCGCAACTGACGCCCCTGCCTGCCCCCGGCGCAAAGCCAAATGTCCGGAAAACACGGTGCTTTCGCCCTTGCGCCGCGCAGGACCGCCGCAAGCGTCGCCGTGTCGTAGGGCAGCGTCTTACGCCATGACATGCGACAGCGCGCGAAAAATGGCCCAGCCCTCGCGGCCCGCCCCTTGGGCTGAACCGACGCGCGTCGTCATCTTGAAGCGCGCCCCTTCCGTGTCACAAAGGTGCGTCATCTCGGTATAGGTCGCGCACAGCAGGATGAAATGTCTGCACGGGCCGCGCCCGCTCACCATCGACCCGACAATAGATCACTGTCCGGCGTGCGAGGTCCGGACAAGTCCGCTTCGTCTGCGCCGAAGCTATGACTAACCGTGTCCATTCCCGCCGCCGAGAAATGGCACCCGTCCGCCTTGCATTGTCCCGCCGCACGAAAAACGACATCGAGGCGCGCCGACACGGCGCTGCATTGTGCGAGGACGCCAAACCCGGCCTAAGCCAATCAAGCGAAGCGGCTCGACAATCCTGCGCAGGTTTCAGGCCGGCACTCAGGATCGCCTGGCGTCGCCCGGCACAATGCGCCCTCATCCGACCACGACCATTCGCCCTTTTGCTTCCTTGAGACCTGTAGAAAGCGCTGCCAGCCACATTGGACACGCATCGTCCAACGCGCCAAGGTTGGGTCAACTCATAGGTCTAGGTTCAGCCGCGTTTTGCCGATCATCCGAACCCTTCAGGTCGCCCCCATAAGGCCAGGATTTGCGGAAATCGGGCATTCCAACTGCCGCTTCGACCGCGGGTTAGTGCCCGACAGTAGCAGCGCAATCGGCCCCTTCGACGCCCATCAACGTCGGTGAGGATGTAGCGCTCGCGCACGCCATCAAGCGCAATAGATCGGCACCAGCAGGCGCAAGTCCGTAATTCTGCACGCCGAGAAGCGCGAAACAGTCGAGCGGCGGCCTGGCCTGCTCCACTTCGATCATGTCACCGCGACAACGCCGATCTTGTCCGGCAGGGCGACAGCGCCGTCTGCGCGGCCAGCAAATGCCTCGCCCAGGTCGTCGCACGAGCTTGCCGTTTTGAGCCGCCAATGTAAGGTTTGTCGAGGCGCTGGCCGCGGAAGCCCGTCCAGACGAAGCGGGACTTGTCGGAATCCACTCCTCGTTCACTTCCATTGGTTCCGGCAGGATCCGCACACTCCATCGCCCTTGGCGTCGACGCGGATCTGCCGCGCCATCGC
>Ga0163217_1036933_pt1 | contig 17816 bp, 9 predicted proteins | sample SynspAceP_FD_185933 | JGI IMG/M metagenome (GOLD analysis project Ga0163217, IMG submission 185933) | Saline lake microbial communities from Ace Lake in Antarctica - Synechococcus sp. Ace-P (PacBio error correction) | ecosystem: Environmental > Aquatic > Non-marine Saline and Alkaline > Saline ...
CCCCACACACGCGCGCGGACACCCACAGAAAACACAGAGAAGAATAAGGAAAGGAAAAGAAAAAAATTAGGCTTTGGGGAGGCCCGGGGAAAAAAAACCTAAATTTTTGAGCCCTCTATAACAAATTGAAAATGGGTGGCAAAAAATTAAAACCCTACCCCCCCTGCATTGGGCAACACCCACCAGAAATCCAACCCTTTTAAAAAACCGTCTGGGGCACAATCCATAATGGACGGTTGAAGGAAGTGGTTTTGGTAGTTTTATTTGGAGCGGCATAAGTCGATTATGGTATCTTTACTCAAAGCCCGACGAGGGCAACGAGCATGTTGCGCTTATGGCACCTTGTATTGCCAAGCAGGCGGATTAATTTTTTATGCCAACAGTTTGGCACCGAACATGTGGGCACCACCCCCAAGGCGAAGAAGAAATATTTGGGTGGTTTGAAAAAGAGGGCAAAGTATTTAGAGCATGAGTAAGATGCCCAATAACACATATGTTGGGCCTAAATCTTGCCATTGAATGAACCAAAACGCAATTCTACTGAGACACCCATGTATAAATATTTTGTACCATTCGCAAAATTTCTTGCGTGATTTACAAATGGGTAACTAAGTCATTCAACGATGACACCAACGTTTACAAAGTTTGCCTTCATGCACAGCACAGAAGCAACAACAATGCATTAGTGTGGTATGAGGTTGTTGTTAGGGGAAGCATATTGAAGGGTTTTAATAGCGATGTGCCCGTTTAAGCCGCTATTATTTAGTCTTGGATCTTTTGGTGATAATTTACGTTTAGCACCCAAAAATAGGCGCTGAAGCATTTCGGCGTCCTACGTGCAAAGGGTTTGCGGTAAAGTACAAAAGATAATTTAATTAGCTTTAAGCTTTTTGAAAAGAATCGCGGGCTTAAAAGCCCGCTCCTACGAAAGATAAAATTTTTTTGCTGGCCAGAATTAATTAGACTTCATATTGTTGGTATTAGAAAGTAAAGAAAACAAGTATGTACTTTCTACAACCTGCTTCGAAGTGCAAGGGCTTTGCGTTAAGCTTAAAGAAGTAATGTTCACCTAATTCCACTGGCAGATACTTTTTGGCCCTGGTTGAGAGTTTCAACATCCCCGTTATATCTCGGTTCTGAAAGTCCAAATTTCGCAACTTCCTAAGTTCAAAACGCCAGTCAGCAGTAGATTTTTTGTCCTTTTACGATTTTCATACCCAAGCTCCACACCTGAGGACCAAAATTTATCTAGCAATGGCCTATCTTTCTTCAATTAATGACCACGGAGGCAAGCAAAAATAATCGTGTTCCTTACCGCAACAAATTTGCAGCATGCCCTGGTTAACGCCTCTCAGCCACTCTATATGCCTTGGGTGGTAAATATATCCGAAAGATTATATGGCCAATATCTTCATCAACTTCGAGCATAATGGCTCACTATGTTCGTCAGTTTTTTACTAAAACTGAGTCCAACCATCCACAGAACCCTGTTTCCATGCATTTTGTTCCACAATTTATTTTTAAGTTCGTTGACATTAAATTCTCCCTGTTTTGATACTCCAAACATTATCGTCAAGCGCTAAAATACCCCTGACTTATAAAACCTAGCCTTAGAAAAGCATCAGTCCCCGTTGCACAATAGTTTAATTTACGAATTACAAATAAAAACAAGGACTTATAAAAAGAAGAATTCCATCAAAGTCGATAAAAAATAAACTAACAGTTAATGCATGAATATTTACACCGCTGTTCGAGTAAATTCAGAGCGTTGAACGAATGACTTATTGAATACAACGCGGCGTTTAAAATCAATACTACTCCGAGTCCTCAGTTTGTGGGAATTGCGACTAAGGCAGACAGGACTTAATTCAGTGTTGCCAGCGGTTTAAAACTAGTGAGTTTCATTAATTATTGCCAACCGCACATAGAACCATCTGGAAGATAGTAATAAGTCCCCGCTGCGGGGGTATTAAGGAAGAAACCCCAAATTGCCCCCCAAGGCCCCGCAAAGAAAAAGGAATAATAAAACTGTGATGGTTTTTGAGTTAGGCGCCATAGTTGCCGTGTTGAGGGTAGTTTGCCCACTTCCCGCTGTAGCTGAAGGCGAAGGCAAGCAAATAAGTTTGGCGTTTAAAAAACAGAGCAATTGGAGTCGTATTAAAAGCATGTTGGGGATGTCATAGGGGCGTAATGTGAAGCTGATGGTTGTTTAAGTCTGCCAACCTGCGCGCCTTGACTTCTAATCTGCGGTATACTCATGCCATGCTATCACTGAAACACCCTCTAATTCAAGCAAGGCTTTCCTCTTTTTTATTGAACGCCCCCTTTAAAATTAGTCATAACAGCCCTTGTAGTCTTTTCAAGAAACATATTTATTGAGCGAATTACGCCGCAGGCAATTTTGTAGGGATAGTACACAGTGTGCAGCATCGACTTGTCGGGAAGAACGGTATTCAATTGCATAGCAAAAGCCTTTGAGGCATCTATATCAGGCTATCAAGATATCTTACATGCCGACGGTTTTGGCGTAAGCTCAAAGATAGTCTTGAGACGTTTTCCGAAAAAGCTTGCGATTAATAAGCTAGCCTTCGCACGCTACCAGAGAATTGAAGCAATACAGCGCTGGAGTTTAGCTTGCTTCCTTTGGGAGCCCCCCACCAGCATGCAAAAGTCCAATCTGATGATTTTTTTCTTCTTGCTATGTTGGCTGTCCCCTTTGGCATAAGGCCCATGTCCCAACTTTTTTTATGACTTTAGGCAAGCAGGGCTTTGCAATGTCTCTTTTGGGCAACTGCACTTAATGAAAGGTCCCAACACTGTCAGTATTTTCCATTCGCAACAAATATCTTAAATACCGCCCAGGCAACCAGCGATAGCCCGTCAATGCTAATTCCTCGATAACAATGTGGAACTGAAACTGGGCGCGCTTTTCTCTTAAACAAGTTGCTTTTCTTTATTATAGGCGTAATATGCGTTAAATGTACGCAGCAAAATTTCTGGAGCATTTGCTTGTGTGCATAGTGTGAGGTAGTATGGCCACGCAAGAAAAATGTATTTCATCAAATATCCCTATCCTTTTCATTATCAGTTTTTAGCGAGGCAATTTAACCAACTGATGACTTGGAGTTTTTGGTATAATTTCATATTGGTCCAATAATGCCGTAGGCTTAATTAAATGGGCAAAAGTATTTGACTAATATGTTTAGTAAAGTCTGTTTTTAGTGGCGCACATTAAAACGCACTCACAATCAATAAGCACCAAGCTAATGCAAAATATTTTGTAAGCTGTCTGAATTCAGGCGGGACGGCCAGAAGCCGGAACCGTGCTTAGTGGTGAAATGCGAATAGTGAGGGCGACAATAAAACCCGCAGTAAGGCCCAAACACCAATAGAACCGGCTTGGCAGCCAAAATCAGTACTTGAGTTTGATATAAACTGCACTAACCTGTACAAAAAAGACTGACCAGCAACATAAAACCTTTATAAGTGTTTGCGTGCTTTTATTTTGCTTTCCTTGCTCTTCTAACACCCTTTAACATCTTTTTTTATAAGTGATTGATTAATTGAAGCCTTATTTCATTTTTATAATAAATAAATACATAAGATGTTTAACTCCTAACAGGTATTTAATTTTAGATACCCTTTAAATTGCAAAAAAGTACTAAGGCACGCAGTAAGCGCCCACTGTCCAACACTAAGAAGTTTAAAAAACATTTGAACCACGGGCAAGCCAGTTAGGCCAAAATCGGGCGGTAAAACATATGAAAAAACATAATAGGCTTTGTTTAAGCGGGTCCAATATTCGATTAGATAAATTTAAGCTGAGCGAGCCAGCTAAGAGACAATACTGAAAGACTTTTTCTAATATCAGAATTAACTTGTGCTGTTTTCGGTGTCCACAGCTACTGTGGAGGGAACCCCCTTGTCCTCTGCGGTCAAGCCGCCTTTATCTTCAGCTCTTAACTAACTACATTCAATCGTATGCCGCTATTTCGGCTAGCATCTCGAATCTAGCATCTGCTTTTTTCATAACATCAGCATCTCTTTCGCAACACTCAAGCGCATACCCTATTGTGCTACGAACCATTAACACCTTAAGCAACAGCAGTTGGTTTTTACTAAAACCAACTGCTGTGTTTGACGCTAGTGAAAGAGCCCTTAGATTGAATAGTTTCAAGACTGAGGTAAAAACCCGCACCGCGTTAGCGGGCAAAGCCAATGTCATTCTGATAATCCGTATTCACTAAATTTGTTCTGTTCAGCGCCACTATTTGCCACTGTGGTATTATAGTTAGTAGCGTCATTGCATCGAAGCGCCATATAGCTAGTCTAGACTTTGTGTAACGCTTTCAACCTGTATACAAGCTGGTTGCATATAACGCTCGTCCCCCAGAAGTGGCTTGCAGGTTGTAGCTAAAATGGGCATTTGCATCATATCCAAGACCACTGCCCAAAGGTGATCTTTAGGGTCGATCCATGTGAAGGATATTGTCTGAGTCAGATATCAGTGGTAATTAAAAGCTGGCCATGTTAGTCGCGCCATTGTTATTGTTTTCAGATTGCCATCAACATGGCCATGCAACACCTGTAATGCCGACCATCTAGCTCGGTTTTTATTGAGGTGATAAATCGGCGTCAAAAGTCGATTAGATCATTGAACTCAATTGTTAAGAATAGTTATGGCGGCCACTAAGCGTGCCTTTGCCATTCTATGCTTGTTTTCAAATAGTTACTGACGTTTTCGGGTTGTAAGTCGGGGTTACCCACTAAAGGTGCCCCCATGAGTGCAAAGAAAAGACTCGGGAGTCTCAGCTTATAAACCTGTCTGCGCCCGGCGCGTATTCAAAAATACTTTATATTGTCGTTAAAAACTACTGATAGCGCAAAACCCTAACTGAATACTTTTATCTGCGGCAAAAACCTCGAGGATCGCGGTAAAAACGCAACATCTGCCTTGTAGTCAGCAATTATCGGCCACCGTACCATTAACATTGATAAAAACGCTGTTGATACGCCGTGGATAAATTAAAGGTGGTGTTGGCAACAGAAAAACCCTATATTGAGAATAGCCAATCACACTCGCCCCTGTTCCCTTTTTAGTTTCTACCCAATATTTGCCCAGCGGTGGCCCTTGTTCACTCTAAGGTTGTTAACCCATCGGGTGCTGGTGGCGTGTAAAGTTAGTACTCGCACCCGTGGCAGGCACGGCAAATCAAAAGGCACTATGCCGGGAACCTGACTGTCATCTTTACGAACTTAAACCAGTTAGTAATTGACGTCTGCTCAGCCAAAGGGGCCGTAATTTGCCATAACCATTTGCTGCAACCTGCTGTATCGCGATATTTCCACACGTTGTCGTAGTGCATCACTAAGGCGAAATTCTGGACCACCGCTTTGTTCTGGTAACTGCTTTGTATTACCCATCAATAACGATAAGACATAATGCAATGTTAATGCTCATTACCCTGCCAATCGAGCTTGGCCAGCAAGTCGCTTTATCTTTCAGCGGTGCTGCCCGCTAATGGGCTCACACCGCATCTTTTTTCTGGGCTTTTAAAACATAAGCTACGTTATTGGCTGTGCCCGACACGGCTGCACCGTAAGTCAGGTAGTTTATCACTTTCCAGCTAGTACAAAGGCCTGAACCTGCTGTTCAGTACTTGGCTCATAGTAATAATATGGATGCACGCCGGCTAAGGCATCAGAGCCGTATAATTGACGAACTGGGCACCCGCGAATATTTTCGACTGCGGTAATCGGATAATATTGACGTTATTCAAGTCAAACGAGCCACCACGGGTGTTTGGTTTGGGTCATTCAATTTGCACTCCCGATTCCACAATACCAGCGTAATTACTTTCAGCGCCACGCAGTTATAATTGAGGCTTACACCCCAGGGCCCCCCTGTGATTTCAAGCCCACAGACCGGGAACTTGTCTTAATGCATCCACTAAAAGCTAGTGCACTCAGACCGCATAACGCGTGCCACGTTAATAACCAACAGCTGATGAGGTAATTGCGCTTTTTTCTACGCGCACTATAACTGCCGGTAACCACGATATTTTTCTAAGGAGTTTGTAAAATTGTTTGCCCGCCAATGGATTCCTGGCTATCTGCGAGCGCCAGGTCGCCTATAGCCAGACTATAGGGCTACTAAATAGGAAATGTAAATTTCAAAGTTTAACCTCTACACAATAACCTGCCTTGCTTGCACAGGCATTAAATTGGATTATTTAAACGAATTAAAACTGTAAATTAAGCTGGGTCATAGTTGCCGGGCTAGCTGCGGAAAATAATGCCTTTTGAAACTGTAACACGCAGATTGATAAATAACCTCGCGCAGTTGCTGTGGATGCACCCTCAGGGTGGCTTAGGTCGCCAGTTCCATACTGACCAAGAACGACCGATCATCAACTTATGCTCAGGGATTTGAGTGCTTCTTGCTGAATAGTCATCTCGTCAGAGCCGTAGATTTTTGGCGGCATCCGTATAACCCATGGAATCTAGGCAAGTGCTGCGCGCAGAGCGACAACCGACGAACGAATTGGCTAATGTTGAGTAAGTTGCACACCTCAAAACCTTTGGGCTTGTTTACCCTAATTTGTTTTAATGTTCGGTGCGATAGTTGAACCATCCAACTACTCCGTTGCAAGCGGCCACATAGCCACCTTTTTGCCTGCCAGCTCGTCCAGTTTGCCCGAGTAATAAACTGCCATCAGCTAGAAATAACGACGCATAACACTGATTCCAAACCGTCGAATGAACGGCATAATGCTACCTGCATCTGAACCCATTAACCAACTCAGTGGCCACACGGAATAGCAATTAGATTGGAAGGTTTTGATCGCCCATGCAGCATTTGTCCTGCAAAGGGGCCAAAACTACCATCTGTGGTATCCCCCACGGAATTGGCCTGGTGAATTTGCCGACATCGATTGTGGGGCAGTAATATGCGCCGGCAAAAACCCCGTGTTATTTAGTACATTTTCCCTAGAAATTTCTGGCGAATCAGGGGTCATGCCAGCAAATCAACTACAGCCGCTGGATGGCCATTAGAGAGACCGTCTTTCTCAAGGATAAATATTGTTTGAGGTGCCCATCGTATTCACCTTGGATTATTCTGAATACCATATTTGATCCATCAAGGGGCGGTACCCATTCCGGCTGGGCTAACGGCATACCATTTCGCCCAAGGTTTGATAGTTGGGCCTTGTGGGCCGACTCCCCGAAATTCCAACCGCAAAACCACCTGCTGAACCCATATAGGGCCGCCCGCTTTTATACGCGGCTCCCATCACCGCCATCGGCTAAATTTAAATATTCAGATAATAAGCGCCCATCACTACCTGCGCCCTACGGTCCGTGCAAATTATAAAGAGTGATAATTACCGTGGTAGCTAACGGCGTCGACACAGATAGTTGCCATAACTGTCTGCTAGGCCATCGAAACCATTGGTATCAGTTATACGGGGTTTAATTCGGCTTTTTGCCCTACAACTAACTGTAAACCATGGTTTATCTTCATTTGCCACCTAAGCTATCAAAGGTGGCCCTTCGCAAACGTGTCCATTTGTTATCTTTTAAAAGTGCCAAATTACCAGCAGTACGAGTAGCAACCACTAAAGTACCGTCTTCAGCTGTGCTAGGCCCCTAGGGCTCAAATAATTGCTCGCGCCCATAATTATCTCGCGGTGAATAGTAGTTTTTCGATTTGAATAACATTGGCATATTGGCTTCCAGAAGGTACTATTTTTTTAAGGCTTGAGCTTTAAGTCAAAGTTTGATTTTTACTGCCTGCCAAGCCATTTAGCAGAAAAATAGGGCATATGTAGCTTGTAAGCATTAGCATTAATCTTGCCCTTAGGTAGTTGCCAATGTATTGTTGTTTATACCGTGGCCTGCAGATATCCTGTAGTTGAATCTGAGCATTTTGCCATTGACCTAAAGTCCTTTGGGGCCGGAATTGTAAGTCACCGCTTACCTATCACGCCTGAACCTTGCCCCGTGTGTATCTTATTGCGGTTTTTACTGATTAATTCATTGGTTTGCGCTACCGCGGTGGAAATCCTGGTTGCAGATGCAGTCATCTGAGGGTTTAATCTGACGACGAATCAGAAGAAGTCGGCCTTTAAAATTGCGGCAGTTCACTTTGGCCAGTTTTGTCCACATGCATCTTCTTGCTTATAGTAGCTCAAGGCCATACCCCGTTTTTTATCGCCAAATTTAGCGCTTTTGGAAAGAGAAATCAACACTGGCTCTACCCGCTTGTTTGAGGCGCCATTAATACAGGCCCATTTCCCCCAAATTTATTTCCAATACTTTGATACCGGTTTTACCCCTTTACCGCCGCGATTTTGAATTCGCCGCCCATATCCAGAAGAACCGCCTTGCCCAGGAAATTTTTGCTTGAATGGCCAATACCCTGGATCAAAACTGTAGTTAATACTGTTTTATTTGCCCAAACATGAATAGCCGACCAGAGGTGCCTTGCGAAAGGGCCTCGTTGCATACGTGTACGCTGGCTTACCAATAATTGTAAATCTCGTTAAGGATCATGAATTTTCCTGCCCTGCTTGCGACATTAACTGCAGCCACTGTCGCCTTGCTGGCCCGCTGGATTAAGGTTCGCTAAGGTAAGCCCAACTAGCGTCACCTTGCTGCTCACTCAAAACTTGCTTAGAAAACTACCGGCATGGATTGGCAGAATAGCTTGGCCGACAGTTTTACCTTTTCGGCTATGGGCGAGTTGTGCTGCTGGGGTGCGGAACTGTTTATGGTAGATAGTTGCGATCAGCTTTTAATGGGTAAAATAAGGTGATTTTCACCCCTTCCATGATTTTCACGAATCTTCGTGGTGTTATTCGAAACAAGCCGTAACTAAATTTAGGTCCTGTGGTAGTTTGACTATTAGCCCCATCAACACTGGTGAATACAATTACAGCCTCACCGCTCAAAGCCCTGTCTTTACCTAAGCCACAAAAATCACATAAGTTCGCTTTCATTGGTCTGCTCGCGCCAGACATCAATGGGCTTAGGAACAATAATTGCCCGAAAAATCAGCCCGTTTGACAAAACTCACGTTACGCAAGGCAATACGCCCTTTGGTAACAGTATATAGCAGTGCCGTCCATTGGATTAATCCCAATTCGTTAGGGCATGTTCCTAATAGTTGACGAAAAGCATGTTTTTTTGCCACAACAATCAACCATTTACCCCTTACCTCAAACAACCCTGGCAGGATCAATTTATTGCTGCAATCGTCCCATACCTGAATGTGCCGGTATTTTACCTGCATATGCGGCCACTGCATTATTGTTGGCTGGCATGTCAACATCAATAACGGCGCTGCAGACTAAATATGGCTGCGCGATCTTAGCTGAATAAATAGTTCGAGATTGATTAATCACATCACCTAAATAGGAATTGTGCTCCAGAGGTGTGGCATTTGTCTTGCTGACAATAATCATTAATTGTAGATTGTGAAACTTGTTAAGCAATTTGCAAAATCTGTCATCGATGGACTCCACGCATTGGCCCAACTTCCACGTATTATTATCCTTAAATTCACTTAAAGGATCTGCAGATGTCAGTGCGCCTAAAAAAACACTATACTAAGGCATAATTACCGCAAAGACTCGCTTAATCTATTTGTCATTGTTGATTCTCGATTTAATAGACTAGGACCAGATTATATGAATTAAGGTCAACGTTTGTAGCTCTCCTAGCCCCTTTAAAACAAACTCATTTGTTAATGATCCATGCAGATTTATTTTTGCCAAAAATAGCAAGGCAAGGGTAGGATAAACATAATTTTACAATTGAGCAGTGTATAAGCTATTGCCTAAGGCGGGGATATAATAAAATCGGCCAGCACTATGACAAACTAGGCGTTATTTATATTTGATTGGTTTTTTAAACTAATGAAAACGATGCAATAAAAAGCAAGTAGCGAGGAGACTTAAAAACCAATTAAAACCTTTGCGACCTTTGGCCTGCACTAGGCCAGCATTGATGAATACTAATTACCCTAACCGAGGAAGTAAGGGAACCGTCGAACTTCCCCAATATTGTCCAATATTTTGAGCTTTCCCCTAATTCTTTGAGCAAATAACTACTACTTAGCGAAATCTGCCTCTAAAACATCCACTATGAGATCACCCATGCGTAAATATTTGAGGTAATACAATGGGGCAAGCCGTTCATCGTAATGAAACATACCCCTTCATTTTATCGGGCTTAAATCCCAGCGTTATTGGAGACAGCCCCATCGCAATATTTGAGTTTGCTTGACAATGGGGTACCTAGTAGATCGTAATAACATTCACCTTCGTTTTTTAGTCTGCTTAATCCCCAGTGCTTTTGCTTCTGGCTTTGCTGCTTTTTGTTTTTGCCTTTTACTGCTCCCTTTGGCTTCCTTGGTTTTGGTTTAGTCAAATGTCCAGGTTCAATAACCTGGCATCCATTGTTGCAAAACAACACAATGTGCGCAGTACTTTTCAAACGGCTTCAAGCAACGGTTTTTCATTGTGGACTCCAACCAGAGAAATGCTAAGCCCGCATTGCCAGCGCGACCTGTTCGGCCAATGCGGTGAAATAATAATCTTCCGCACCATATAGGTAACTCGTAATTGATTACGTATTTCAAAAAATCAAAATAATTATCAATGCCCTAGCGCGCATCGTGTTGCCACTAGTGGCTCTGATTTTATCCTTGTTTAAATTCTGGCCAGAAGCTTCTCTCTCTAGCACCTTGTTGATTTATCGCCGTGAATAGAGTCCGGTTTGAATACGTCTTTAACACATTTCTTTCGCTAGAGCAAATCAGCGGTTTGTTTTGGTACGAGTGAAAATTAATACTTGTTGCCAGTTTTTTTTGAAGCCTTCAAAAAAGACGTGAGTTCTCGTTTGCGATCTCTATCAAAACCCGTGTATCAGTTTGCTCACTTGAGCCGGCCGGCGGCATTACTTTCACTGTACTTCGATAACAAAGGTTCATTCAGTAAAGATTTACTCTTAGATTTAAACAATAGCGTCCATCAAATGTTTGCTTGAAAACAATAATGTCCTGCCGTTTGGCCTGGTAAAGCGAACTAAAATTCGGTTAATTTCAATCTTTAAATCCCATGTCTAACATGCGAATCGGCTTCATCAAAACAATGGTCCTGCCAGCTGGCTAATCGATACTTACTTTAGCAATATGATCTAACAATCGCCCGGGTGTTGCGACAAAATATCTACACCTTTCTCAATAGCTGATATTTTTGCGGATTGATACTCAGCGCCGCCGTATGCACCCGCGACGTTCAGTGCAGGTGTTTTTCGGCATACCTGACAAACTTTATATACCTGCTTGCGCCAGTTCTCGAGTGGGCGTTTAGCACACAGTGCACGGATAGGGCGTGAAGCTTCAGTAATTTATTATTTTGTAGGATGGGTAAGCAAACGCCGCTGTTTTTTCCGGTAACCTGTTTTTGCGCTCACTGCCATAATAATCTTTACCCGCAAAGAAGGCAGGAATAGGCTTTTGCTGTTGTATTGGTGTTGGACTGTCCGAGTACCCTTAAGTGCTTGACTGCATCACTGAAGGACTTTATCTAGGCTAAAACCGCCGAAAAACTCATATATGGACTTTTCCTTTTTTGATTAGTTATATCCCTATTGAGACACCGATCCGTAATCTAAAGCCTAATAAAATAATGTTCACCACAGAGCGCTGCGGCTGCACAGAGGCTACGTGCACACCGAGAACAGCATATCATTTCAAGTTCTGAAGAAAAAAAAAACTTCGAAGCTAGACATGGCTGTTCCTGATAAACAACCCTATGCGACACCCATGCGTAAATCTAAAACCCCTAAAATATTTCCCCACAGAGCGCTGCGCTGGCCAACAGAGGCTAGGCAATAAAACGAGAACAGCAATATCATTTCAAAGTTTAAGAAAAAAACTTCCGAAAGCTAACATGGCTGTCCCTGATAGCAACCCTATTGAGAACACCCATCGTAAAATCTAAAGCCTAAAAAATATGTCACCAGCAGAGCGCTACGCTGCAAAGAGGCTGCGCCACGACCGGAAAGTCAAAATCATTTGATAGTAAAAAAACTTCATTGTTAACATGATGTCCTAATAGTGCCGTCTGCTTGTAAAAGCTAGATCAATAAGAAGCTAACATGGCTGTCCTGAATAACAACCACTATTGGACACTACCATCGTAAATCTAAAACCTAAAAATATTTCCCACAGAGCGCTGCGCTTTGCACAGAGGCTATGCATACCCGAGAACAGCAACTAATCATTTCAAGTTAAGAAAAAAAACTTTTCGAACTAACATGGCTGTCCGAATAGCACACCCATTGAGACACCCATACGTAAATCTAAAGCCTAAAAAAATAATGTCAACACAGAAGGCTGCGCGCACACCGAGAACAGTAAAATCATTTGATAATAAAAAAACTTCATTGTTAACATGGATGTCCTAAATGTGCGTCTGCTGTAAAAAGCTAGATCAATAATATCGACTGACTATTTTTTGGCGTGCCGATGAGTGCCTCGCGACAAGCACTAATATGGCTGGGTCTGTATGAAATAGGGAAATAGGATAAATGGGCGACAAACCGGTGTAACATGAAGCAAATTTTGTCGTTTTTTGCCGTAAACAAAATAAACAAAAACCAATTGAGCTAAACAGCAATCCCAACAAATTAGTGCCTATTCCATAGTGAGTCCTTTACTCACGGTAGTTACTTTTTTTGCGTCAGCGCTCTTTTTAAATCGGCAAAAGGATTATAGGTGCTGGTTTTTGATTTCAGTCCCTCTTCAGTGCTGCCATAACGTACTAAGTTTTCAAACTTACTGAGCTCTTCCGTCGTGACAATACAAACACAATAACTCCCAAATTAACTGCCATCGGTAGGGTTATGCTGTGGGTTAATGGTCCGACGGATGAACGGATTAATTCTGAAAGATTTCTGCGGGTAAATTCGCCTCCGACAACGGCCCCACAAATCCAAGGATATATTTTTAAGTGCTTGCTCCGATAACCTTTGATGCGCGTTTGCTATGTAGTCTTGCTGCTGTGAATACTTGATTCGTAACTGCCTGAGCCGGTTTTTTGATTAGACCATGGTTTTTTTTACCTAACAACTATTAGGAACGAGCATGGTACCAGCCTTAAATAGCACAGAGGGAAATTTTTTCCTCATGAACAGTGATTAGATTAGTGGCCACTGTGTCCAACAAATTGTACATTTGTATCGTGCCGCAAAAGGTATAAAAGTTGGCGCGCAAATTTCATCTTATGAACTTAAACGGCATCTCGCCTAAAATAATCTTTTTTTACCGACATCTTTACACCTACATACGCAAAATTGCGGTAGGCAGTGGTGATTGAAAATACACATTGGGAATGGCCCACTCAAGCGCAAACTCATGGCCAGTTAAGTATTACCTTCCCAGCGCGGTTGGGAAATGTAACGGCTTGCCTGTTCTGCGAAAGTCTGTGGTGAAAAATGTGGCCAATACGCTAAAACTGACTCAATACCGGCTTTGTAGTATTCCGCTACAGTTGTCTCATTATCTTCAATGTATTGGGCGCTTTCCTTTATCGGTTAAAGCGGGCGAACACTTAATTTGGCAATATCACGGCAATTTGCGACCGGCGCGTTTAAGTTAATTGGTCAACCGACAAGCGAGCTGTTGTTGAGCAAATACCGACAATATCGACTTCTTCATGGCAGCAAAAACTTTCAGTTTTTTTCCAGAAATACACTGAGGTTTTGAGCAATTTTACTGACTTGAACAAGCGGTAAGTCGTAGTACATAGAAAGTTACTGTAGTGAGAATGTGCTAATTTGCTTAAGTGCAACATGGATGCCAACTCATCAGGAGAATTCAATAGTCATACAGCGCTTTTTATCACTCAACATATAAACGGTGTCCATTTAATTTCTTTTGCTAAATATACTTTGTTTAAAAAAAATGTTAAGAATGACTTAAGCCAGCAATATTACCTTAAGTAACATAAGTCTTGATATAGGTCGTTTGTAATTTTGGCTGTCTACTTAACCTTGTAACAGCGTCGGCCAGGCTGCCCCTTTACGGTTTTTAGCCATCATTGGTTTTTTGCAATACAGTGGCGCTGAATAGTGGTTAGCAGTCAAATTTATGATCTTAATCAAGGTGGAATGTGCGCGATAAGTTGGTTGCTAGAGAAAAGTATTACACAAAAGTGGCCGCAAGCTTGGGGTCTATTGGTTGGTCGGTTGTTTGATATCATCGTATTGAGCTTTAGCCTCTAAGTTATTGTAAATACCCAACGTATTTGCCCTTACTTTTACGCCTTTAGTGCCAAGCTTAATGTCTATTCCCTATTAAGGTTCAGGCCTGAAGCAAAATCACATGTACCTTGCCCTTTGGGAACGTAAAAGGATTTGGGCGGAACTCAAGCCCTATTTTTGTATTTACATCAGTATGTTTCTAGTCCGTGAGCAGGCCTCAATGTTTTTCCTGCAGGGCATGCTTCCTGGCTGGTTATGCATTGTTTAGCCCTTTATTTTTGTTTAAAAATTTGGCATGCCGATAAAGTTAAAAAAAAATCCGTTTTTTAATTGGTTGAATACCCGCTCTATTGTGGGCGGTTTATTTGGTAATCGCTCAAACAATTGCCGTGGTGCACACTTCTTATCACATGACTTAACAACCGCTTTTGATAGTTGGATAGTTTGTGTGGGCTTATGGCCTTGGATTTAACCGTTTGGTGTTAGTCTAGTTTGAAACTGGGTTCAAAACATTTACAGGCGTCAATTATCATCACTCAGAGACCGTTAAACTGTGCTTAGGGAAGATAAGTATGAAAAGTAGGCTAGGATTGTCACGCCTTTTATTAATTCTGACTAGCTATGGCTTGCAGCAGAAAAATTTGAAAACTTGCCCGAACACACCGCAAGACCAATAAGTGCAGACACACACCACTCCAACCAAGGTGTAAGTCCGATAACTAAACATCATACTCACCCCATATTGATGAAAGCGATCTGAATACCATTGCCTTACAGTCGCTTTGCAAATTTGGTTTACATAATATCACCAAGGAAGACGTAATCACTTTGAGCGTTTGCCGTTTTTTAGTAGGCGATAAGTGTTGATACAATGATTCTTGCGAAGCGGAAGCGTAATCATTCGCCGACAGCTACCGTAGTGATGCCAAAGTGCGGTTATGTGGCCAAATTGCGATAATTGATGAACCCCAGCAATTGAAGTGGCAAAACCTGGGACACATTGTCGAGTGATAGCCCCACCCGTAAGTTTTGGGCCGAAAAAGGCGGTCAGCATACGTTTTCAAATTGGGCTTAAAAGAAGATAACTTACGTGGGCTTGGCATCCAAACGCCCTCGCTGTTAAGTACAACATTGAGAACAACGCACGGGTTATCAATTAACCCTCAAGTCAGCCACGCCCTTTTAATGCGGCTCTATTCCTAGTTTGATGTTTGATATTTAGACATGATGATGGCAACTTGTTACCAGAAGTTCGATCGGCCTTTTTATCATGCCCGTACCGAAAGAATGTATTTTTGCCCAACGCTATTTGAGCGATGATAAAGGACGTTGAAATCTATCAAAAATGGCAGTATAATCGATAATACTTCGCCCAGCCAAAGCCACCGCTATGAAATGCCACTGGCCTGCAAATTAATTCTGATGTACTTTCGCAGCCAACGGAGTCAAAGTGGGCTAGTGGATGAAGATTTTTGTTTTCACCCGGTTTTTTGATAAGCCCAGTTCCCTCGACATTTCTACCCTTGACGCGACAGTTTTCAAACATATGGCTTGGCTTTGAGTCTTTGTCAACGTGATTATCGAGTGATGTCGATATTTATTTTAATTGAACAGGCAGAAGAGATATTAATTTGGGCGGCACTGTACGGAAGCTAAATTTGGAATCGATTCTCTGCCCAGAATCCGGGGCAAATCGGATTTAGCCTAATCATGTAGCGCCGAATATAAATAAAGGCTGGCAAGTCGATAAGGTTTGCTGCTCTTTACTGCCACAACGCAGAAAGTGGTGTTAAGGTTTAAAGAGACACTTCGCCTCTCTGCAGTACCGAATATTTCAAACGTTACAATGAAATTCTTTGGGCCTTATTCACGTATTTCACCCAAAGCGAGATAAAAAAAAAACAACAAAACCATTAATTTAGATTTACCCTGGTATCAAATTGGTGATGAAAACAGGCGTTCGCGACTACCCGCTGCAAATACCAACATGGTAATGCATCAGCTTTCCAGGCACACTGAAGCGCGGATTTTACATGCCGGTTCAACGTGTAATATAGTTGACTCAAGACTTAGGTTTGGCCGGCTTTTTTTGAAATATAGGACGTGCTGGGGTGGACGAAACCGATAGTCAATTAATGAAAGTGATCAAGTGGTTGAAGTCAAGTGTAGGTCTGGGAGCAGATTATAAGTCTTCAAGTCGCTCTAGCCATAAAAAATGTAATACATTCGATATTGGTTAAACCGCTAAGCCTCTTCAGAAAATGTCAATACATTGGAATGGCGCTTACAAGTTAAGCAAAGTTTCTAATACACGTAACGAGATAATACAAAGCGGATTTTTTAAATGACAGCAGATGTAAACAAACCTAATGGCGTGGCGTAAAGTCGCATCAATCAAGGCTACGCGTTTGCTCCTATCCTTTGGCTTTATTGCCGCTGGAAGTACGAGTCACATTTAACAAGAGCTGGATGATGGTGCGGAGTGGATGCTGCCCCTAAGAATATTGTAATTGTGTGACTCCCGTAATCACTGGCTGCTGCTGTTTGCAAGCTTGATGCTAGTACTCTTGCCGAGTAATTACTCAGCCATAGAACACTCGCGCCGATGCGATTACACTCGAACACCATGATTTTAAATAGGTCTGCGCCCAAAACATTGCTCCTCAGTGTATTTAATTTGCATTAACCCTACTCCCCGTCGTTTGGGCAGACATCTGGCGTTTTTGTCAGCCGCAATAAACGCGCCAGTTGGTAAAGACGCTAGATGCCAAGTTGCAAGTATATTAGATACAAACACACACCAAAGATTTAAATCATAGATAACCCCCAAAGCACCTCAGAAGGTAGATGCAACAGCAGATGTCTTTTTGTATGACTGCCGTAACCGTTGTAATTTAGGCCGCGAAACAAAAAGCCAAAGCATTTGAAACCAATAGCGGACCAAGAGCAAACAATTGGGTGCACAGAATAAAAACCAAAATAGGACATTGCTTAGAGATGATAAGTATTGAGTAAACGTAAAATTAGTTCCCCACAAACTCGCTTTTTTAACATGCAAATAGCTTTGCTTTTGTCTCCGGCGCGCAGCTTCTTGCATGCACAGCGCATTTGGTGAGAATATTTTTTCGGCTTTAGATTAACGATGGGGTGTTCTCAAATAGGTGTTTCGTTTTTCTTTAAACTTCAAAATGATTTTGCTGTCTCCCGGTGCGGTCGCAGCCTCTGTACAGCGCAGCGCTCTGTGGTGAAATATTCTTCCTAGGGCTTTCAATCTTTAACGCATGGTGTCCTCAATAGTGGGTGATTGACTGAAACGCTGGTTACTGGAATATCTTTCTTTTTAATTCTCAACTAGGCCTCCATAACGTAACAAATTATTAACACCTTACTGTGTTTTGCAGTTACAGTGATGAGCCATACCTACTATAAAATTTATTCATCGCTTAGCTATGATTGTCACTTCAATCAGCACATTACGATATGTGGAATATACGTCGACTACAGCTGAGATTTTTTAAATCCAAATTTGATGTTTGGCGATG
>Ga0163217_1043082_pt1 | contig 17815 bp, 16 predicted proteins | sample SynspAceP_FD_185933 | JGI IMG/M metagenome (GOLD analysis project Ga0163217, IMG submission 185933) | Saline lake microbial communities from Ace Lake in Antarctica - Synechococcus sp. Ace-P (PacBio error correction) | ecosystem: Environmental > Aquatic > Non-marine Saline and Alkaline > Saline ...
GTTGCAAATCTATTAACATACATACATGCTATTTCCGGTTGTTCTCTTGTGTCATTGGGTGTTATCTACACGAAGTTTTTGATAGGGGTTGTAAGTAATCTTGCTATGGGAAGACGTTTTTTTGTTTCGAAAATAATAGTAAACAGGTATTCTACTGTTATTCCTATAAAATCCAAGTGGCTATAGCCGACTCTTTCTAAAGAGGGGTAAATTCCATACTTTTATGAAAACCCTCGAGAAAGTCACTTGCCCAGCTATGTCATCGTCCCTTGGCCAATAGCCTAAACAACAAGGCGAAATACTTTGGATAGTTTCAAGCTGAATAAAACGAGAGAGAGTCAGAATGCTTCATAGATTTAATCCAGTACTATCTTAATTTCATTTTAAAAGCCACTCAGGCTGATCAACACTATAAAGTGTGGCCCGAGGCATCAGCAAATTTTACCTGTGTATCTTCCAAATGTATCAGTATTAGCTCTGAAAGGTTTTTTTAAACTGTTTCTAAGCCATAGGGTGCTTGTTGCTTCCTAAATAGTGACCCTTGCTTAAATACTGCGCTTCACAGCATCTCTAATCGATTTTAAGCAAATCAGTATAACCATAAACGTATGTGGCTCGTATCAGCCTGTACGATCCATTTTTTAGGTCTGGCTCCTTTTTTGATGTATTAAGGTCATTCCTTGCGCCATTGGTGCTGCCATTGTTCCGATAGCTGGTAGTGAATCTCATAGCCTAATAGTTGAGTATTGGTATGGGTTTCGTATACCATTAATTCATCTAATTGAAATTAGGCCTTCCATTAAGGCTCCAGTAGATGGTAACGCATCAACAACAATAAGTTGCTCGTAAGCGTCATTTTCTGAGGCCATCCAAAGGGCTAATGTTCACCTAGAACTATGAAACAAATAAGAGGTTGGTTTTTTCAAGCTGTTGATGCTGAAATGTATTGCACGACACTTTACTTTAATTTTTGGTAGCCAAGGCTTTTCATCGCAGGTTTTCCCCAAAACCACAGCAAACGTAAAACATGACATTGGTGCGTTTGTTTGGAAATTTCCTTCAACAATAAGGTCCCATCCACTTCTCGCTGTACATGTAAATGCACTGGAATAATAAATACAGGGTTTTCCTTTTCCAATAACTTGCACTTCAAAAGCCAGATTTTGAGCGTTTAAAGTGATAACAGAAAGAAGATAAAATTAGGGTAACAAGGTTTTAAGTGTTTTCAATCGGGAATATTGTTTTTAAATGATTTTTCTTTTAGATACATTTTTATGCAATGTACAGGATTAGGGAGAAAGTTTTTTTTAAAAACAAAAAACCCCCGCTAAAATGCGAGGTTTATGGGTGTAATAAAATTACAAATAGTACCAACGCGCTAGTCCGCTAATTTTTTTAGTATAAGTCATGTCAGAGATTCCGCTCCTAATAAAAACTGAAGTCGCTAATCGGGCTGTGGGTTTAATTGGCCAGAGCCTCAAGCTTCACGCCACAATTCTAAAATTGTCATTAGTGATGGCCGCTGTCTTGGCTTTGTTGTAGTTAATTTTAATTGATCTATTAAATCTGTTTGCGTTAATCTGTTGCTTTGTGCATTTGCAGTCAAATACGACACATGCTCACTGGCCGAAAGAATCCACGAATGCCTTTGTACAATTGTGTTTTCATGATTTCGATCAACTGCTGTAGCAATCTTAATTTTGTTGGCCTCGTAAACCATAATCCGTATTGTATTTACTCTCCATGCCATCGTTTGATTGGTAAAAACTGCTCACGGTCATTACGATTTGTGTAGTCAGACACTTTTTGAAACTATTGTATATACTTTCAATTTCTTATCTGTAACACTCCAGAAGTACAACCATTTCCATAAGCTCCTTCAGAGCAATAAGGGCTACATTATCAAATAAGATAGGTCCTCGTAGAGCAACTATGATTTTAACAACGGATGTTTTTTTCTTAGGATATCAATCTTTGCTTTGATTGACCTATGCATATATCAACATGCTTCCCACTCATAAGGCACGAACAGCCTAAAATGAGCCGTTTTTGTTTAATAATGTTGGTATTCAAAAGCACCACACAAGCCTCTGGTTCGAAGTGATTCGCCAACAGTAACACGTTATTGACTTCGCGCTTTCGCAAATTGAACTTCTAGCCATCTCTTCTTAAACTGGCACTCAACTCTGTAAAAAGCTCCGTGAGCTATTCTGAATAAGGTCGCATTGGCGGTAATAGCATTCTTGGGCTTTCTCAATTTGGCAGCAGATACCATTTTTCATGGCCTAGTTACGCATCGTTGAGGATCCGATGTTAATTCTATTACGAATTTCTTTTAAGTTGGCCATAAGCCCTTTAGCCCTCCCCAAAGGGGAAGTGAAACTTGTTTTACAATTAAATATTAAATGGTTTCGTTGTCTTTTTTTTTCTCGCCGTTGATCCCTGCGTGTCTGGTTACTTTTGTTGTATGATGCGTCCGTCCTTGGTCGATGAGGTTTCTCGTGTTTGTTTTTTCTTTTTTTATCGATTTTTAATTGTTTTTTGCAGAGTTCGGGGGTGCGTTTTATGCTCTTTTGATCGGGTCATACGCAATCAGTTGGATGCGCCTGATTGGGGTGCGTGCCAATGCGACGACATGACTCTATGGCGTCGCGCAAGCCGGGCCTTGCTGCAGCGGAGTATGCCGCAGGGTGGGTGTTCGCTTTTCTCAGTAAATACGCCTGAAGCCAAAGACGTCGCATAACGGCGATGGTTTCATGGGTGGTTATGGTCCAAGACGACGCGAGAATCCCGCTGGCCTGCCACGAGCCGGTTCAAGCGATCTGGGCGAAACCTGTCCGACACCGGCCGATCGATGCAGCTGTTCCTTGCTCGTCGATTTCGGTCGCCCACTCAAAAAATTACGGCCTTATATAAACTGTAGGGGTAAAGCGCGCGGTTCTTTATTATTTTTTTTATTATTATGGGGCTGATAATCTCTGGGTGCACATTCTGGGACGTTAATACCGAATCAATTTGCACACTTGACATCATTCACGTTTACCTGGGCTGGTTCTAAGTCAGAAAACAGAGTCTAGGTGTTTAGCTCAATTAAGGAATCATATAGGTCTTTTATCCAAATTCTTTTATACTTTAACTTACAGGAACGTGTTCTTAAACAGTTTGTTATGAAGACTCTGCATAGATAATCGCACGTGAATCTTCACCATAAACGGATCGTTTTGTTGTGCTTGCCTTGAGAAATTTCAACATACGTGCGTACACTTTTATTCGGATGTACATATTGTAGCAGGTGAGCAGCATCCACCAACAGATCCATAAACTTAGCGCACAAAATGTGCAGTCCTAGATGCTCACAATCAGGATATCTTGGGAATAGCATCCGCATCTATGTTGCTCCTGAGAGAGCTGAGACAAACAACACACTGAACTCACTACATCGCACGTGCGCGAGAGACTTCTAATGTGTAGCAACATAGAGCCATACGTATCGAGCGAGCGGTGATACTCGTAATATGGTCACTGGTTAATTGCAGGACGTACCACCTTGGTTGAATAAAGCGTGGACTCACTAAGAAAGTTGGAACACCATCGGTAATCGAAATTTACGTTGGTTGGAGAATATACGAGGCAGAAACGAGTCCAACACAAGTCTTGAGTCTTTTCCATAATAGGCAGATGCTGTTAAGAACCCACCACCTTTTACCATTGGTTTTAAAAACATCTGGTCAAGTCGTTCATATCTCTTTGCAATCGCATCGTTGGCGATGATGTTTTGCTGGAACGCTCTAATAATCTACAGAGTGAAGGTAAAGAAACATCTCCTGGGTATTGCTTCACGTCCTGTGAGGTCCTTCTTAATACAAGAAGAAATCTCTCTATACGCCACCGCTTTGGTTTGATAAATCATCATAACGATTAAAGCAGGTCGACTGTATCTCTGAAATACTTCTCAATGGCAGCACCAGCAAATGGAGCAAAACTCTGCAGGAGGCTAGGAGTCAGATTGCATTAGCCAGAACGATAGTAGTGTAAGCTAAAGCTCCGCTTATCTTCTAAAGTTTGAGCATATTTGCCACGGTAGATGCTTTCTGCCCTAGTCTGCAACATAAATACAGTATACTGGTTTCCTCCCCTCCCAGCGTCCGTAAAATTCTTCTGATTTAAAATAGCTACGATCGATACAGAACGGAGTTTTACCCAGTTTTGAGCGGTCACTCAATAAATCAACCACGTTTGCCCACCAGAACCAAACAGGAATCCATCGCAATCAATTGCTTTTATACCTGTTTTGTAGGGAAGGCTCAGTTACTGGCTGAACGATAAATTAACACAGGGCGCTTTACGCTCTTAATGGTAATTCATATAATTCACGCAGAAATAGCGACCTTTACCGTCGATTGGTTTTTCCTAAAGGTTTACCAGCACGATCCAACATACCTTCACTCAACCTTTTATAGAAGCAATAGTTTGTGTACGTTTTACTACCAGTGGCCCTTCTTTTATATCTCTAGAAGGGCTTAATAAACCACCCCCGTTGTCTTCTTCTAAGTTTAAGTAACCAATACCTTGCCAAACCGCCTTCGAATTCTCTAACTCTCCGTTTGAAACGTTAAGCTAATCCGTAACTCTTGCGATAGCCATGCTCCGATTTGTAACACTGTATCCCCACTTCGTCTAAAGAGGCTGTAGCTTCAAATCCCTGATAATTGCTTTTTTAAATATTGCTGATACTGTCAGCGGCTTTTACTTCCTGCCATGTTGTCTGTATTTTACATGGATAAACCCTTTGAATTACCTTTAGGGCAAACTTTTTAAAAGCAAATTTTTAAAGTTATATACTGTTTCGTAAACTCTCTTTTAAATTAACTCATTACTAGCGCGATGCTAGCATCCGTATTGTAAATCACCTACTGCTAATATATAATCCCGCTAGAATTTTTTTCATCAATGGTGTTTTTTTACTCTACTTTTTTCCGGTTAACTCCAATGCTTTCTGAAGAATTTTTTCTCTCAAAATCGCGTTAAATGGTATTGCGTCGTAACAAAAGCAAACGCCTTGACCTTTTTAAATCTTCGTTTAAAATCAAGTACTTTTCAAGCAACTTCCTGCATAAACAATTCCCCTTTTAATTATCTGATAAAGCGTTTTTTAGCAGGCCAACTGTAATTTGATCGACCCTTTAAAAACTTCCAAAAGTACCGGTTTTTGCTTATCAGAGTTTTTTAAATCACAGACTATTTAAAAATCAACCAATTCCGCGCTGTCCTTTACCGTTTGTTACGAATAGATCGTAATCAAATTCCTCCAAAGAAATCCAAAGCCTTTTTTTGTCTTTGGGCAGGTTTCTGAAGGTTGCTTTAGCGGTAATCGTAGATTGCTGCTCTAGAATTCGCTCAATTGCTTTCTAGTTTAATTTGAATATCACCCAACATGTTTCAAACCAATTGGTAATTGTTTTGTTCCTTGTTGGGCTTAATTATGGTCTTGATTACTTTTTCTGCTATGTCTAAAGACAAAGAAAGCAACTTGATTTTTAATATCTGCAACAGCGCTTTTTTCTCGCCTTCAATGCCTGTTTGCGGCTAGCAAATCATTGTTATCACCCTCAGCTTTGGCCTGTTTCTTTGGCGTCAGCTAACATTTTTATTTTTAATCTCATCGTGCTTCCTTGATCAATTCCTTCTCTTCAGCTCGGTGTTCTTGTAATAAACGGTTCGCCTGTCGCAGTAATGTTTTGCATTTCTTTTTTTTGGCTTTTTTTTCCGCGCCGCCTAATGCAATCGCTTATACCAGTTCTCTTTCAATTTCCAAAGAGTTTACAATTGGCTTCCACCATGCAAAGTTACCATTAAAATATTAGGATCACTAATATCAGGTTTGCATAAAAAACAAGCCTACATGGAAAATCATTTAAAAATATCCATATGATGAGATGTTAATTCTGTTGTTGTTAAATTCTATTTTAAAAACACAACAGCAGCAACCAACCGTTACTAACTGTGCTTTAGTTTGCTGTGATCGTAAATTATTTTTCCTAAAAGTAAAGCACCGAATGCCTAAACCTTCTAAATATGCTCCGATAAATGATCAAATCGCAGTTTGGATTTTAACAAGCTGCTTCAGGTTGAGCGCAAACTTCCATTGCTTTACCACCAATCATTCCCTAAAACCGATACGCTCCACCGATTTACGATTTAATCCCTGCTCCATTAAATTGTACATACTAAAGTTGATTTATATTAAATTAAAAAAATAAACTCTCGTTAAATAAAATCTGCTCCTACAATCTTCTACATCCTGCTGCTTCGTCCCGTGCCGCATTAAAATGCTCGGTGCTCGTGGTCATGTTCCGCAACGGCCATGTCCAATAAATAAAGAGGAGAGCATGGTAAAGATAATACGCCTGTAAAAAAAGCAACTAAAACTTTCTATTATGGATAAAAAAATAAAAGTAAAAGTACAGAAATACTAGTGGCACCAACCGTTCCGAACTGTGCTTTTTAATAAAATCATTAAAGCAGTGATTCCATGACAATAGAGTGGCCAGCCGTAATGTTTGCAAAACAAACGCATCAAACAAGGCAAAGGGTTTGTGAGTATCCCTAAAAGTTCTACTGGTATTAATGCAATTTTCATTAAGATAGGGTACCCCTGGCATCCAGAAAAATATTTTTCCAATAGTCTTTATTTTCCGCTAAACTGAACAATAAAAAATGTAAATAGAGCCAAACAACCGTAACGGCAATTTGTCTGTAACGTTAGAAAACCCAAAAGGTGTAAGCGCCATTAAATTCAAAATCCCCAAATAAAGAAATATACTCCGGTTAATCAAAAAAGCCCATATATTCTTCTGTAATGCTTTTCACCAATATTTGGGGCCGTGCATTTCCGTCACGTACATATAAACAAGGGGGCTCCAAAACGCCTAAAGCCAAAACCTTAGGGATAGAATTTTTCTTATAACCTTTGCCAATGCTCTGAAATGCGAATATCATCAAAATAGACCAGCGTGAGCATTCCAGCAGACACTTTTTAAGTGATTGAGAAGTCTAAACTTTAGCAGCAAAATTTGTTTGGGTGGTGTTCTTCATAAAGAAACAGTTTTTTTTTTCTGAGAAGCATTTTGCATCTAAGTTTCATAAATGAATAACTATGTAAATTTTGTGAATTTTGCACATTCCGCTTCCACTATAATCCTTTTTCCATCAATCAATCAATGATGAATTCAGAGGACATAAAAGTAACTAAACCATTACTAGCCATAAAAGTAAACAGGGAGAGGAAAACAACCAATGTGTTTTGTTTACGCTGAATCCAGTTGTATATCGAAAATATATGAAAATCATGCGCATCTTTTAGGTGGTGCTTGATATAGCATCTTATCTCTTCTTAGAGTTTATTTTACCGCTCTCCTGCCTTCAGTATCTGCTTCTTTTAATTTAGGTCAAGAATTGGGGGGGGTTTAAAAAAAAAAAAAGAAAAAAAAAAAATCCCTTTTTTTTGGGGGGGTAATGGGAGAAAAATAAAGACTACTAACAAACCTACTTTTTAACTCCAGATATTTTGATGCCCATATATTCATTCTAAAATAATTCAAAAAATTGGCCCTGCTCAAAATTTTGTGCTAAAGGTAGGTATTAAAAATTAAAAATTCAAAATAAAATTATTTGATAATTAATTTACTAGAATTTTATTGAAGTTTTAGAAATAAATAGGACCTCCATGAATAAGAAAAAGGAGGCAACTAGGATTAACATGGAAATGCGATCTACACGCGTAAGGAAACTGCACTAAAAATAAACAGCTTTGAAAATAACAGCGAAAAAAAATAAAACTTTAAAGCAAGTGTACTAAATAAAATTATGCTCAACTGTGCGGTCAAAATAATCGTTTATAAAGAAAGCTAATAGGCAACTATACTAACAAGACGTGCCGGGCGGAAAGAACTTAATAGTGATAGAGGTACATGTATCAAGTGGAAAAATCCAATTGGATCTTCTAAAAAAATATGGATATGAAATAAATTTTCCCAAAAAGAATAGAAAAGGAGAAAACATATGCAAGTAGGTTTTTTACAAATCGAATTTTAGCAACGATTAAGTATTAAGGTTATTCGCTTGACGAATCATCGGAGTACTATAGAGCACCCCAATAATGAGCCAAAGGAGGCGGTTATAGAAATTTCAAAAAAAATTTGTGGCGTATTTTTTTCATCAAGCCAGTGAGCCTAAAAATCTCCCCAAGTATATGGTAATAACCTCATTCTGGAGTCCCTAGACTTCCCCATAAAGTTTACAGCTTGTTTTGTATCCTGATTTCCCTTTTTTAGGAGGCTTTTGTGGTTATTAGGTGCTTGTCGAGATTTGTTCTGAGTTGGTAGTTTTGCCACACATGTAGCAGGCAGCATTAAGGTTGCTCTGGTTCTACTGAACAATTTTGCGCCGAATAACAAACACCTTCAACTTATTGCTGATGAATTTAAGGATAATAAATCAGAAAACTAAGAGTTGCCATTAAAGCTCCCTTCATATCTGCATTAACCACATTCACTTTTCATGGATATACATCTTTACGATGACTACTTTACCAGAGGTTTTTTCATACCATCTAGTTTTCCATCAATTTCTGAAGTCTGCCTCTGAAAATGATATCCACCCTTTTAATTTTGGTGTTTCTTTATACGGTTTGGGTTGCCCCTCCTAGTTCTGCCATTGGATTTAGGTTTTTTTGTTATCTGAAACATGTTCTACGGTTTTGGGGTTGCTAACGGGATTTTTTATACGCTTGTAAATTTTTTGTGAACTTGTTAATCTTGTAATTAGCGAATAAAAATTACGGAATAATTCTCTTTGTTAAACTTGGGTATTTTCTTTGTTGTTTTAGCAATTTCCCCGCAAATCCCAAAGCATAATCATTCACTTCTAAACCCGTGGAAAATGACCAGAAACTGATTTCTAAATTATAAACATCATAGATCGTATTCATGATACTTTAAATCTTTTGTATAGCTTTTCTATAACTTGTTTTGGGCACTTATTTTTTGATCTTCAGTCATTTTAAATGAAATATAATTTTCCATTGCTCTGATTTTTTTGGCCAAGTCTGCCTCGGCAAATTTCTTTAACTGCTAATTTGGTAAAACTTGATCGTGCAATATTCCTTTCGCTTTTGTTTGCTTCAGGATTATTTGGGGTAATTCAGGGCAACATAGTTTTCAAGGCCTCTTCAAAAGCAGTAAAAGCCCTTGAATTCTACCAATGCGGTTAGCCCTTCAACAGTTCAAAATTTGGAAACATGGGATCTCCTGTATACCTATTGATATTTTTCTTCGGCATTTGGTTATTACAGTTCAAAGAACTCTTGATTTTGTAAATTGTTATAGAGTTGCGCATATTTTGCAATCAGGGCTATCCCGCGTCCCTTCTAAAACCGCCTCAGGAATTTAATAGAATTACCGGCATACCTAGAATCTGGATGATTAGTTTATAATATTCTTCTTTCATATCTTGCAAGTTTTAATGGGACTTCCAATACTCAATAGATTTTATAGAGGTTGTATTCGAAGGGCAATATGAGGCGCTCTCGGGATTGCTTCTTTTAATAACGGATTCTAATTTGCCAGCAGCTTATTAAATTTTTCTTTAAATTTTTCTTTAAAATCATCCCAATTGGGATAATTATGCTAGGTTTTCTTTCCTGTTTTTTTAACTATCAATAACCCTAACATCTGTCCGGAACTTGATCAAGGTAAAAAGCTATTGAATATTTTTGAATTCTTCCGAATCTTCAGTAGCGCTAATCTTGTTGTAATTTTCTTGAGGCATCGTCTGTACCCATAGTACTTTTCGATTTATTGGCCCAGCCGCCAATTTTATCCTCAAAACGCGATCTCCTACCAACGCGTTTTAAAACAATGCCCTAAACTCTGATGTTAATAAAAATTAGAATTCCCTTTAATTTTGTTTTCCTCCTTTGGTGGCGCTAAAAGCAATCAATCTTTATTTTGTTCGTGCTATTTTCTTTTTTTGCGGCCAGTGAATCTTGCTGCCTTAAACGTTTGCAATATAGGTCCCCAAAATAAGCGATTTGTTTCCTTTAGGCATGCTAATACACGGTAAGGACACATCGGTGTAACTCACAATTTCTTCATAGTTTGAATCAACTCTTCAAGATTAGTCGAACTTTCTTTTTTATCGCACGGTATTTTTTGGTATTCCTCCGGTAAATTTGGGAAAGGGTGCTGTCATAATAAGGCACCAGCTATTTTATATCGCGCTTTTGTCAAAATTATACCTCTAAATTTTCATAAATTAAAGGTTTAATTGCGGCTTTGTTTTGCGTAACTCTTAAAGGACTTCAATTAAGTAGGCTAATGCCAAGTCTGCCTTTCCAATTCCACAAGTTGATATTCGCGCACCTGTCCCTGAATATTTGTCTAAAAAGGTCTATTTCCCCTAGTCTTCTTCTAAAGCAGTTAAGTACTCGAAAACTTCTATTTTATTTTCTGAGTTAGGAGTATTTTGAATTTTCCTGTAAATGGGCATTTGATCATGTAGTTTCACGTGGCGCTTCTGTTCATAGTCTATCACACCTTGTTAAATGGCATAGTTGCACTGTCCCTATGGCCCAATGATTGTATACATTGTCCGAAATAAATAAGTAACGTGCCTTTTTCGGTATTTTCTTTTTGTGTAGGCTGGGCAATTTTAATTGCTGCCAACCGAGTAACAATTTTGTTAGGTTGATGTATTGCTTGTGCCATCATTGCCCCGCGGGGCATTCGCAATATTCTGTGATCTTTTAAATTACTCCAATATTAAAAAGCCGTATGTAAGATTTTTTATTGCAAAGCTCATCGTTTTGCTAAAATCGAATATTTAACTTTTTCGCGCCAAATTGCCCTTCATTAGCTTATCACTCTTCTGGATACTTGTTTGTAGAATATAAAATTGAAAGCTTCTTGTGGCAGGTAAAAAGCGTTGTTACAAATATAGCGGGTCTTTCCGAAAGTAAAAAGGACTCGTCCTGTCTGCGATTTTCGTTCTTCATCCTTAATTCCATACGTGTTTTCTGTATGGCTTTCGCTGCTTTTTCTTCGGCAATTTCGAAATTTAGGATTTTTTGTTTTCGAGCTAAAATTATTTCTTCTCGAATAGCTAGTCCCTCTCTATGGCATACTTCCCAGTAATTATCTTGATAGTTGGCAAATTTAACTCCTCTCTCCCTTCTTCAAGGCGAATATTTTCCCATATAAAGTACATTTGTATTTTTGTGGTTTAAGGCATGCCAATTGCGATTTACATAGTGGGTCTTTTTTAGTGAACATGCTAAAAATAGCAGTCCACTGAGGAGTAATACATAAACATGAAGTTTTAACCGGCAGTTTTCAATTTTTTATGTTTATCTACTTACCTAAACTAAAAAACGGCTGATTATTATCGAGTTTAACCGATAAATATTACATTATTTTACCAAAGGAAACGGCTGGGGTTTTTTAAACGAACTTTTTAAACCGACTATTGGTTTGTTTTACTGTTCCATATCAAAATTTTTTTAGAGCCTTAAAGCTTTTGTTTTGTCGAGAAATTCGATTCATAGAACGCAAAGAGAAGAACACTTTTATTCGGTGGGGGTAATCTAGTAAGCAGACTTTGTAGTGTGGTATTTAAGATTTTAGCATTATAAAAATGTAAGGATTAAAAGAAGCCCAAGCTTCAATTGAATTGCACTTTTATGTCTTTTAGGCAAGAAATAAGGTCAAGATATATTGTTAACCTCCAAAAATACTTCCAATTCTTTCAGGTTTCTGCCGAAGTTTTAACTGTCTTTTAACAAGTTCTCCTTTGTTTAATACCAAATACGTTGCAGACTTCGGTAACATGAATTAAATCGTGGTCTAGAAAACTAAAACAGTCACGTTTGAGCTGGGCAACGCTAAAACTCTTTATAATTTTGTTTTAGACGAATTTTGTGGTGGGTCCATTGGGCAAAGGGTTCATCTAAAATAATAACCTTCGGGATTGCCAATAAAGGAAGCCATCAATACCTGCCCCTGCTTTTTTTCTGATTTCCTTTTGATAATCTCCGTAAATATTTCGGCTGAACTAAGATTGTCTCCATGGAAAAAATCTTTTAAAATTGGCTAGTAGTGCATTTAACATCTGCTTATTTTGTCCTCTTAACTCACCAATAAAGTAAAAATACTTTCTTCAGCGTTAAATACCCAATTAAAAAAGTTTTCATCAATAAACGCAGATTGTAAAAGGTTGTCCAGTCTTTCACTGGTGTTTACTTGTTCACCGTTGTTTATTATATGCCTTCTAGGCCTGAATTAAATCGAGCATAAGCTAAAAAAGGTTGTTTTTCAGCTCCGTATTTCCAACCAAGCCAAACTCTGTTTCCCTTTTGGTATTCAAGGAAAATGGAATAGTTTAAAACGGGTTTTTTTGTATAGCTTTTTGTTAGGTTTTCCTGATGGTTATCATATTTTCAAGTCAAGTTCACACTTCGATTGCGCTCAAAGTGCAAGCAGTTCCAAATTCAAGTTCAATTCGTTGGTTCGTTGGTAAAAAAAGTATCAAATTAAAAGCGTTTGAATTACAAAAAGTTCACTTTTGCAATTTAAATTATGGCACATTAAACTAACTCCACTAACTCACTAACTCACTAACTCACTAACGTGGCAACTAACTACTAACTTACTAATTTAACTCCACTTCTTTAAAAGCACCTCAATGGAACGTTCTAACTTGCTCGTCGAAGACTTTTTGGCGATGATTGCTGGTTGGTTTGTTTTACTACAATGTTCTGGATTGGTCTCGGTTGTTTTCCTCCATTCCCCAGCCTTATTCTTTGCACTTGCCGGACACACCCCAAACGATCCGTTAGGTAACGTCCCAGCCTGCAAAACTACCAAGTACCTGGCACGGGCATTCCCTACTGATTGTCCCTATTTTAAGGATCTACATACGCCACTAGCAAAACATGAGCCATCGCTGTACATGGATTCATTGAACATCGCTAAGGTATGGTTTTTGTCCAGCTGAGGAGGGTTCCTCCTCCTATTTTTCTGTCTTCTGTTTCAATAGGAAGAGAAACAGGTAATATCCTGTGAAAAACATCGTATAATCTGCCACAGAGATCTCCGCCAATCCGTTAAAGCGAGTGTCTATAATGACTGCCTTCTTATCGCAAATTTGCCCATCATGTCTGGTATAATAGTCCGATAAGGGCCATCACTCATCCCGGGAATATGTACATTAGCCCAGTGTGCCTTTACTTTTTCAGCAAACTTCCTTTTCGTTTGTAGTACCCAACGCTTATATAAAAGTTTCTCCTGTCCTTCTCTCTTTGACCTATAGGCTTCACGGTATCTTGCTTAACGGTAGCTTTTGTCGTCGAGAATACCAAAAGCATAAAACTGCCCTGCTTTCCGATTTAATACTAGCAATATCTTTTGAAGTTAGTAATGGGTTTCCTCATTTATTTCGGAGTAATCATCCCACTTTAATTCGAACCTGCCTTGTCTAAAGGTCCATCTTTTACATGATTTTCTGCGACTTTTAACTACCGTTGCCTCTTTATGGTTATAATCCATAAAAATGCCTAGTGCAGCAAGTTTCAATCTCCGTTCTTCCATGGTAATCATTGAACCTTCCTCCTGCATGGAAACATTTAGTTCACCCAACATTGTCGGAAAGCACTTTCCTGCAAAATTCTATGAATTGCAATATGCGGTAAGTATTTTTGATAATTGCTACGCATTGCCTTCCAATCGATACCATAAAATCAGAAAACGATAAAATATGCCGTTGGTGCGCACGAACATGATCAAACATGTATTGCCTCTCTGCATCGGCACGAGAAACCATTTCTTGCTATCAAGTTTACAGGCCTGTTTTGCAGCCTTCACATCCTATTTTAATTATTTTACCTCGCCAATAAAATAAATCCTCTGTTTTTATCCCCAATACAAACTCCCCGATAATAAAGCGTTCCTAATGCTACTAGTTGTTTTGGTGCTTTGGGTTCTTATTTTCCGTCTCCATAAATTCAATGGCTTTCTTCAAAACGAGTTACATAATATAAATTCCTCTCCATCTTTTAGAAGTTACAGCATCGGCCAATTCAGAAAAATGATGGTTAGTTAAGCCTTTCGTCGCGCAACTTATCCAAATCGAACTTTAAAGGCACTATTATTTGGACTTTCTTCATCGTCTTTATCGTTTCTTTTTATTAGAATTTTTCCAGTTGGTTTATTCCTCGTCTTTTCTATCGCCCTTCTTTCCAATAAGCTTCATTAAATGTATTCGTCTTTAGACATATTAAAACTTGTCCAACCATCTTTAGTCAAGAACAGTAACTATGATACGCTCAAATTCAAGACTGCCGCTGGTTGGCATAACTTTTAATCCTCTTTATTGCATAACCTATCAATTGTTTTTCCCTTCGTTTACCCATTTTGGAGAAATGTCTGTATAGCCACTTTCTGTTAAATTTCCATCCGGGTTTCCACGGTAGAAATCAGTAAGAACTTCATTATTACTTAGACTAACGCCCCAAATCACCAACGCCCATTTGCTATCTTGGACTCCATTGAAAATACTGGTCTCCATCTGAAAAATGATAGAGGCATCTGGAAAGTTAATAGTGTAGTTCTGTTTTTGTTTTTAGGTTCTTAACTTTCAGAGTTTCTAAACGCCTCTATATAGGCCTTTGTTCCCCCATCTGGCGAAAATTCAGGGAGATACAGCATCGGTTTTTAAGCCGTTAATAAAGTATCTTCTTTGAATTAAAGTAGCTGCAAGAAATAAGGCTCTTTCTTTTCTGTTTTTTTTCGCTTGAAAAATACTCCATTTACCGCTGCGCGTTCACTGGCATAAGCCACTGATGCCCATCGGGCAATGAAACTTTACAAAACGTTCTGTTCTGGGCGTTTATTGGTCAGGCGTTTGGTGAGCGAACCATCAACGAGTAGACATAACACCTCGCACTCTGCTATAAAAGCTATTTCCTTGCCGTTGGAGCAATATCCATTCCCTAACACCACGTTACGGTTACATACTCCACAGTATTCTCTGTGTTTTGCGGCGTAGATATGTTAATTTTTGTGGTTCGCTACCTTCTTAAAAGTATAATATCCCATCGTAAGCTAAAAGCCATGTGTCGTTCAATACTAAAGATCGACACAGGGTGGTTTAAAGGAGTAAGTTGTAGCTGATTGCGCTGGAATACTAAATTAAGGTTTATGAAAATTGGTAAATCGTACCGCTTCGATTCGCTAAGGTATACAATTTTTTGAACCCTTGGCGTATACCGGATTCTGTCTTCTCCTTTAAAGAAGAAGCATGTGTGTCCTCCTGATGTTGTATGTATTTCCAAACATCTCTTAGTAATTGGGATACTGGTGGCTTCCTAAGCCTGTCTTCAAAGCCTTTTTTTTCGTGATAAGCATTTTCTTTGCCATCGGCTCTTATTTGTACAGTCTTCAGCGGGTACTGGTTAAAATCTGATTTATCTACAACCCACAATAGCCACACTATAACAATTCTGTTCTGCTTCATCAGGGAGATTGGCTCTATGCGTAACCGCGCATCTTGCCTGCCGCCCAAATAAAACTGCGGATTATCGTGCAGAAAAAGTATAAGGAATTTCATCATTGGGCTATGAAATGTGGAGTCGGGTTTCGTGCTCCGCCTGTGCTCCATAGTAAAAAACATCAAAATTACTGAAGCGGTTGGAAGCGAAGGTAAAAAGTGGTTTTACCATGTCCTGGTCTCCAAACAGGCCATAAATGGCAGTATGAATCATGTAAGTTTGGTCTAAACCTCCGCTTAGGGAACACTGTAAATATATCGCCTTTATAGTAAAGCAATAAGTAAACACCATCAGAAATATAGCGGATATCTTAACCATTGTGGCTGCACTTGTGCGGCCTAAAGAAATATTGAATAAAATTGTAATTAGGATAGTTAACAATTTTTCATGGCTGGTTGCATCAGAATTAAAAGTTTTGAAAGATAGGAAAATGGCCTTACAATACAAGGTAGGTAAGTAAAGAGTTCAAGTTCAGTTCGTGTTAGTTGACAGATAATTTAATGCTAAAATATTATTTAGTTCATTGTAGACGCATTCTAGAGTCAATCAGGCTAATCATTTTTACTCCTACCCGTTTAACTTTTTAACAGTTACTACCTCAACTCACTTGCTGTATACGCTAATATTGTTTTGTATTTTTTCTTTTATAAATCCTTCAATTTTTTTAAAATACACTAAACCTTAAATGCAAGCCTAATAACTCCTCGCCCGGAAGCAACAAAAAATAATAGCAGCGTGGCTTAATGAGGTAAGTCTATCCCATAAAATGAGTTAAGGTATAATGCTAATTTGGGCAAGGAAAGCAACAGTGTTTTTAAGATAAAAGACGCTTTATGCCAAAGGCTTTTTTGAGGACGTCAAGTCGATCGGAGTCTAATAACACCAGCCAATTAAAACCATATCGAATTAACGCAATATTATAAACGCTCTCTAATATCGCTAATTAGCATCCCAACCAAAAATACAGATAAAACTGATTAATTTTAATTACCGCATGAATGTAACTACAAATAAAGTAGCAATGATCGAATTAAATACATAGAAGTCTAAATATTCTTGTATAAGATTTTGTGACATCAACAAGCGGATAATAGCGCTATCCAACTAGGTACAAACTGCCCAAAGACTAAATAAAAATCCGCCTGGAGAATAAAAATAACCTGCAAAAATCCTCCAAACTGGACATCAAATGAGGCCTCAATAGCTCCTGAAAGAAAAAACCCTAAAAAATAAACCTGAACTTTGACCACGGCCATTTGGAAGCGTTATTCCGCTTAATCATTTTGAATGTCATTCTTAAAAAATGTACCTAAGTTCCAAAGCGGTTTAAACCAGCCTTTAAATCTTCGTTTAGCGACAAGTCTTGCTTTTGTTAAAACCAGCAGTCTAGATACATAGTCTTTTAAAATATCGAAAAGCAGCGTAATATAAACTAAGGCTAAAACAATAAAAATAGGGACAACCAAGCCCATGCGTAAATAGGGCGCCAAATAAAGGAGCTGTGAAATTGGTAATATCAAGAGATCAAATATTGGGCTTTATCCCTAAAACGGCTACAACAGCAGAGTACAGAATAAAAATAACTATCCTTTATTATTGAAACTAAAATGATAAAATGGTTACAAAACGATGGCCATAGGCTACATCCGACCGATACACCTAAGGGATTGTAACTTCGAGAAGTAATAACAATCGAAAACGGGAATAAAAAAGAAGGGCATGTGCGACCAATTGAAAAAAAAACAGTATCGTTTTCTAAAAGAAAAAATGTACCACCTGACTTTTAGTAATCGGTAAGTAATAATAAAGCGAATATTGGTGACAGGCATTTTTTGCACATATAGCGGAAAGCCGAAATTCGAAGGCAATATAATAAATAGGTAAGGTATTCACCAAACTCAAGAGAGGGTCGCCCCATATTAGCCGTCTTCTATAATAAAGTATAAGCGCCAACCCCGAGTCCTATAAACGACAGCCATATATAAGGCAAATAAAGCCCATGACTATTTTAATGGCGATATTACTTTCAAAAGAGGCCGCCTAACAAAATGATTTCCATTGTAAGTTTATAAAATGCTTGACATACTAGGGGTTATTTGACTATTATGCAAAATATAGGTTTCGTACAAAACTAAATGCAATCACACATTTGTATTCGATAGGTTTCTGGCTAATAATATCTTCGGCTTTTGGTGGGATTACAAAAACCATTAA
>Ga0163217_1112078_pt1 | contig 17814 bp, 24 predicted proteins | sample SynspAceP_FD_185933 | JGI IMG/M metagenome (GOLD analysis project Ga0163217, IMG submission 185933) | Saline lake microbial communities from Ace Lake in Antarctica - Synechococcus sp. Ace-P (PacBio error correction) | ecosystem: Environmental > Aquatic > Non-marine Saline and Alkaline > Saline ...
TGCGATCAAACCGGCAAGCTGCCGCAGAAAGGCCGCAAGTGGACTGGCGAGCGCAGCCCTTCATGTACGGGTGGGTCCGGCGGCTGGTCGGTCGGCGCATGCGCGCTTGAAGCAGCCAAGGCAGGCACCACCACAGCATTAACCCTGCCCCCTGAAGCTCATCCAAAGCCTGTGGAAAGCCACGCAGGGCAATCCCGGCAACCATGCTGCACGGGAGCCTGGTTGTCCCTTTTTCCCAAACTGCTGAACACCCAGGCAATCGCGCAATCTTGGTTGCGGGCTGTTCTTTCATCGCGCGAGAAACCTCGGAAACAGGGCAAAATCAAAAAAAGCCTGGTCCAGCGATGGCGATCCCAGCATCTGCAAATGTGATCGGCGCGGTTCGATGGGGGGCCGATATTGCCGGCTGGCCGCGCTGCAAGGTCTGCGCGTCAGCCTGCATGACACGCCAGCCCCGGCTCCATTTGCAAGGCCATCGGCAACGCGGCCAAACTCTGCCAGGCCAAGCACCTGTCCAGCAGGCGAGACGCGCGAACGTATTTGGACCGGCTTGATCCCCGACCCGGCAACAGCGCGTCGAACAGGCCGACTGGTATTGAGGCGGGTGCCTGAAGAACCTTTGAACTGAAACTGAAGATCCACAGCGGGCTGTTGAGCCACGGCTCAGGCCCGGCGCCATACTGGGCGACCAACACACCTCGAGCATCCATCGCTTGACGACCTGCGCGTGAGCTGGTCGACCCAACGCGTCTGGTGCATTCACTTCTTCAACGCCGGTTGGCGAAAATGCAACTGGTCGAAGTGTTCATCACTCCGGTGATCAGATGCGACCATCTTTTCGCCGCGCCGGCAGTTTTTTGGTCCCGATCAGGATTTTGGCAAGCTTCCCCGGGCCCGTCGCAAGCGCTCCAGGCTTCTGGTCAACCGCCGCACTCACAACTTATCGGGGGTGCTGAAGCCGAGCCTGCCTGCTGGAGTGAAGGTGTGCCCGCCGAAGCCCATCGACCAGGTCGCGATCAAACTTTGGCAATGCCCATGGGCCCAATCGACTGGCCGATCAAGGTCGGGCTGGATGTGGTGCCCTGGCGTGGCTGATATGCCTTCGCGAGCGGTCAATCCGCATCAACCGGAAGCACCGCATGGCTGCGCACCAAAGTGCAAAAGGGGCCATCTGGGCGCAAGAGCGGCAGGCTTATATCCTGGAAGGACGGCAAACCGAAAAAGCGTAGCCCACGCAAACGGCACCGACAGATACCCTTTGATCGCGATCTGCCATCGCTCAAACGCCTGCATGGCCCTGCCTTGCGAGAAGAAGTGGTGGCTGATGCCGACCCTGCTCGCGGGGCGATGATCTTTGGCCACCGGCTTGCGCCTTCACACGGCGGGCCTATGCAGTTACGCTGCGCAATGCGCGGGTAGCGAGTTGTCAAACGCCTGCGCGATCTGGAAGAAGGACCAACGGCGAACGCTTCAGCCCCCGATCCTGGCTTGGAGCCAGGGCTTGCTGGACGCCTGCCGGCTGAGTACTGGTACAAGGCCACGGCCTATCTGGGCCCCTGCCCGGCAACACCCGGCGAGCAGGCCGACCTATTGCACAGATAAATGAGGTCGCATGCTCCACCCAGCCCCACCTGATGAGGCGACTGCGAAGCAACTGGGTCGACATCCTGTCGGACGACCTTTAGCGACGCAATTGGGTAGGGCTGCCGCTAGGCCTGGGCAAGGCCAATCACCTGGTCAATAGCCTGTACGCGCAGGGCAAAAGCCGATTCTTTCATCTCCCTGACGATTTTCACCGCTGACGCTTGGAGGCGCCTGCGGCGGACAGCGAACTGGAAGCGCGGTTTCTGCAGGCCCTGCAGAGCGCCTGTTCGATGCCTATCCGGCGCTGGAATACGCGTACAAGGATACTACGCAGTGGGCCTTGCCGGAGAATATCCGCGTTGTTGGACTTTTTCCTGCAGCCGGGCCAATGGCCTGACGGCGCGCTGGCGCAGCAGAACTATCCTCGCTGGAATTACACCCATGCGCTGGAATACGCTGATCCGTGAAGAAGGTCCAATCTGATCTGCAACTGGTCAGCCCACTTGAGCAGGGGAGGCCGGAACGCGCAGCGCTTACAGCCTCAGCTGCAATCCGGATATCAGCGCCGACCTGCTTGACCGGCGGCGCAGCGGCAAACCATGCAAGATCATCAGCGTTGGCCAGGTCAACGGGCCGTGCCCGGTTCATTGCGCGGCGATGCGACCGGCCAGCCAGTGATTTCGACTTTATCCTGCGGGGGACGCCTTCGAGTTTCCGTGTTTTCGCCGCCCAACAACCGGCAAGTCTGAACGACTACGGCTTCATCGGGCTGCAGGTCGCACGGCTGATTCCCGACCGGGCAGCTTGCCAGATCGGCATTGGCTCGATCGGCGATGCCATCACCCATAGCCTGCTTGCTGCGCCAGCAGCAAAAATCCTCTTGTTTCAACAACTGGCGCGGCGTTGGACGGGGCTCGGCCGACGCCAGAAGATACACTTACATCGCGCCCTTCGAGAGGGTGTGTACGGCCGTAACCGAAATGCTGTTGGAATTTTTTCTGGAGTTGGATCCGGAGGCGGCATCATGAAGCGCGAGGTTTGAGGGCGGTGGTGCATGCTGGGTTCTTTATCGCAGCCCCGGTGTTTCACCAGCGCTTGGCCGAGATGCCCGCCGCGCAACGGCGAACAAGATCGCATGATGCCGGTGTCCTTCACCAATCAGCTATACGGTGACGAAAAGCGCAGAACGCCAAGGCGCGCTGCGGGGCTCCGTTTCGTCAACTAGCGCGATCATGGTCACCTTGGGCGCGCGGTGGTGTCCGAGGTCCTGGCGGAAACACAGTGATCAGCGGCGTTGGCGGACACATACAACTTATCCGCCCAGGCTTTGCGCTGAAGGCGCAAGTCGATATCAACCCTTGGGAGGCCCACCCGCACTCGCAAGGGCAAAACCCTGTCGAATATTCCTGCTGGAGTACCGCCACACCACATACCCGGCTTTGCGCGATATTGTCATTACCGAATACGGATGGCGGATCTGCCGTGACAAGAGCGATGCCCAGGTGATCAGCAGCGCTGCTGAATATCTGCGACTCCGCTTTTTCAACCCGCGCCTCCTGGAGCAGAGCAAAAAAAGCCGGCAACGCCAGCCGACTATCAGATCGCCGAGCCCTAATCGCGATACACTCCAGAGCGCATCGCCCAAACACTGCACGCCGCGTTTAATGCCGGCGCATTTTGCCGAGCTTTCCCTGGGTAGCGGTAATGACAGCCGAAGAGGAGAATCTAGCGGTGCGCTATCGATCTCTCCCACCATCGCGGGAACCTGAAAGGCGATGCTCAGCGTGGCATGAAGAGTATTGGCTACCGTCCAACCCGGCGTCTGGGTGCCCTGGAACGTAATGCGACTGGCAGCCCCGAGCAGTTTTCACAAAGAGCGGATTTATCGCGCTCTGTTGCTCGGCGCAATGGCAGCCGCTCGCCTGCCGAGCACTAAACCTTTGACCCGGAACGGGTGATGGTAGGTCCAACGCGCTGTGGTTTTACTCGGGCAAGACAAGACCTATTCACTGCCGACTGCGTGCGCCCCATGTCTGCCCCGAGGAAAAGAATAACCCGTAACAGGAACAGCTCGCTCATGTCAATCGCTGGTCATGGCTGCTGGCGCTCTATGCGTCATTCCCCGTCTCGGTTGCTGATTGTCCTCAACTGACGCCTGGCTATTTCAGGGCGGGCGCTGCCCAGTACATTTCCCGATCAACCCGAGCGCTGGCCCTTCTGGACGGTGGGAATATTCGGCCTGCCGCAATATTCATCATCGCCAGCCTGATCACATGGCCGATCGCGAATATCTGCATCACTAATCGCCGTACCTTGCTCTGGCCCACGCTTGATATTGCCGGGATCGCCAGCGCCGAGCATGTCTCGGCCCCAGCCATTGAGCTATAAACTGCTCTTCATTTTCCCTGGCGTTCTAACACCATCTAACCACGTACTGGCTCAGCCAGTTGGGTTTTGGACACTGATGATGATGGCCACGCGCCCCAGCCGCCACCGTTCAAGACCTGGAAATGGCTATCGGTGCTGGCCGGCTTCGCGATTTACATAATGTGTATGGCGCCCAGTACATTCGGCATATTATCAGCATCGTCGGTCTGAGTCTTTAATGATTGCTGACTAATATCGCCGCCGCCCTGCGGCGCCCGCAATTGGTCGTGCCCGGGATCCGCCTGAACGCCACTCTCGGTCACCGTGACGGCACCTGGTATCTGTGGGGCAATGTGGCTGCTGGATCATGTCGCGCTGTTATTCAATGAAAATAGGCTATACGCTGTTCGTCATTCTGATCCCGCGGTCATTCATGAATGGTGACGCGGCCTACCATCGTCTACATCACCCATGACCGCAATCGCAACCGGCTGATCAAAAGGTCAACAGCATCTACCGCCTGACTCGCTTCACGCGCCTGTCACCGGTGGGTTGCTGCCGTTGCTGTCAGTCGCGATAGCCCTTCGTGCTGACACGCTCACAGTATCCGATCGTGACCAATACAAGATGCCTGACGGTTCACCTTCCTGCATTAACTTACTTCCGAAGGTTTTATCTGCGAGGTGCAACCGCACCGTCGGTACGGCTTTCAACTTTCAGCGCTGTTTGCCTGCTGGGACCTGCAGCGGAAGATAACTACCTGATCGCGACCGGACGCCTTGGCCAGATAGAGCGCTTTCATCGGCCTTCCTCGGCAAGGGTAAGTCGGGCTGTCTGGCCAGGTGAGCGGCTTCTTGCTGAGCAGGCACCCCCAGGCTGAACACTCAGAAACGCGACGCCCTTTCCGGAACATGGGGTATTCGCAGCGCCCCCACGGCTTGCCGGAGTGTTTCAGCAACCTGGCGTGCGCGGCCCTGGGGCCATCGGTAATCGGGCAATACCACGGGCAAATCTTTTCAAAACCACCATAGGCGCCGCGATCCAGATCACCGGGGCGCAAACCAGCGGCAGCCTGCATGGCCCGTGGCGACCTGCTGCAAGACAGACGTCACCGCCTGATGGCCCAAGGTTTTATCGTTATAGATTCTTGAAGTGATCACACAACACATGAAAACGACAGCGGGCAGTCCACTGCGGCGCATGCGATCCCACTCGCGTTAAGGGTTCATCCAGCCTTGCGCCGGTTAGCTAGTCGGGTCAGGGTTATCAGTGGTACTCTCAGCGTGGTGAGTTCTCGGTTATTCAGTGCCATGGTCAAAATTCCAGCCTGCTCAATCGCCGCTCCGGTAAGAAGGCTATCACTGCCGACAGCGCCAGCACCGGGCCCAGTACACTGCGCAAACATGAAGTCCACATACGGAGAAGGTCCCGGTGTCAAGGGCTCCTGGCAGGCGTGAAAAAGAAACTGGCTGGAATGATGAAAGAGCACGCCAATGCCCAATGACTGGCAACCAGAATCGCCTGGCGTTTCATCCGGCTGTAGGCAAGATGGCCAAGAAAAGCCCCCACTGGAAGTAGAACAGCTGCACTCCTGCCGCCGAACCGATAAGCCCAGTCACAACAAAAACCTGACCGCATGCCTGTTAGCAGGCAGATCGCGGGCTAGCGAATGCCGGCCGATAAGATTGCATAACACCACAGACGATAAGCAGTTATGCCACAGAATATTGGCACTGAAACAGCCAGTAAGACCTATATCATGACAGTTAGATAGAATATCTGGTAGGGCACGGTGGCCAACGGCGCCAAGGAGTCCGACCTGATTCTCAGCCCGATCTTGCCGTCGCAATGAAAGCCGCTTTCCCTCCGCGCCTATCGACCATATTTCATTCAGAACGTGATCACCGATCCCCAACACCATTTTTCATGCCCTGATGGTAGCTCATTTGCTCGGACGCGTATCGGGAAACTCAAGTCGCGCGCCCAGCGCTGGCCGGGCGCCCATCGAGCCTATGCACTTCTTGGCACGGAACAGTCTTACCTGTTTTGACGCGAAGATGGCTCATCCAAGGTCGGCGCTTGGCCCTGCTCACAGCCGCTGAGGCTGTCCTGACGCAACTGCTCGTCAGGCTTAAACGGCCCAACTGATATTGGATCAGGCTGGACCCTGGCGCCGGAACAGCATCGCGCTCGCCGCATGTCAAATACACCGCTGCGCTCCAGCAGGGTATAAGTCCGCGTCTTGTCGCCAACTGATCACTGCGCACCTTCCAAAGCGGTCAGTAAGTGACAGGCCTGCCCGGTGCGTCAAATTGCGTTCTTGTCGTAGACGAGAACGATTCATCTCACACCGTACATGCGCCGCAGTTGATCAGATTGCGAAACTGCCGCGGGAATCAGTAGGCCGAGGGCACCAGCGTCACTTGGCTGCCAAACGACTGCTGCTCAAGTGGGCCTGCTACACGGGTTTTCAACCAGCTTGTCAACGTTCGGTCAACATGGCACGAATGGCTCAGGCCCCTGCTCCGGTACAAAAGCCACCGCCACCTTTACCGCAGCGACATGCCTGTCTGCATCGAGTCACCAACGGCCTGCTTCCTTTGCTGGGGTAAGAATAAACCACATTGCTGCTGAGAGTTGGGACCGGCCGTGGCGCAAGCGCAGAGCCAGACAAAACAGGACCATCAGCAGGCGGCTTGACAGCCGACCTTCCATGAGCATGGCAATCGTTGCGTCCTTCAAATATCCTCAGCATAGTAACACTCTGGAGGCGAATCAGAAGTCGTTATCCTTCAGACGAGCATGCGTTATAACATGCGTAATAATCGGGCCATGAGACTAGCCGCGCCTGAATCGGCAATCAACAGCCAGTACAGCCAACGTAGCGCACGCCTGCTGATTGCCCAGGGGGGCGCGTGCAGGTTCAATGCTCAGGTAGTGCGCGATGCGGCGCCTGGCTGTGGACCGCTTCAATGATGGTCAGCCTGGACGGCGAGCGTAAAATGCTACGGCGGTCCCATTATCTGATGATGACAAGCCAACGGGTTATTTGAGCGCCGACAGCGATGCACCAACACACGACGGTGAATGACCTTGCTGCCGGAAGAGTTTGCGGTGAGGGTTTTTGCACATTGGCGGAGGCTGGGATCGTAAACAGCCTCCGGGCTGTTTGACCTGACCAACGACGGACTCTGGTCGCGGCGCCTGACCGCGCCGCAGGTGAAATCCCAAGGTGTACCGGATTAACCACGCCGAACGCGATTTTTCAGCGACACGGCCAGCCGCTTTTGCCGAAGGCATCTATTTCGCGTTCGAGATCTGACCACCTCACCTGCGCACTTGAAATGCCTGGGCCCGAGCGAAGCGCGGCTGAGCACTCTTGAAGGCGGCTACCATCAGGTAAAGCGCATGTTTTCACACGCGGTGGGCAACCGGGTACTGACCCTGACCGCGAAAGCATGGGTGCCATTGCCTGGACCGATCCTGGCAAAAACCCGAGAGTACGGCCCGCTGACGCAGGTGGAGATTGATTTCATCCAGTAATACCTCAGCAGCGCCGGTCAGTGACTGAGATCAAGGTAATGCAGGTTCTGACACTCTTCGATGGCGCCGTTTGAACCGCATATGGTCATCAACGCCTTTGAAAATGAACATCGCTGAGGCCACGGCCGTGTTACCTTCAATAGTGCCAAAACAAACATCCGGCCCATCACACGCCTGAACCGATCTCTACGGTTTCAATCGAGTTTGAGTTTCATCTCTTCGGTATGTCGGCTGATAAAACCGTCTTCAGAATCCACCCCCTTGTGGTGACGCCCTGCTCTATGCGACCGCAGCTGAGGATACTCGTAACAGCGCCAGCAACAGAGTGGATCCCCAGCGTGCGGAATGGCCCAGAATAATCCAGATGATCATGGGTAACACGGGCAAACCAATGCAGTTGGAACGGGCTTCAACTTCTCCATCGGACAGCGAGTCTTCAATAATAAGACATGGTTTTCAAAGCCCAGAAGCGGCAAGGTCGGTAGTAAAACGCGAACTTTACCGATATCCACGTCCAATCATGCGCTGCTGCAGCGAAAGCGCATGATTTGGCCACCACCGGCCAATTCGCTATCCAGAAATCGAGAAACACCACGGTATCGTCGGTGGCCCATCCGCCTCAATGCGATGATTTCGCAGCACTCCGTCCGCTTGGCACCGCCGGCAATCGCCTGGCGCGAACGCCTGTTGTGCCCATGGTTGCGAAAACTCCACTGCGAACGCGCGCCCAGCGTATCGAATGCATACTCCAGCAACAGCAACTTTGCAGCGGTGTTGAGCGCCGTGCGCTGGTACCTTGCCGGCATACCAGGTAAGCCAATTTCCAGCGCAGATGGTGACGGCTCAGCGTTGCAAAAGCGTGTGCTGCCGATCACCGGCCGCTTTTCGGATCAATCACCGCGAAAGGCAAGTGCACGGCCTGCTTGCTGTTCCTGCAGCGCTCATTACGTAATTCTGCCCACGCTGCTGGCCGAGGGACCTGGGGTGTATCCACAATTCCCACAAACGCCCCATTCGTTGCAGCGGCTACCAGGAGCTCTGATCGCGAAACCCGCCAGGGGCGTTAACAGCAATCATGCATGAATCACTCTGTAGCCTTGTAACCAATGCGGGTGATTCAATTTCTGCTCCTGAAATCAGGCCTGGGGTTAAATTGGAAAATCCCTTGTTAACGGTTTTAATTGCGACTTTTTGTAGCATACCGAGAGTCCAGATTCTAGTAGGGCATTTTTGATTGTGCTATTGCTATCAGGGGTCAGGAGGACAAGATGAATACTATTATTGCCGGGTCGATTCGAACTACAGGACCAGGGCAAGAAGTTGCTCGCGCGCATTAAGCGGGCCGGGTTTTCCCGCGCGATGCCATACGCTTTTTTATGTAACCCAGACGGCCAGCCATGAAATCTACCGATCGGCGGCGATGAATGATGGATTCGCCCGGCGCCGCGATGCGGAACAAGGGTGCTTTGGGCTGGAAGTGGTCTTGGTGCCCGGCTTGCAGGCCCTGGCTGCGGGCGCCGCAGCTTGCCGCAGTGGCGGGACCTGTCGGCATTGCGCTGCGGTGGGTGTAAAGGTGCGTTACGGGTTCACTGGCGGGCCCGTCAACAGCACAATGAGGAATCCGAAGTGGATGAAGCCGCCGGAGAGGGCGAAATACTCGTAAAATTGACCGAGCGACAATGCAGGCCCATTCACGTAGCGGTGCGCGTTGATGGCGAGGTGCCTCAGACGATGGACAGCTTATCGCAGTAAGCACTCTGCAAAGAGCCACGGGGCGGATGGATATCGAGCAAGGCAGAGGGGCTGCTGGAAGAAGGCAACTGGAAAGACTTTGATCCGCGCGAAGTTGTTCACATAACTGTTTTAAACTCGCGGCCCTCAGTGCGGACGGCTCTATGGAGCCTGTTGTGGCACTGTTCAAGCTGTTTCGCGCGGCGCACTCGCGGGGTAGCGCCCGTCCAGCGGCGGTTAGCTCTATGAACGCGCTTGTTCCGAGAAGCCGAGGAGCAAGGCCGAATATCCCCAAGGGTCAGTGTCTGTCCAGCAAATCCCTGGCCCGCGAGTTGCTCGCGGGGTCCGATCCAGCAGCGCCTGCGCAGCTTGATTATAGTGCCTCGAGGCGCCTTTGCAATGTGCGTACTGACCACATGCAATTCACGCCGCACACGTGCAGACCCATGACCCCTTCCGGCAATCAACCTGACCATGGCTTTGTTGCAGTGCTCGTCGAAGTGATCGCCGTCAGGCATGGCCAACATCATGCCTGCGCCTGCTGGTCCAGTAGCCGGCATGCTCGGATCACTGTGCGGCATACCTGTTGCAGATCGCTTAATGCCAAGCTCAACGCCGTCACCGTGCGGCGAAAGCAACTGGGCAACCGAACAATGCCTGGTAGGCTTGGCAGGTCCTCTGAGTCCGGCTGCGGAAAAGCCAACAAAATACACCGCCGCAGGACCGCGGCGGTTGTACTTTCGGCCAGGCGGACGCAGGAAAGGTAAGCATCGCGGCGATCGCGACGGTAATCGGGCCAAAGCGCCGGTTTGATGCTCCTGCGGCCATTGCACCTGAAACCCGGCGCCAGCGTCTTCTTACCCGCATCACGTGAGCCCATAGAACAGCCCGCTCATAACCGCTGAATTAAGGCCTTGGCATCGCCTCCAGAGTGGTACAGCAGAATCAGATATGCAAGCACACCCGACGTGCCGGGGTTGAAATCATCGCGCAATGGCCAGGCCGGGGGCGGTCAAGTGGGCCGCAATGCGCCGCCTGTTCCAGCATGTCTGCATACGCAGGGTACTATGTCCGCTGGCCCGCGCTATCCAGCAACTGCCGCAACTCGGGCGCAGGCAAACCCTTCCTGATCCAGCCAGTCGTGAAGTACTTTGCCCCCAGGATCCGGCACGTGCGGCAAAGGCATTGCCATGATCACACTCCACTGGCAAGGCACGAAGCCATGTGGCATGAATAGTCAAAAAATCGCACACATAAAATGTCAATATTATTTTTCCCCGGCCTGCATGCAGCATGGACGCTGACACACTCAATTTTGTCTGCAGATAATAGTGTTATGAACTGACTGAAATGTTCCCACGGCATCTGGCTCGAGAGTGGGCTTGCCCAGCTATTGGTCTCATGCCCGGCTGGCTGCTCTGGATGAACGGCAACTGGGGTATTCTGCTGGCCACGCGGTGTTCAATTGGCGTGTTCGCCTGGAATATCTGAAGATCGCCACGACCCGCAATTGGTCGAGGGCAAAAAGAGTCGCTGCGCAATTTCATGCTTGGCGCAGGCTACCAGACGACCGAATTGCTGTTTGCCGGCTTGAATTCGCCTCCCGTCTACGCGCTGGCTATCACCAAATCGCCTGCTGGGATATACCCTCTCAACCTCTGGACCGCGCGCTGCTCTGGTGCTGCGGATCTGAGCTTCCTACTGCAGCACCGAAGGCTCGCATCGGGTGCGCTGGTTATGGGCCGCGCACGTCCCCATCACTCCTCACCGCGGATGAATTTTCTCCACGGCAATGCGTCAGAATGCGACAACATTTTCAACGGCGCTGGTTTGTTCTACGTGCCGGTTGGGCGCTGACGGTTTCAATCCTGTGTGGGATCGGCTTGTGTCCTATGCGCTGTCCTGTTTTCAGTTCTTTATTCACACCACATTGGTCGGCAAGCTGCACCCGGCCATCCGAGTACCTGTTCAATACCCGAACCATCACCGTGTACATCATGCCCGCACCCGGCTAATATCGATACAACTACGGCGGCGTGTTTATCATCTTCGACCGGCTGTTCGGGACCTTTGCCGCAGAGCGCACGACCAGCCAATTGAATAATGGCATTACCAGGCCCATGGATGGCGAGGGTCCTGCTGACATTGCTGCAACGAATACCGGGATAATGTTCCTTTGATGTCGCGCGCTCGGGGCCCGATAGGCCAAGTCGCCTGCGGCATCTGTGGAATGCCCCCGGAATGGGAGGCGGGAGCCACCCGGCGCTGACCGGGCAAATGGAAAAACCCAGCCTGCGTAAGCCTGAGTTTTGCTGTCAGCGGCTGAGCTTGTGGAGAAGGCCCCCACGCGCTGTTCTAGTCTGGCAGAACCACTTCAAGGATTACCGACCATGATCAAAGTCACTGGTCATGTACCCGAAACCCCCGGCCGCGTTTTCGACCAATGATTACTACACGCAACCACCCATAGCCGCTGGTCAAGAACTTCATGGGTGATGCTGCCATCACTACACGGTGACAAGGGGCCTTGCGGTGCACACCCGGCAGCGAGCTCCCTACCTCGCCATGTGCCATATCTACTGCGAATTCAGTTGAAGCTTTCAGTCGGGCTTTGGCCCGCACAGCGCCGCCATTATTGCTGAGTGCCCCAACTACAAATACAGACGGAATCTGATCCGTTGTTCAGCCTCAGTGAAGGTAAGTGGTCGGATAAGTTTCATCAGCCTAAACCGCTGCGGGGGGATCGCGTAGGGTCCCCCCGCATGCGCACAGGTTCGTCAACTGCCGCTCGGAATACAGGTTAACTCGCAATGCCCAGCGTCTTGCGACCTTGAGCAAGCTGCACACGCCGATGATTGTCGAGAACCGCCACCGGCTTTGCGCAGAGTTGTATTCAGGTTGGTTCGTGACCGCCCAGTGCAATCAAGACCGATCTCGCCCAGAATGGCCGCGTAGAGTGCGACATCTGCGGTGGTCATCATGACCGGTCCCGAGACTGTGGCGCCTGGGCGCCAACTCCCAATCGCCGACCTCATGCCGCACCTTGGCTGAACAATGGCCCAGTTCAATCAACACGGACCTCTGGCTTGGGGAATTCCCGCACAAAGAAAGCATTTCAATTCTTCAACAGTGGTTTGGCAGACATGCGCGGCTCGAAGCAGGGGGATGCCACAGTATGCCAACAGAGTCGTAGCCCTAACCGCCACTTCAGTTGCAGGGTGTGGCACAACTGCCGCCAACCTGCCCGGAAAGGGCTGAGCCGCAGCGTTATTCTGGCGGCAAAACTTGTTCGTGGCCATCCAGCAATTGGCTGCCAGTCGCGCAATTTTACCGCCATGGGGATAGACGCCTTTGCTGGGCTGGTCGAGGGCAGACGAATCAATTGCACACGGCCCCGCAGTCCTGCGGCAAACCAGGCAACACATGGCGGCGGAAGCTCGCACTCCGCTTTGGCGCAATTGAAAAAAATACGCGTTTTTGATGTGCCGGTGCTCGCAGAAAGCCGTCCCAGAATGCGTTGCACGATAGACGACTCGATGATTCGCATCCCAGGCTGCCGCTGCGGGTACATGCTTGAGTACGTCCCAAACTGCACCTGTGCTGCAGAATGCATCGAGCGCTCTGCGTAGGGCAGACCCGGGGTAATCTCCAGGATCAGTTCAAGGAAAGGCCCAGAAGAATTTCGCGGATGGGCATAGTACTGGGCTGCGCGCTAGGAGGCCTTGCCAAGGCATCGAGCCAAGATCAGACAGGTGGCATCGGGCGACGCCACGGCGCAAAACTGTGAACAAGGGTCATGTTACCTCAGGCATGTCGCAATAAAGTCCTTCCCTGCGCTATCAGGCGGCGAGCCTAGCCAGTTGGCCGACTTAATGGAATCGCCACCACTGCAAATTGGCCGAGCGCACAGCCGACTCCAGCAGCGGGACCGGCCTTCGTGCGCCAGGAACCCAAAAAAAAACACGCGCCCGGCGGGTGCCTGCGTGCCAGCGCTTGGCAAATGATCATGCACCCCGCGCGGTACCTGATGGGACCACCGCACGCTCAAAGGAATACGCGCAGACCGTACGCGTTCAAGGTTCAACAGGGGATTCCAGGTTTGGCATGACCGGTGCGCGGCCCGAGATCCGTTTCCACCTGATTGAAACCAGCACGGTTAAACATGGCTTGTGCAGTTGCCTGTTCCATCTGGGAAGTTTCAGTGCTGTCCAGGTCTGCCTGACTGGCCGGCAGAAAACGCAGATCCTGATGCACCCATAGTTTCACGCCCGAATCGAAGCGGAATGTCGCGCAGTAAACGGCGCACTCCTCGGCGAAACGGCCGCAGGGTCGAGGAGTCCAGGTGATTGGCTCCTGAAGTGGCGATAATCACCGATCAAACAGCCGCCTTGCCCATTGCATTGCGTCACACGCACTCCTTCGTTCTGCGGCAGCAACTGAGTACCGGGGCTGCCCGAAAAGAGTTCGAGACCCTGCGCCAGCCCCTCACCAGAGCAGAAGTGCCGCCGCGAAGCCTGACAGCGCCGAAGTCATGCACAATGCCGTTTGGTTGCTTAGTATCTGAAGCGCTGGCCAAGCCCAGCAAATGCTGGTTTCATCACAGGTGGCAGAATGGTCGTGGAGTATCGGCAGCACCAATCCGCGCAGAAGACCGGGTCCATTGGCTGCGCGCAGCACCTCTCCCAGCGTCTGCCGAGAATGGGTGCTCCCAAGGTGCGCGTGAGTTTGCTCAACTTTGCGCAGGCCGAGCGCAAATACGTAGGCGCCGCGCCAATTCAGATAGCGCCAGGATCCGAACAAAGGCCAGCCATTTGCCAGCAAAGCCCCCGCTACGAAACCAGTACGCTGATCGCGCCAACTGCAGGATGTAAATAAGTATTGACCGCTCGTAGGTATCGACCCCCACTTCGTTGGCTACTCCAATACGCTGGGCCAGGGACTCACGGCTCATGACCCGCAGCGGCACTCCCCAAACCGCCTTCAAATGGCCAAGGCGTGCGCGTCCATACATGGTGCGCCTGCGCCTCGAAAACCGTGACTTTGTGCCCCTTTCTACGCAGAACCGTAGCCGCCAGCCAACCGCCATGGCCACTTGCCCAACGACTGCGATATCAAGGCTCCGAAAATGAGGGTCCACTGTCGGGTTTGGCTTGACGCCCATGCTCATACAACCAGCTCATAAAACCCTGTTCTCCAACCAGCCTCCCGACCAGATCACCCGATCCATCAACACAGCTCGTCTTGACACCAGCATGCCGTGCAATACGTAAAACAAACTGTTTGCCACGGCCGTCAGGTCAAGGGGTTTGCGAACTCGCAATCAACAACGATTCAGAAGAAGACCATCAATATGCAGGCCGTAACGCCATTCCCAGATGACGCTGCTGTCGATCAGGCAGCTCCACCACGTCAATCACGGCAGGGATGGCGACGGGGTAGGAATAGAACGCGAAACGGATTTGGCCGAGGCGCGCATAGATGAAAGCTGTTCTCGCATAACGCGGTCCCTCTGGAGAGTTGGAACAGTGTCAGCGAATCCCAGGCTGTGGCAATTGGCTTGAACTTGTGCCGTGTCTCCCGCATCAGGAGATATTGCTTAATAGACACCTCGCGCATTTCTTTAGCAAGGTTATACATCCCCAGGCGCTCATACACAAGAGATGTGTAAAGTTTGGAACTGCATCACCAGGCTAAAGTTCACAGCGGTGGGTACTATCCGACCAACGCCGAAGGACACTGGAAGGGCAATTCAAGGCCCGGCGCCCCGGCCCTTGGCCGGCATATTGCCACGGTACACGGCGCAGCAGCGCTCGTAAGTGCCCTTACCAGAACTGAACTATCACCAACAGAAAGATTTCCATGCAAACAGGTGCAGGAAAGCTGTGACGGTGCCGTGACATTCCACCTCATTTCCCTGCACCTGGTCCAGAACCCCAGCAACACGCTGCAAAATACGTGATGTATTCAAGGCCACGATAAGCGCCGGCATCGCGGATTCTCATAACGACAATGAGCCCTGATGATGGGCGGACACGAACAGAAATTTAACCACCAACGATGCTGGCATTCCGGTCGCGCAGTGATGAGCAATTCCTGACGAATTGGCCCCGGAAAAAAAAAAATTTTTTTTGGCCCCATCCCCCTGCGGGGCCCCCCTTTTTTTTTTTTTTTGCCAACGATCATTTATCTGATTGGCAGAATGGCGCAGTTCAACCGTGAGCGTATCCGGAGCGGCAACGCCCATGCCAAGGGCGGCGTGGCCTTTTGGGTCATTTTGAAGTGACCGGCACGAGTCAGCCGCCTACACCAAAGCCGCTGTCTTTCAGCCTGGCACAAAACAGTGTGGCTGATGCGCTTTTGACTGTGGTCGGTGGCGAGCCGCGGCAGCCGCCGACACCTGGCGTGAACCCTCGTGGGTTCTCGATCAACGTTCTAATACCAGCCCAGGGCAAACTACGATCTGGTAGGCCAACAAGTACGCCGGTCTTTTTTCGTCGCGACCCGAATGAAATTCCAACACTTCATTCCGCTTCACAGAAACGCCGCGGCGGATACACCTGCGCGACCAGCGAATGCAATGGGATTTCTGGTCCCTGTCCCTCCGGAACTCAGCTCAAACCAGGTCACTTGGCTGATGGGTGACCGTGGTATTCCGAAAACCTGGCGTCACATGCAAACGGCTACATGCAGCCACAAACTTTATGTGGGTCCAAATGCTCTAGGCGAAAAGTTCTGGGGTCAAAGTATCACTTCAAAGACCGATCAGGGCTCGACTTTCCTGACCAGGAAGAGCCGACAAGCTGGCTGGCCAGGACGCCGACTTACCATACCCGTGATCTGTATGAAGCGCTGAAAAATGGCGACCATCCCAGCTGGACGCTGCATATGCAGATCATGCGTTTCCCAGAGCCGAGACCTACCGTTTTCAACCTCCTTTGATCTGACCAAGGTCTGGCCGCACGGCGGACTATCCGCTGATCCCAGTGGGCAAGCTGACGCTGAACGCGCACACCCACGATTACCATACCGAGATCGAACAGGCCGCCTTCGAGCCCAAATACAGTCTGTACCCGGTATCGAAGTGAGCCCGGACAAGATGCTGGCTGGTCGGATTTTCTCCTACGCCGATGCCCACCGGCGCGACTTGGGTCATTACAAGCAGATCCGCGGTCACCGCACAGTCGCCCGTCATGCTACAGCAAAAGACGGTGGCGATGCGGTGGATACGTCAACTGACCGGTTTACGCGCCCAACCCAAGGGCGGCCCACACGGAGCCGATCCGTCCTGAATCCTGCCGGTGGATACCTGGACGACCATGGCGGCGACATGGTACGCAGGTTGCTTACACCTTGCCGCCGCGAGGATGCGATTTCGGTCAGGCCGGCACGATGGTTCGGGAGGTATTGGACGAATGCTGCACGCGACAGGCTGGTGCTGGATGTGGTCCGGTCATCTGAAAGATGGTGTCACTGCGGCGCAGTCTGGCAGCGCTCACTGGAATACTGGCGTAATATCGGACAAGGACATCGGCGACCGTATTGGCCAAGAGGGTTCAGCGGAACTGATTTGTATCAGCTTGCGTCAACCAAGGGCCGATACTGATGGCCCTTTTCAATTATCCGTCGCAAAACGGGAGCCACCCATCATTGAATGAATCTGAACCGAAGCGCCTTTATGCACGCCCGCGGGCTTCCTATGAAGCGCTCTCATCACTGACGCGGATTGTGGTACTTGGCATTTTTATTGGCGTGGCTTATCTGTGCTTTGCTGAGCCGCCGCCTGTATAACCAGAAACAAAGCTATCGCCGGGCAGTTTCAGAGCGATATTCAACAGGCCCGCCCCGTATTTGAGCGGGAAGTTGCTTCTCACCTGGGAAGTGCTCTACGCCTTGAAAGCCGCAATGGACATCATGGCCCGGCATGCACTCTGATCGCTTTCCGGGACACTCAGCGTAAGGCTTCTGGACCCGCTCGCTCAGCGATTATGGCGTTTGCCTGGGCTCCGGTAATTCCAGAAGGATCAGTTGACGCGTTTTTGAAAGGTGCAAGCCGGCTGGTCAAGGCTTGCGGGTCACCGAACGGGAACGCCCAGGAAGCAACTGGTACCTGTCGCCAGAGTAAAAAGAGGCCCTGGTAGTGCCCGTGCAATTTATCGAGCTCTGGGCAAGAACCGCGCTGCCCTGGGGTTTTGATCTGGCAGTGAGCCAACGGCGTCTGGCGGCGTTGGAAGCTGCACGTGATACGGGCCAACTGGTAGCACCGCGGGTATCAAGCTTGGTGGCAAGAGCCTGATAATCGGCAGGGATTTCCTCGTATTTTGCGCCTTGTATCAGGGCACCCCAAGGAATCGAGCCAGCGCCCACGCAAGCAAATTAATGGCCTATAATAAACGGCGTGTTCGGGTAGGCGAGCTTGGCTAACCAGGCAATTGGCCCTGGGGGAAACTCCATGCCGGCTGTTCCAGTGGTTGATGTAACCCGACGCGCAAATCCAAATCTGGCTGTACATGTAATGCCGATCAAAATGATTACCGCTGGGTGAAGAAATCTGGCCCCCTAAACCCCACAAAAATCCCGCTGGGCGACGTT
>Ga0163217_1028673_pt1 | contig 17812 bp, 19 predicted proteins | sample SynspAceP_FD_185933 | JGI IMG/M metagenome (GOLD analysis project Ga0163217, IMG submission 185933) | Saline lake microbial communities from Ace Lake in Antarctica - Synechococcus sp. Ace-P (PacBio error correction) | ecosystem: Environmental > Aquatic > Non-marine Saline and Alkaline > Saline ...
CCCCACAACAGACAGGAGAAAAAAGGAGAAATAACTGGGGTTTTTTTTGTTGGGGCCGTAGCCCGTTTTTGTTAAGTTTTGATGCAAACCACCGAGGGACCTGGAGCGACTTTGCCGTTCTTTGCTTTGCAGACAAATCCCGCCTGGCTTTCGCGGAGAACCGTCCCCCCAGCGACGGCCGGTTGAGGTTTTGTCCACCAAAGGCAGCAACAATCCGCCCAGTTATGGAATTGCCGCCCAATTGTTTTATTTAGAACCAAAGCAACTGTACAATCGTGGTGGGCCTTGCGTATCGCTCAGAGCGGTAAAGTTTTGGGGCCGCTGTTTTGGGGCCAGCAATTCGCCCGGGAAGTTGGTGATCCACATAAAGTTATACCGCAACTGGCCAGCAGCCAAAAAGTGCATGCTACAGCCTTCCCGATTTTCTGTCCGAGGCTGATATCAAGATTGGTCGCCTTCACAGGCCTCTTGTTTTGGGACCCTGACACGCACAGAGCAATGTCCTCGCTAACCCCGGAATCAAACGTCGTCACCATGGGCTTGGGCCAGTCGCAGCTGTATCAGGGCGCAAATACCATCGCATCGCCGTTTAAACACATCGTATGCATTCTATCAAGTCACAATTCCAGTAAGTTACAATGAAATGATAACCGGCTTAATTTATGCAATGCGTAATCATGGTCGTAAATCAGCGATCAGGACATTACTTGACGATGTTACTCCCAAGAACTTCCAGTCCGGCTGACTATAAAGATCAATTGTAGTTCAATAAGTGGCGCAACTGGAAATACCACGTTCCTTTATCAGATTTTCCAACCGTATAACGGTTTTCCTGCCCTATAATTCAACTTTTTTTCTATCCAAGAACCGGGTTGCAGGCCGTAGTTTAGCTCGTAACCTTTGATATCCCCCAGCGCCAATGAGTTTGCCAAACAATCAACCCTCGAAAGTGGGGCTGTCCATGTCAAGGGTAACTGTGATCAAGTTGTGGAAGTAGCGTGGTGGCTGATTACGACGGGTGGCGTATCGATCGCTTTTCATCAGCCGGCTCTGTTTTGTCCCACGGGCTCAAATTAGCTTGAAATGCTCGAGGTTCGAAATACCTGCGGCATTGTTAACAACCGCCGAGTCGTCGAACATAAGGATTTGTGCTTGTTTTTGTTCCCAAGTATCAGGACTACCATCATTATCACTATCACAGATTTTGATTAGACGAGAAGATAAATCTAATACCGTGAAAAATGTCTGATGCGTTCAGCATCGCGCCCGTCCCCAGTGTCATAAACTGCACAGCGAGATAGGCGATTGCCTCCCCCTCAATAAAATTTCGATACTTAGTTGGGTAACTTTGCCAGCGCTCGCAAGTATCCCCAGAGTACTGACCTTTCCGAATACAATCCATTCATTGATAATAAGGTTTGCCATCAAAAATTACGCGCACACATCGTCTCGAATCGATGATAACATCATAATTTCTTTCTCCCATTTGCGTGAGGCGGAGTAAATTTGTGTTACATAACGAGCAACTAAAATAATTGATGGGAACGCCTGGTGCTGGAGAGCCTGTGCCCCAGTTAAAATTCAAGTCAAGTTCCATGCCGCGCCCAATAAATTTTAAAAAGTTCTGTCCTGCAAAATACCTGGAGCCATACCCTGGCACGCGATCGGCTATTGACTGGCAATATCTTCTCCTATCTGTCAAATCTGAACCCCGCTCAATACTCATCAAGGTTGCCTGAAACCATCATTGTCGAGGATCAGCCACGCGACGTCCAGCAGCGTCTAATTGGTCTAGGCGTAAAGCAAACCTCGGCCCCATCAGGTATTCCGTCCCCCACTTCCGAATCAGCGTTAGTCGGGCTGGACCCACCCCCATTCGTCCGTAATTCGGAGAATGTCATTGTCATTGGTCGGCGTTGCTGTCATTCGGTTGTAGCATCCAGCCCATAGAAACGCTTCCCAGTTTGTCGTATAGACGGTCCTGGTCGTTATCTAAGCGGTGGGTAGGCTGCGCAAGCAAAGCTTGGTTTTCCATCAAAAAAACCAACTCGATACCCGAGTTTCATAACCGGTACGGTTGGCCATGCGTCAGGTAAGACCTGCGACCACTTGTGAAAACGATGACAGGTAAACTGCCCATCTATACAGACGCGACTAAAAGCCTGGCACCTTGCCAAAGCAACAGCAAATTGATCGCCACCCGCCGGCTTCAACGGTACCGCATCTCAAAAATAATAGCGTTGCCGGATGACAGCGTTATATCGCCGAAAGTCTGAGAACTGTAACTTGTTGAATTCTTCCGCTTCCTGGCCCAGCCCGGAACATGAAGCTATAAACGTGTCTCACTGGGTGAAGGTTAGAGTTGCTCCCAGTAAGAACTGTCCGTCATCATCGCTGGTCCACAAAGCGATATTGCCCATCAGACGGGTGCCGTGATGTAACCCCGCACCAATCCAGCATATTCGGTCACCCCTGTTAGTGGGGCCTTCTAATCGATTAAGCGTAACAACTTCGTCTGGATTGTCGGGGTATCGGCGCTAGGCTATCTTAAACCACTTACAGATGAATAGTTACGTTGTTTGTAATACCAATCTCAACAATGCTGCTCACTTTTTTTCCAGGTAAAGCAGCCGGCGCGGGCAAGGTATCGATATCCGAGCGTCACGTGCTACAGCCAGAGGTTATAAGTATAGAAAAATACAAATAACAAGAAATTTTTTTGTCGGCCTGCATGGCGGCACCTCTAAATCACCTTGCGCGCAAAAAAAAGTTTTCGAGCGCTTAATTAAACCATCATGACTTTAGCAAAAATTAAAAAATGAGATCGACTTACATGAGCCCGAAGCTTGCGCCATAACATCCTTGGTAAACTGTCAACCATCTGCTCTACCGAAAATTCATCCTTAATCTCGCTTTTGCGGCTTGCCTTTTCATTTTTTTTCGTTCTTCTGGCTGATTTCAGTAAGTTCTTTATGGCGCGGGTAAATGCCTCCAGTCATCACTTTAATCAGACAACTGTTTCTTTTGTCCTTCGACAATTTCCGGTGTTTCCGCCTTACCCGCGGTGGCTACCGTGGAAAGCCAAGGCTCATGGCTTCTAGCAGGGTCATGGAGGTGCCCCTCCGGTGAAGGACGGGAAGAAGGAATTGTCCATCAAACTGAGGTGTCCCGCAGGCTGGACTGGAAACCCGGTAAACATACACAGCGCTGGTGAGCTCTAACGCCGAGTTTATCTTCCAGGTTTTCGCGCTCGGGCCGTCGCCGACGAGCACAAGGCGCACTTTATAACCTTGAATCGACTCAGGCGCGGGTGGCTTGCAGCATCATGGTTTGGTTTTGACGGTTATCTAGCCCTTGCCTACCCGGTGCCTATAACAACGTGCGCCCGATTTAATGCCCAAGTTCGTTATGAGTTCCTGTTTGCGTCGTCTTCACGTTAATGGCGTGATGCCCGTTGGTAATGACCGCGAATTTTGAGATCGCTGCAGGTATTTCGTATTCATCAGTGCCTTCACGGGAGCCCGCTGAATGGCCACCAGGCCGATGAGAGGTGAGGGCATGAGGGGTTTTATCAGCCTTCTTTTTTTCGGTGCTGGTCTGGGTGAAAACGGCCGTCGTTCGTGAAAACATTTTTTGCGCCGGTGCCCAATGTTGCGAAACCAGCCGTAGGTGTAAGGCGAGTATTTGGTGGACGAATGCAACAAAGTCGAAAACGGCCGGATTTAATGAGTCGCCGGAAGCCAAAGGATTGTTTTCCAGTCTAGCCCTGGGCCCCGCTGCCTGAAAATGGATAGTGATGCCCCGTTGCTCTTCCATGGCTTGCCGATGCGGCCGACTCGCCAATCAATGCAGGCAATTTCGCACTGGAACCCGTGTCGGTCCAGGTTGGTGACCAGTTGCCGAATAACCTGTTCGGTGCCGCCGAAGCCCAATGAAGGATAATGTGCAAGATGCCGGGTTGGGATGCGGATTGGAGAAGTGATTTGTCAGCCACGGGCAGAGTCCTTTGTGGGGCAAAAAGGTTTCATCACGCTCTGCCGTAATTGATCTTGTAAACGCACAATGTCGTCTTCGCCACATACGAGCCGGGATTGCACTTCAATCAATTCCCAAAGGAATGACGCCCGGATTTTCGAGGCTGTGAATCTCGCCATGGGAATGTAAGTGGACGGTTTCTCGGTTGACCAGGTACTGCTTTTCGCCATTGGTGACGCATGGCGGTTCCGCTGACCACAACCAGTGGTTCTGCCGTGTGGTGTTTTTGTACCGAGAGCTTCGCACCGGGGTCCACGTTATGCGTTTTAACTGATAACGGTGGCCGTTGTTCGATTGATCAAACACGGCCCCAGGGCGGTACACTTCGCGAAGATTTATGTGTTCGTGGCGCCCGTCCCCTGATTCAATGCGCGGGGACCAGGGCTTTTTTACATCTCTACGTGGTCTTTGTGGGCAACCCATAAATGGCATCTTGGTTCGACCACGATAAGATTTTCAACGCCGACTCAATGCAACCAGCCGGTGGTCGGCGCGAACCAGTGGAGTTTGCTGGCGTTGTGAGCCATGACAAATCGCCGTTCAGGCGTTGCCGTTCGCATCTTTTGTTCGCGTTTTTCCCAAAGTGCAGAACCAGGATCCCGAATGTTTCACTCAGCCGGCGGTCCCATCTCGATGACTACGCCTGCGCCGGTTTTCTCCATAACGGCGTAATCGACGGATTCACTTGGGCACGACACGAAAACGCTCTTCGTTGATTCATAAACGTTAGAAATCCCGGCCACGGGGTTTGCCATTTGCTTGTGTGCAGGCAATCAAGATATCCGGCCGCCCTGCTTTAAGTTTCTTTCCAGGTATCTGTTCGGCCCTGAACAGAAACATGCCGCTGTTCGCAGGGTAGTTTTCCTTCGTCAGATAGCTTTGTGGCGGTCTCTTTGCGACCGGCTTCTCTACGAATTCGTCTATTCACAGGCAGCCGGCCCCAGGGTTTTCCCTGCGCGGATGTAGCCAGTAGCCGGTGTGGGCCAATGTCTGGTTTTTATGCCAAGTAACGAAGCTTTCGCCGGGCTGCATAGTGGCGGCGTTTTCTATGCGGCGGCCGAAAAGCCGCTTCATCATCTATAACGTGATCGGCAGCCAGAACAGCAATACTGCGTTTGGGTCTTCTTTTCATCAGAGCCAGTGCGGCCAGGCGCAATGGCTTGGCGCTGTTATTGCGACCCCGAAAGGTTTCAAGCAGAACTTTAGCATCGTTTATTCCGGCGGCCCGCCAGTTGCTCGGCGGCCAGGAAGCCGGCTGTTACGTTGTTACAGTGATCCGTTGGTGGTGCGGTCTCCAAGCCCTTCAGGCGCGCTATTGTGGCTTGCAGCAATGAATTTTGCCCAAGCAAGGTAGAAACTGCTTGGGGTGCAGTTGGCCGTGATAATGGCCATAAACGTGAGGCCGCTGCGGCCTGCAAGAACGATTGGGAAAGCATAAATGACTTGTAGCTTGGGGGGGCCGTTGTGTGCCGGCTTCAGATTTGCTGGTAGATCCACTTCATACCCGCGCGGGTGAATCTGGTTCAGTTCACGTTGGTGTTCCACGAAACGTCTTTCGCCCCGCGGTGCTGGCCCCTTCTAGGTGAGCCAAGAAATTGTAATACCAGTTGGCTCGAAAATAAGCGCTCTCGGCAATTAAGAGGTGGTAATACACGTAGGGCTTTCAGAATCTGGCTGGTAAATTTCATGGAAACAGCTATGACGGGTGCGGTTGGTTTTGCGCGAATGGCCCAGAGGGTGCTGTGAACCCGTGCGCACGTCTTTCCAGGTTTTGCTTGAAATGCGGGTTTTACTGAAAACCCAGGGTGTGCATGTTTTCTGCTGACTGTCCACAACACGTTATAAGCATAAAAGTTGCCCAGGGATTTTGGCAGGAAAAGGGTTATTGAAGGACAGGTAGTCGGAGAGGTGAGTTTTTGCAATTTCGGCGTTGCATTTTTTTCTCGACTTTTTTGAGCTTAGCCTTCAGGTTATTAGGTGCTTGCCCCGGATTTCGCGAATTTTTGTCGCAAATTCCTGTTTGCCAAGCCAGCTTGCCCACTGCGCCTTCTGGTGTGAGCCACCCGAGCTGTCCCGTGATACTTGCGTAAGCCCAGGTGCCGATTTCTGTAATGCGACTGACCAGAGTAATCTGGATTTTGCAACCGGTGACCTTTGCAGGCGGCGAGCAGATTGGTTGGGTTCCAGAGGGTATGAAACAACGCTGACCGATGACTTCTGTGTGGTCAGGTGGTTTTGGAACTTCGTCCAAAGCTAACAAGTCGATGGCCTTGACGTGGTTGTTTGAACATTCAGGTGCTGGCAAGCGGAATGAGCCTCAATCGCCTCTGGCTTTAGGCTGCCGTTCTAGGGAGTGCTTTGTATAGGTGTAAGCCCACAGGGTGCCCAGTGCTGCTTGCGTTGCTGCCTAGTTTGCCGCGTATATCGCCCTGGTTTGTGCTCATTGGGCACGGTCGTTTGTCAGCTGTGAACGATTGAGCTGCAGCGTCGTTTTTTTGATTAAAACGGCGTTTAAGCGCTTTCACAAAGACTTCGCTGCTGGCAAGAGGCTTTAAGGGTACCAGCGCAACGCGCGTTGCACCCTGAAGCCCGCGCCGGTCATCTGCAGCAGTTTGGCGTTGCGGTAGCTTTTCGGGCACGTATCCCCACTTGAATACCCACTGCGCCATAACCTAACCTGTTCCCAGGTGAGTATGTTGCGATAAACCGTTGCGCCGGGCTGTTGATTGCTCTCGCGCGAGCCATTGTGAGCGGTCGAACCTGTGCTGGCAGGTCAAGGCCCCCACTTGTCGTCGGCCGCTGGTGCGCGGCTTTGCGCCAATAATACCCGAAAGGGTTTTTGGGGGGGCCCCCCTGGGGCCGGGGGTTTTTTTGCCGCCCGGGCCCCAAAAGGCCCCTTTGGGGGGCTGGTTTTTTTTTTTTTAGGGCTTTCCGCATGCTTAAGGATTGGTAAGTGCCTGCAGTTCGGCCTTTTGAGCCGTTTCGCGATGTTCAACGACCAGAGCCCGGGTTGGGTGGTTGTGGTTGGTGGTTGCCGAAGCCGGTAGGGCAACGGGGCCGATCAGCACGGCAACGGCGAATGGGCGATGTAGCCTTTATTTTATGAATGTTTGCTGGGCTGGCTTGGCTGTCCGGGGTTGCGCTTCATGACCGGTGAGAAGTACATAAACCGTGGATGATGAAGCGCCGTATAACCAACCAGCCCATCAGTTCCGTGTCCTGTCAGCAGGTCCTTTGCATTCGATTGATCAGCCGAACACACGAGGATGGTAATGCGAACCCAGTTTTACGATGAGCCGCCCAGCGAGACAATAACACGCGAGTTTGACCGCAGCGGGAAGTCGTCAAGACTTCATCTTCAGGTGTGATCAAACAATAAGACGCGGTTGAATGGTAGTGGTCGAGGCTACGAATCCCTGTTGATTTGCCCGGAGTGCCGATTGGACTCGTGGCGCTCGTCCACTACGCAGGCTATTCATTTCGCTGTCGCAAAGCGTCGATGAGTTTCCTGTTTCAATGACACGGTGGCATCCGCCGGAACGGCTGTTCACGTTCGGAAAAATAGCATCAGGTGTGGGCCTTTTTCAGACCAACGGGTTGGCCGTTGCGCGCTCGGTTGGTGTTTTCGGCGAGACGAGGCCCAACGAAGACGATCGATGCCGCCGAGGCGCAACGAGCAGCGCACAGCACGCCTACCACTATCACGACGGCAGCATGCGGTGGCATCAAACGTTGGTTCTGTACCAATCGATCGAGTGTTCTGACGATGAGAGGCGTCGATGCGTACAAAACGCACTCTCGTTACTGGACCAACATCACCGCTCGTCCCCGGTGCCGTCGTATTGGCCGGCCGATCAACTCATTTGCGCGCACAAACCAATCCATGTCAATCGTGAATCGCGTCGGTATCGCATCGGTTCGGAGTAAATTTTGGCCAAGAGTCGATCGACACTAATTTTTCCAACCGCCCCCGCGAGCCCATCACGCTCATTATCTCAACGGCGATTTCGGGCGAGAAGCATGTCGCGGGGCGCCCGGAGTAGACGGACGAATCAAACACGATTACTCGTCTTTGCCTTCACTGGCGTCGAGATAGTCCCCGGTGTCCTCGATCCACGGCGGGCGGATCGAGCGGGTACGTCGAATGGTCGGCGGCGCGACGCTGAGTTCCGCAGGCCGCCTTGGTCGCACCTTTGCGTTTTACCCGTATCTGTTCGCGCACTGCGGGGGCAGCCGCAAGGAAAGACGGCAAAACCGAACAGAAGACACAGAACCGCGAACGAGTTTTGAAAGGAATGAGTTCATAACAATCGGGGAATACCTAAAACGAAGCCAGACCGGAACACAGCCAGCAGCATCTATGTTTTGTGGTCTAAGCTAGACACCCCGAATCGGTTTTCCCACCCACCCCGGGGCCGACATTTGCGTCATCACGATGATGCCCGCCCGACGGATCAAACATGCCCGCGAGGTTGCGGTACGCCGGAATAAACTTGATGAACGATCCAATTCGCTCCACGACCGCGACCGAGACGGCCCATAAACCAACGCATCGCAGCGAACGCAGCGGATCGACCGGTTCCACATCGAATCAGAGCCCGAACAGGACGCAAAGTGAGCCCATAATAGGCGCGCAGGCTTCGGGGATGGCCGCTGTCTTGGTAAAACGTCACAGTAACGAAGGTCGCAATCAAATTGTCGCGACCGGAGTCCTGATCCAACGGCAACCATCAACGCGGTACGGCGAGCAAGTTAGCGATCCACGCCGATGCCCCGCGCCGAGAAATGAGGACGTTAACCGGCGAAGTCAATCCCTCGCCTTCACTCGATTCCGGCTTGCCGAGACCGAGCAATCCGAACGAGCCGATCCAAACCACGCACAGCCCATCCACACATACCGGGCGCCCACCAGCCAGTTAGGCTGACCTCTGGAGTTCCGCAGGCCAATCACCGAGGCAAAATCACACAACGTGGCCCGCCACGACAACGAAGATCCATGCCCGACGTTTTCGTCCATTGCAGCGGCCTAGGACAAATCGAGTGCAAGCTGAGCAAGCGACTCACGCAACATTTTGTCGGACTTGCGTTTTTAGTTAAGTCGCACGGCCCGGACGCGGTACGAGAGTCTCACCGGGATCACTGGTCGGTTGCGAAGCGTGGTGTCCGGTAGGACGTACGGTGATGTTGAGTTTCGGGCGTAAGTATCGGGTTCGAGGGCGATTGCAAAACGAGGTCGCCGGATCAGTTAATACGGAGAACATAGAAAAACGCACGAAGCGAAAATAGCGGCAATAACCAGTGCGTGTTTGATTACACACCACGCAATCGAGATGGTCGCGACACATGATCACGACTTTTCGACCCGCCGACCGTTCACCAGGTTTTGCCACCAAACCTTTTCAGGTCCGAACACTGCCTGCGGACCAGCCCGTGCGATCGTTTCTTCCGATGAGGGGTGACTTCAACACGACGCGAGGCGATTGTGTCGCCCGCATGGGTGCGGCCGGTGGGGTGGGGTTGGGTTGGTGGGTTCAAATTCGCGTTGGCCGTCGGTCGAGCTGTCCGGACCCGGTTTCCGGACAACGTTCCCTGCCATTGGAATGACCACGTCACCGGGGTCGAGTCGTCAAACCGGCCCACGGCCGTCATGCTCATCAACGACGCGACACTCTGCGGACGCTCCGCGAGTCAGGGTTCTTTTCCAAACAAGCCCGATCGCTGGCACCCCGAAATTCGATCGGGACGTTCGAACCAGTCCATGCAGTGTCGGTCAAATGTTTGACGATGATTCTTGGATGGGTCTCGGAACCATCGAACGGCACATCGACCGGTTAACAATTCGACAGGAATGATGCCCATCGCATAAGAATGTCGATTCAACATCCGTATTTGCCCCGCCAGTCCGATCTCTGGGGCCATGGCTAAATGCAGCGTCCCCAACACTCTCCGGTGTGTCCCCGCTGCGGTCGGGATGGCGGCAAATGAAATTGCTCAATACCGCTACATCACCGACTTTGATGATCCCGTTATCGCTCGAACAGGTTGCCCGGTTTGAGGTCTCGGGTGAACGAGCCCAGCCGATGAAGATGAGCCCGTCCTGCGGCATCCCGCTGAACCAACGTCGCACCTCACCCATCGTCATCCGCTCGGCAAGACGGCATCACCGGTGACGGTGGGCGCGGCACACCGGCACTCGGATTGGCCATCGTCCGAAGCACCTCACGGAGGTTCTTCGCCGGCGACTATACTCCATCACCACCCAGGCTGTCGTCGTTGTCACACAACAAACGTCGTGCAGTGAAACCAAGTTCGATGTTTCAAATTGGAGGCAGTGTGAGACGCCGCGGAGTTCGACGGCGAGGTTTCGGCTGGATCCGTTTGAGCGCGGACTTCTTTTGCCCCGCTTGGCTTGGAGTGCAAAAATAAACCTCACCATAATCCACGCGATCCCGACGCCAACGACGGATCCGTGTACCGGGTCCCCAAGACGGTTTCGTTGGGTGAGTGGGTTTGAAGTTCATGGTTGCTTTCTTAGTTTTCTGGTCGCGAAATCGATCGATCCGGTTCAGTGATTATGGACGTACGTTAGGGTCCTTTTCAGCCTGAAATGGGTGATTGGGGCTCTGTCAGCCACTGGAAAGCGCGAACTGTCCGGCTACAGCGACGATTCGTCAGTGAGCATTCGATCGAACCAACGCGTCGTCTTGGGACCGTGACTCCAATTCAATGTACGCGGGTGGATGTCTTCGAAAGCAGTTTTCCGGTCGGACGGTTCGGTCCGAGATCGATTTCGCCAAAGTACTCGACATCCCCACTTTCATCGTTTCCTCTTCGATGTCGATACCGGGTGGGCGAATTTCCGTCCGAGTAGTTCCGCGCGATCGTTTTTGGACAGGGCACTGTCGTCGAGGTGCAATTGGCTGCTGGTTTGAGCCACTCGCAGGCGGCACCGCTCGGGCTTGCAGGTTTTCGACTTCGACTTCGAGTTGACGTCGGGCATCCGAGCCATCGCTTCCATCCGCTCGCTCTGCCGCTTCGCACGAGGGCTTGACGTGCTCGGAGCAACATGTCCTGGAGTTTATCGAGGTTTGTGGCCGGTTTTGAATCGTTTGAATCGGTGCTCAAGTCAGATTTGACTTGCACCGAGGTGTACGTCTTTCCGCCGTAAGGATAGTTCGGAGCTGGTCCTCGCGAAGTCGTCGGTGAGCCGTTGATTCGTCTTGGCTTTGGCGAGTCCGTTTGTCCGTGTCTGCCGAGTCTGTCGGTTCCAGTTTGACGAACTACTCGATTTTTCGCGGGACGATCCGGCGTAGCGTGTGTTCTTGGATTTCCGGTTCAGGTCCACGACACTTGACGGAGCGCGTTTTGAGTTTCCCACTGCCAACGGCATCCGATTTCGCTGGCCGAGTCGGTGAGATAGTTCCATCCCGCAGCGGGCGTAGGAACCGATCGGGGTGGCGAGGGTCAATCCCGAGAGCAGGTCCAGCGCTGTCCCGGCCATGAAGATTTTTGCGTAACATGAATGGTTCTTCCCCCTAGGGAGAGTTCGAAGAGTTTGGGTGGTGCGTACCGTGGTTCTAAGATCTTCGTTTTAGGCCGGGAAATTGGCAAGGGTTGGCGCGAAAAACGCACATTCCGAATCGGAAGCAGTTTTTATCGCGGTGAAAATTGCTCGCAGACCCCGTTTCCTCAAGCCGTCCGGGGGGCACACTTCTGACAACAAAAGCAAGAAAATCACTTGTTCCTTTTGACTTTTGATTCTGCGAAACCGGCCATCATTGCGTAGAACGCGCTTGCCACCAAACGACGTCGGACTGTTTACTAGCCACCGAATTTGCCGAACTTTCTTCCAGGTCGTGGGCTATCTTAACTCATATGTTAATCATTCGCAGATTTTTTTTAGGGCCATCATGTCGCCGTCTCCGATCCCAAAACATCCAATACGAAGCCAGGCTGCTCAGGGAGCCGAGTGCCGATTCCGTACACTCGCTCAACCTGAATTGGCAACTGCTTTCGATTTCGTTTTCGACAGCGACGTGTTCGCTGCCGATTTCGCGGCTGGATTGAAAAGGAACCTGGGCCAGCATGGAAGATGCTAGTCGTTTCGGCAGCCCATCCATGGACACATGCCTGGGGACGGCTGAAGCGAGTGCCGCGACGCTCCGCGTCGTCGATTGAGTGAGTGGGGTCGGTTTCTAGGCGCTGTCGTTTTAGTAATGGCGGGCCTCGTTGGCAGCGAAGGAAGAACGTTTGAAATGCACGAATCTCAGTGCGGCATGGGCCATTTTCGATTCAGGTGCCCACGGTTCACTGTCGGCGCGTAGATCTGATGCAGTTTTCGGATCCTGAACACTTGAGTGTCGATTTCCGTTGTCGTGAGGCTTGGCGTGGCCCAGCATCGCCTCGATGTGACGGATGTCCGGCCTCCGTGTTCGAGCAATTCGCGGTGGCCATCGTGTGACAGAACAGATGGCAAGAAACCTCGTTTGCCGATTCCGTTGTCGTCGACGTAACGGCGAACATATTCGGTGAAGGCTGTCGTGGTGAATCGGTTCGCCTTCGTTCTGGTGCCAGTGAAGACACGTCGGAACGGCGTCGTTGACGCCCGTCGAGGAGTGTAACCCGCGAGGCGAAAGATTCAGATGGAGACGGTAACCCATAACAACACCCGTTTACCAATCGGGCATGATTCGATCTTCATTCCCTTTGCCGATCCTCACTCATCTTTGTCACCGTTGGTCCGAATCTGCCCGCTTATCCGCTTACGACGAACTTCGCTCGCTGCGCCCCCGCGAACGCGGGCGTCGGCATTTGAACGGCCTGGCGCGTCCTTGCCTTCCATGCCGCGTTCGCCGGTGCATCCTGCCACCGGGCTTTCGTCATGCGGCGAACATCCATCGGTCCGCCGCTTGCTCATTTATCAGCGATCTTTATTCCCAGACTAGGCGGGCATCGTGCACGAAGAAGTGCGGCAGTGCATCCTGTCGTTTCGCTTCCGCCTTCCCCGGTTCACAACCGAAGATGCGGGAATTGGTCGGCAATCCAGCCGAAGAGATGTGGCGGGCATCCTGCCACCAACGAAAAAGGCCACCACTGCGCGGTGGCCTCGTTCAGAGTCGTTTCACTCGCGGGTGCAGAATGGTATTTTCAGCCATCGTTATGTAGTACATGAAACCTTTGTATTTTCGTGCCGGGTTGGTTTGCGCCCGCATGCCCCGCCCACTCCGATCTGGGGCCGTCGATGTACCTGCCCCACGGTAAGTGTCCGCATTGCCAAGGACCGGTCGACGGTCTGAGCGGCCACAGAGCCGTCACAACCAATCTTGCAAGAAGACATGAAATTGACGGCGTGTACGAGTGGTCCTGTAAATCGTCACGCGCCTGTCGTTGCGGGCAGTGTGATCGAACTGGGTCGAACAAACGGGCAAGAACGCAATTTTCCAACTCAGCCGTGTCGGTCCCTTCTTCGTCAGCAAAGCGTTCCGTACCTTCGCAATGTGCTTGGAATAGTTATCGCAAGGTCCCCAAGAACGATCGAAGAGTTAGTTCGGCTGTCAGCTTCAGTCCTGCGCGCGCTCATTGGATTGAAGCGAAGCTTTGCCGAGAAGTCAGCTCGGGCGTGGTCGATGACATTGCCAAGAAAACTCGCATGCAGTGAAAGGTGCCGTTCATGCCGACGAAACCTTCTGGACGCTTGATGGTGATCGCGCCTACTTCTGGTTCATGGCGACGAAAAGTTTTATCCATTTTTCAAGTTCGATACGACTCGAGCTGGCAATGTGTTTTCCGCGAGAACGTTTTGGGACGCCGCATTTCAACGGGGACCTTTGGGTAACGGAACTGCTAACAGTGTTATGGCGGCTACACGACTGAACAAGAAACAAAAATGCTTGGGCTCACTTGGCTCGAACGGCTTTGTGATTGGGCAGAAGCTAACGTTAAGGAGGGGAGCTTCGACTTTGGCTTTTCTTTCAAGTACGTCCGCCCGAGTTTGTCCGGGAGCGTGTGCAATTTCACCGGGGAAGTGCTGCGGGCACGCTCAGCAGGCAGCAACTACGAAAGAAGAATCATGATTCGAGAGCGTCTAAAAATACTTGAAGTCAATTCAAGTTGGCTTCACCCGATAAGCGATCACCTTACAAGGGACAGGATCAATCGTCATTAAACACTGAGTGGCTGATCTTTACGATGACAGGCGTGTCCCCTCCAACGAACAATCCCTTGCCGAACGAGCGTTACGTCCTTTGGTGGTCCTGCTGTAAGATCACATTCGGGTCATCGCAGCGGAAAACGGGCGCGACTCGATGGCGAAGTTGATGACGTTGCCGAGACGGCTATTTACGTCCCGTCATGGAATACCGGTGCCAGCGAACATCTATTTTTTGAGTTGGCTCACACGGCTCTTCCGTCAGGTGATGCAGACGACTGTAGCAGACGCATCGACGCCCTGCGAAGTAACCGATCGAGGTGATTTTCTCGTCCTGACCAAACTCGTCGGTAAGAGCGGACGAATTCACTCTTGACGCGGTGGCAAGACCCCACGAACAAATCGTTCATTTTTTGATGAACGAGGTGTTGTGGTGCTGCGCGTCGCCTCGGCCTAAGCGGATGCCCCATCGGAAATATCGCCATCCACCACGAATACTTGCGGAAGCGAACAGAGACGACGAAGCCAAAGATGCCCAGGCAACCGCCATTTCCGGTCGTCAATGAAAAATTTGGCACGCGATAGCGCGCAAACGGACCGGGGGACTAAAACTGTTACGTCCGCTGACCCATAGATGGCTCCGTGTCCGCAAGAGAAAACGGCAGCCTACCGCTACCGCCTTGAACCGCAATCTCCGGTGCAACATCTAGTTAATTGGTACCCTGACACCTTAATCTTCTTTTGCAAGCGATCTCATTCAGGCTGGCGGCTCGTGCCGAAGATTGGCGACGACGATCCTGTCCGTCGCTTAGGTCCGCTTCGCTCCGGTGCGTTACAAGTGTTGCGTGTCGATTACACGTGGTCGGCATTCAGCCGAAGAGTGTGGCGGGGCATCCTGCCCACCAAATGGAAAGAGCCACCTTGCCGGTGGCCTTGGTTAGGGCGTTCGTTTCACTCCGGTGCAGTCGTGTTTTAACTCATCTAAAGAGGGAATCGCGGGTAAAGGGACGGCTGTCCTGCCAGCCGCCCCCGCACCAGATCCGTACTTGGAAGGATTACTCATACGGCTCCTTCCCGTTAGGTCAAACGATCGCATCGCATGTGCGGTGCCACGTCGTGGATTTCCCGTGACGCTCTGATAGATGCGTAGTCCCGGTTCGGTGCCCGGCCAATCGGCCGGCCAATCGGTAGCAAAATTCTTTCCTTTCGGTAGCCTCCTTCCCTCGTCAAGCTCCGTGTGGCGGTTGCCACTTTGTTCACGTCTGAGTCGAAAGTATAACGAAACTATCTGACCTTCCCATCGGCGTGCATGTCAGCCGTGCCCTCGGCGAGGTTCGCTAACCGTCCTGCAACTGGTTTGCAGGAACCAATGGGATCTCCCCGGTTCTCGCGTTTGGATTTTCCACACATGCTTCAGGTCTCTTGGACTCCGGCGTGTCCACCTTGGCACTTGCCATTGAGTCCGCGATCCAAAGCGATTGTTGCCTTCCCCTTGTCAGGACAAGGGTTCGGCACCGGAAAAGAGGATTTCGGAGCTCAACTACCTGGCCTTGCGCTTCCCCCGGTACGGACGCTCAGCACGACGTTGTTTACCAGCAGTCCGCACCTCGCCGCGAAGCGAAGTCGATGGCTACTCGTTCTTCGTAAGAAACTTTCATTCTCATATCAAAAGACCCGGTTTTTATCCGCACCCCTGACCCATTGATGGCTTCGTGCCTGCCGTCAGCATCATGCTCGCCGGTGCTCTGTCAACTCTCACTCGCTGCGCAAACAACCGTTCGCAACTCACCGTGCGTTCGACTCGCGGGCGCTCCGACAAGACATGGTTCCGTCTTCTGTGCATGAAGAATCTCACTCGCTTTAGCGCTCATTCGCCATCACTTTGTTCGGCTCGCGTACGACCTTCGAGAAATTATGCCTGTCTACGGGAGTGGCGGCATCGTGCGAAGATTGCGAACGACTTCCGCTCGGTCGCTGCAGTCACTTCGCAACTCATCACCGTCGCTTTCGATCCGACGCTCCGAGAGATCTCCCGAACTATTCCCCGTCTCCTTAGATTCGTCTGACCCCATTTGGATTTCTTCTCCTCGGCGCTAACGCACCTCCACCGGGATAGTTCCTCTTTAATGTGTTTCACCACCGATTTCAGTTGACCTACCTGGTGGTCAACCAGAGACACTTTTTTCACAAGGATTTCAAGGCGTGCATTTACTGGTATCGCAATCGTCCGTATCACGTGGGCAATGATCTAGATGCAGTACTCCAACCCGTTTGCGACTGCAAGTAGGTTAGACCCCTTTGACGTAATCGACGTACGGCTTGCATCAAGCTCATTCAATCCAGCAAGCCGCGAGGTTTAGCGAATGTCATTATCGTTTATTTCGATTGTGCTGCCTTGCAACGAACATAAATTCCGTTTTCTTCTCTGTTCTGGATATAACAAACCATCGTTCTCAAGCAAAATGAGTCCTACAGCAAGCTATGGTCGAGATCACCAATTATTTCCGAGTTGCTACGCATCCACAAACATTGACACAGACCCATGCAACGTAAAAAAGAATGCGAAATTCCTCATAGTAAAACTCAATTCGAACACTAGGGGCCGTAACCGACGTCAGGGCTTTGTATTCAGCGTGCCGTCAGAGAATTGCCTCAAGGCATTTCGATTTTATCTGCCCCTGGTTTCGCACTGTCTGCCGACCAACTATTGTTACCCGGCATTGTTGTGTCTTTTGCCCCGGTTCGTGTCCCCGCAGCCTTTGACTACACTGCACTCAAGCTGAAAGTTTCGCGCTGTTTCACATCAGGGCCCACACCTCGGCGCAGCCACTACCAGAATTCGCACGCCATCTCCTGAAGCAAAGCAGTGGCCTTTAGCTTGATTATTCACCGGGTTTTCCCGTCTCCAAGGGGAGTCGGAGGGGTAATAACTGTTTTGCAAAGGCCATCAAGCCTTCCGCCCGGATAGCAGCTGAGGAATCTGTCGTCACGGGCCCGTCCCATTGAGAAGGCCGGAATCGGCGCACTCGTTCCCCCGGAGTTCATTCTCACAATCCATCGCTACAGCGAAGCTGACCGATTGACCGTTACTCCGCAACCGGACTGAATCACAAACTATGATTACACGCTTTCGCGAGCAACTCTGGCATCCGGCGCCTCAATTCTTCGAAAACTGGCGCCGTTCCCGGTTCGAGTAGCTCATAGCACATGAACAGTTCAACTACCACGACTAAGACCCGACGGATCATCGACCGCAGTGCTTGCCTAACCTTACATACTCAAAAGAGATTCACAGCGACTTTCCCTCGAACCCGATCGGATTCTCTGAGCAAGACTCCAATCCGGTCGGGCGATTGTCGTAAATGCAAGTCGGTTTGCTAGTGCGTTTTGCCCGGTGTTATTTGATGCAGCTTCGGCCGCTGTTGAATCGCCTTTATCAACTTCTTTCAGCGACGTTGCGCGAGTGCAGTTTTTTCGTGTCGGATTGCCGGCGGGGCGTGATGCTTTTCAACAAGTCCGCGATTGTAGCCCGATGGCGCGCGGCCGTGTGGGCAAGAAACCGAAGCCCGGAAGCATTTTTTCTTCTAGCTGCCCGTCCGACTGGGGACGAGCAGCTAGAAGCTTGCCTAA
>Ga0163217_1031255_pt1 | contig 17806 bp, 16 predicted proteins | sample SynspAceP_FD_185933 | JGI IMG/M metagenome (GOLD analysis project Ga0163217, IMG submission 185933) | Saline lake microbial communities from Ace Lake in Antarctica - Synechococcus sp. Ace-P (PacBio error correction) | ecosystem: Environmental > Aquatic > Non-marine Saline and Alkaline > Saline ...
TTTTAAGATGGAACTTGCAGTAGAACATCAATTATTTTCAAGTTTTAAAACCCGAAAAAGTCGTTAATTTATGTCAAGCCCACCAAAAAAATTAAGATTGGGATAATAGGCGGCGGACCTGGAACCCTTATTGGGTGCCATCCACTTAAATTGGAGCATTGATGGACGGGATGTTTGACGCGTTGCTGCTGGGGTTTTAGCTCTAATCCAGAAAAAATCTAAACTTCGCGCGGTGAGGAACATGATGCTTGACACCATCCACGTTTATGGCAGCTAAATGATGAGATGTTTTGAAACAAGAACTTCTAACTCCAAAATCTGGAAAGAATCGATGTTGTGGTCAATCGTGACACCAAATAATGGTGCCATGTATGAACCCTACAGTCAAACGCCCTTCAGAAAGGCTTTCATGTGGTTTTAGGCAAACCATGACGCTAATTACGAAGGAAGCAAAAATCGCTAATACGTGTCATTGTGAAAGGCATCAAGTCAACAGCTTTTATGACCCACACCTACTCTGGCTACGCGATGATCAAGCAACCAAGCAAGATGAACTCGCGAAGGGCAAATATCCGGGAAAGTCCGTAAAGTCTACGTGATATCCCAGAGGCCCTGCTTATAAGCTTTTTGAAAACACTGAAGGCGACACAAGCAAGCACAAGGACCAACTGACCCTAACAAGAAATGATAGCAGGGTTTGCATGGGGGAATATCGGAACACATGCGTTTCCACATGGTCAGAAATTGACCGGGACGAAAAGTTCGGCCAATTTTGTGCGGATCCTCCTATGATCAAATTCCTGGGCGTCCAATAATGATTGAACGGAGTGGTCACTTGATGGCGTTTTGAAAACGGAAGCCTTCAGGGTCCTGATGGCTTTCCGGCAAACGGTACAGGCACTGCGATTATACTACATTTTGAAAGTCCAGAACATGGTGAATAAAGGTGGACTCACAATGGCGAACGCAAGAGGACAATAAATACGCTGCCTTCGTCGCCTGGCCTGAAGGCCCAGATCAAATTTTTATATCAGTGCTGGAACGAGCCTATTAGCCAACCTGCTCAGGAGAAATCCCAGAACTGCCAGCAAGGACCATCCAGAAGGCCATACGTAAGGAGGCTTTTGCCTAATCTTTATCGAATTTTGCGCAGATGTATCTAAATGCAAGACCAAGTTGGTCAAAAAGCCAAAAGAGGAAATCGAGGAGATTAATCCTGGATTCGAAAGATGAGAATCCCGGGGAATGGCATTCATTGAACATGTTTTTGAGAAAACACTGCGTCCTTCAAGAAATTGAAATGGACTGCCGCCTCGTCGTAGAAAAGTAAAAATTAAACTATAATCCTTAAAATAATCAAATGAAAACCATTAAAGGCCCAGCAATTTTTTTCTAGCGCAGTTTGCGATGAGCGGCTCCTTTCAATAATCTTAAAAACATTTGTGCCTACATGGCGGATCTAGGTTATAAAGGTGTTCAACCTTCTTGGGATGCGACGCGATGATCGATTTGCAAAAGGGCTGCTGAAAGCAAGACCTATGCAATGAGAATCGCCGGAATAGATCCCAAAGAATCCGGAATGAAGATCACAGAAACTCTCTTCTACCATTAACAAGGACAAGCTGGGTAGCGGTAGCATCCGGCAGTATAATGAGTTTATTTAGAGGATTCCGCCTCCCCGGCAAACTTGTAAAGGTAATACATGAACGGAAAGTCTGAATGGGGAACACAGCACATTGAACATATCGCAGCAAAGGCTTTTCCAAGCAATTTAGGCTTGAACGCTCACGCTACTTTTTCCTGAGTGCTTCTAATGTGGCATAACACAGTATAATCCTCTCGCCACAAGCGAAACAGCAACGTGTCCTAAGTAGCAAACAGGTTTCACAGAACTTTGCAAGCGATGGCTGCCGATTCTAAATGGAATTGAGATCTCCTATGGCGTCTTGAATGTTGTTATAACTCCATCCAGGGTGAGGATCCTTATGCGAATCACGCTTTTGAAATGTTCCTTGATAAGTTGGCGGAAACACAAGCGGGCAAAACATCTCTATGATGCGAAGTCACTTTGTCGTTACAATGTTAGAACTATTTACAAGTTTATCGATTCTATCATGATCGAAATCAAAATGTTCCATGTCAAAGACTGATTTAAAATCCCAACAAGGAAAACAAGGAGTGGTAAATGGCGCGCTATCAAGGAATGGGTAGACGCGAGCAGGGAGATTTAGATCATTGGGAGATTTGGCAAGGTTTGACTTTGGCGGATTTATTTAGCAAGCTTCCCAATACAAATTACGACGGCCTGGGCGGTCCCTTGAATGGGATGCGCGATCAACATCCGGAACAAGGTCTCGGCAGAGGCGCTCCATTTAATTGATTTCGCATATCATCCGAGTGAACTGAAAAGGCTATTCGCTGATTTCGTCTGAACTGGGGCGGACGAAAGCGTTTAACAAAAACATATTAGGCATTAAAACTCAAAAAATAGACTACCAAATGAAATGAACAAAAATCTTTTAAAATTTTGGAAATGACCGCATTAGCTGGCATTGACTTTTTGCGTGCGGCGGCGGAGAAAACAAAACTGAAACAGTAGCCGAGGCAGTAGTCCGCAAGCTCCTGTGAACGAGATCTGACCTTAGAAAGAGAACCATACCAAAAGAAATCCGTAAATATATCAAAGACTCGAGAAAGTAAAACATCTGATGTTTTCTTGTCCATATGGTAAAGCGCAGAAAGATCCGTAGGACGCATCCCTATGCTGAAGTTGCCCGCCAAATATGAAGCACGGAAGAGAATAACTCATCAATGCTCGCCCAAAAAGTAATTAATGGCGGCGTAAGGTGGCATGGGCCGAAGTGCCAAATGCTGCACACTGAGCCTTAGTGAAGAAGATGCCCAAGGGATTATGGTGAAATATATATTGCCTTTTAAAAGAAGTAAAAAATGAAGAAAAGGAATGTCAATTAATATTACCGCACACCTGTAACCCTTTCATTTTCCTTGCTCAGAGTGAGAAAAAAGCTGAAGTAGCAGAAATGACTATGGGAAACAACCGACCTGAAATCTGAGTGGATTAGTGTTGTTCGATGGGCAATCAAATTTAGCGGATGGCATAAATACGGCGGAGCAGAAGTCGGAAATGCATGGAAACCCTAAGATCGGGGCCGATTACCTAGAATGCGAACAATAAAGACGATGGCAGACTGGTGAATGGAGGAGATAATTGTTTACTAGGACGAGAGTTTTGAAGAACTTTCCACTTGAAGTATGAGTGAAGATTTTGCCAAACGGAAACAGTGCGTGTCAATTTTCTTCATAAACGAGAGTCCAGAAATAATCAATATCCTTGCAAACTGGTCCAGAGTGCAACAGTTTTGGATAACGAAGGTCATCCAGATGCTAAAAGCTTGAGAGCGCGAGCGCGAGAGAGCGAGGCGTGATTTATACGACTTGATCGTCAGTATGAGAAAACAGTAACGCCGTATGAGAGAATGGAATCAGGCAGTAGATCAATCGGCTGATAATGGAAAACTTGAATATAGTTCTCTAAGTGCGCACACACTAATCGTGGAAGCACGAATGATGTGGACTCCCGAGTGGAGGCATTAATCGCAGAAAAGCAACGTTTAAGGATAATGCCCAGGTTTTGCAATTCAAGAAAGCGAAATCGCACTTCACAGAAATGGCGGATTTGTCTATTATCGAAATATTGAGCTCAAGAAGCTCTAATTGCAAAAAAAGGCCTCATTCGAGGCCCTTTTTTTTAACTCTACAATTATCAGAATTGATACTAGAAATATTTGACTTCAGCATTCGGAATATTTTTTTATAATCTGGTACATTAATCTTTTTGATAGATAGCAGCCTTCTCTCCTTCCAATTCTATTTCGTACACCAAGTTGTCTTTACTTGACTTTATTCTAAACCCGACGATGACTCAGGGCTCGACTCGCATACCCACCAACTCACCACCAACCTGCAGTTGTTTTTGGATACAATGAAAGTTGGCTAACTGGTGATCCAATAATCCTGTTCGAGGGACCTATCACCTAAAAATTATTAGCACGAAGATTGAATAGAATAATAATACGGTTGGCCAAGTACGAACTACTCTCATATGAATTTTCCCTTCCCATCCACCATTTTTGAAATAACAGAGACAGTAGAACAATGTCAAGACTCCGCACGACTGTACCTTCTTGTATCCTACCAAAAGGAAAAAAAGAAAAAAACCCCCCCACCCCCAGGGAAAAAAAAAAAAAAAAAAAAAAAAAAAAAATTTCCCCGGCGGAAAAAGAAACCCCGAAAAAAAAAAAAAAAACCCTCAAACCTAACTCAGTAACATCCGCCCTGTCCAGAACTTTTTAATCTTGGGAATACGCCTGAGGATTAGGAGACAGATACATAGTATTTACTGGCAGGTAAAATAGGTAGCCTTATTCGCTTAAATCACCATATACCTCTTCGATTAAAGGCATCTTCAGAGCAAATTGAGCTGGAATTCATATCCATTTGAAATTTTGGTCGATATATCTCCATGGCTTCCTTATATACTATCCGCTGCATTAAATACAAGAATCAAGCACGCGCAGTGCCAGTTTTCCATCTGCTGACAATTCACAACGCCTTTGGATCCGCAGAGTGAACAAATATCAAAAGGTTTTGCGAGAAAGATGATTTCAGGTTTGGCATTTAAATTTCGACGCTCGCTTTTTTTGCAGTCCAATAACGTAAATGGCGGAAAAAACATCCCCCCCCTTGGGGCAAAAAGCAAGCTACGGGACCAATATGAATGGGTTTTCTAGCCTCTGAAAAGTGGTTAATAGTTTTTTCTGAAAATTTCAGATTTATAAGAATTCCTTACTACAGCTGGTAGATGCAATACACTTTATAATGTACATGGGTCCTGGGTTCGAGCCCCAGAGGGATCACGATTATTGAAAAGCAAATGGGATAAGGCGAAAAAGACCCTGTCGATGAAGTCCGAAGCGAAAGCAAAGAACATTATTTGGAGAGCCCCAGAGGGAATCAAAATTAAACTTGACTCGTAAAAGGAGTTGAAAGTTTAAGTTTCGGGTGTAGCGTAGCCGTAATCGGCCTCCGTTTGGGAACGAAGGAGGTCGTAAGGTTCGAATCCTGCCACACGCCCGACTTAATAACTATGAAGAATCGAAATTTACAAACTTCGATCTTCTTTTGATCCAGGTCCTGTAAGCTCAACCGATAGAGCAACTGCCCTTCATAAGACACGTAGTTCAGGTTCGAGCCTGACAGGATCACTTTATTAATCAGCGAATGCACGTTCGCTTTTAATTTTGTACGTTATCAGATTCCTTAGCTCAGCTGGTAGAAGCAATTACAACCTTTTAACTGATGGGTCCTGGGTTCGAGCGCCCCAGGGATCAACAAGAAAAGCAGCCCAAAATTGGGCTGCTTTTCTTATTTTTTTTAGGCAACTTCATAACCCGAAAGTATTTGCTCGCGGATTTTTCACTTGCTTAATTATCATGATTTATTGTGATTGTTGAAGCATGAAAAATCCGCTTCCTTTTATTTCTCCTGATCCTCATTCTATTCTTCCTAGCACTCACCCAACTATTTTCTGAGATCATTTTTATGACCCTGGTAAATTTCTTTGAAACTAGCCAAATTCAGAAAACAACAAACTCAGACATCCCCATTATACGCTGGGCTTTTCCGATTCCAAAAGAATAAAAAACGAAGAGTAATAATTCTTAATATAAAGTAGATTTAAACTGTTTCCAATCTGAACACTACCAATGATTTTGGATTCAATGAAAAAATCAGAAAACATAAAATCCATACCATGTTAAGGGAAGCCAAACCTGAAATCAACCCTGAACAAGACACCATCATCATAGATGCGAAAGATCCTAAAATCAGGGAGCTAATCAACTCGAAATCGAATTCATCGGCCGGTGACTTACCTTAAATCGAAAATGATTGACTTTTCTGTATACGCTTATTGGTTCCTGCCGTGCTAGACACCTATTTCCTTGCTTTGATCGAACGCTGAAACGAGACTTAATTACACATTAACTATTAAGCTCCTAAAGGGCTGGAGAAGATACTCCGCAGGGAGAGCCCCTGAGATCAAGACAACTGAAGAGGGAAGTTCAACCCAAACACAGTTAAAGATCTGACCTGATTTGAGCCTATTCCTTTTTCTCTTTGTAGCTGGAGATTTTAAAAAACTGCTAACTCGAAAGGGACTTCCTCAAAAATGCTTTATCGGAAACAAATTCAGAAAAAATCGAAAGCAAGTATTCCTGAATTATTTATTTTTAAAACATCGTAAATCAGGTTTGGGACCTTTTTAGAGGTTATACGGATATTCTTTCCCTTTTTCAAAAATTGGACTTTTGGCTCAATTCCTATTTTCCAATATTGAGGAATGGAACATATAGGAGCATTCAGTACCGGACGAGAATCAGCTTATTTTGATAGCAATGCCAGCAGATTCAGAGCTTTTGAAGACAGCCACAAATAATCGGGAATGAAACAGCCCATCATGTGGTTTGAAGATTTAAGTGTCCATTCGAATGGTTTTTAAATGACGTCTGGAATGGAGAGAGGTTTTTGCCGTTTTATATGGCTGGTAAATCCGGTGAAAAATCAAATTACCTGAATCAACCATGATCTCCTTTTTAACATCAAACTACCCCTACGGCCTATGGTGAAGACCGAACAGCAGGCACAACCCCATCAGACAAACGCACTGATCCCACATTTAAAGACCGCAGGATTCACTTATCGCGCCAGTATCATCTACAATAAACGTCCTATCATGATGAAGCACGCTAAGAGAAGCATAGGAGAAGCTGCTTTCAAAAAGGCATAACCAAGACCTATATAACAAGAAAGTTGGGCCAATGGGAAAATGCAAATTGGAATGACGTCTATGTTGGGAATTTTGGATCAAGAGAGCCCTATAGAATTTACAGAAATGAAGTGAAGTTTGGGTCAATCAATCCAGTCGCGCCAAATTTCTTCAGAACACTTACCTATGACTCAATAAGGTGTAATCACTGAATTTTCAATCTCTCAACAAGCAAAGATGGGCTCGTGGGAAAAATATGGCCTCAATTATTTGACACTCACTTAGTTTATCTGACCATCAAAAAAATTATCTCTATTCCATCGAAAAAGAAAAACTAACAATCGAATAAGCAAGTAGGCCTAAGAAAAAACGTCAACACCATCCCTTTACAATAGCCAATGGTATTGGGATATGGCCGTTCCCCCATTGATATAAACATCATGGAAACGTAATCCAAGTCTCAAAATGAGTAATGAGAGCTCACAAGCTACAAATTAATTAATACAAAATAACACGTTAGGAGAAATGTGCCTGCAGCAGTAGCTTTAGAAGCTCATTAGGGAAGGGATTAACTTCTGAAAAAAGATGAAGATCTACAATGAGACTCCCTATCTCTCGAGGCTAGCAATCTTTCTGACTTTCCTTACCAAAGAAAATAGAGCAGGTATTCTACTCGATTTTGAGAATCAACTAAGGAATAACTTCAGTCCAGATTTACCCCAAACATCAAAAAAGTATGTTTCTATCTACAGTGAAGTAAAGCTTACTCGGGATGGGAAAAATCAATACTATATAAAATTTGCATCAAGACTTAGCGATTGAAAACTAAAATTAAACCCTGACCATCACAGATATTAGCAATCTTGGCCCTTTATAGGGCTCCTGAATCTGAAAAAAATTCTAGATGAAAAAGAGATAATTACGAATAACAGATAAGTTGAATCGATTCGATTTCTTGCGGCCTCCTTTCACAAATGAAAAGATCGGAACGATTATTGAGATCTTTCCAAGGAAGCTTCAAAACACGAGAAAAAAGAGTCCCTGGTTTTGCTGCTTGTGATTAAACATCCAATCAAACCCATTACACCAAGAAACTAGCATACACTGGCGACCACTTTCTTGGCTCTCTTGGAATGAGATGCAGAAAACTGGTGACATTTTATTCCTTCCAAAAAGAATGGATACTTCTACTAATTAGGCAATACACTTCAAAAGAAGCTGCAAACAATAGTAAACCAATGTTCCTTAAAGAGAACCCGGATTTTAATCCAATTCTAAAAAATAAACTACAAGGCCACCGACGATCTTATTGGCGAGTTCAGAAAATATTCAGGAATGAAAATTAATAAAAAGTCGCAATGGAACCAAATGCTTGAAATGACCATTTTGACTTATTTTTTGGCGTGCACCCAGTCAGCAGCTTTGATTGAGCAGGAAATCATCCGCTTAAAGTGATTTAATCAAAAATGAGTTACTGCTCATTTTCAGACGGCATTTTTAATAACTCCAACTCCTCTTCTAAACTGAGACCTAGCTTGTGTGAAAATGATAGGATTGATTTCCTCAGGATAAAGCTTGCTCAACTTTTAATAAATAGAGCATCTCTCGTAAATAAAAAGATCTCTTGGGAAGAAATCGCTCAATTATTGGATCGTTTGTGAGTAAACTCCACTTCCCCCTGCATAAAGCCTTCCCGACTTGGTTTATCAAATGAGATTTATTTTAAAATGGCCTTGCGAAGTCCAATCGTTTTAATATCCATTCTACCACCTCGTACCTCTGAGACTGATCAAGCGACCAAAGGTCCCAAACCCAGTGATTTTAATCCAGGAAAATACATACCACCACCAAAAGGTCTATGGAACCGTCTTCAATATCCGCTATCAGCGCTCGTACGAGGCTCGAAAATATACAGATTGACGTTCCTCATACCAAGAAAAGCTAACAGCTTCAAATGGAAAAGAAGGATATATACAGGCTTCGTCAATTTTATAGGTAATAACATGCCAACTCTACCCCCCGATTGGTTGAAAAAAAAAGGCCGATAAAAAATCCGGCCTTTAATTTATTTGCTAGCACTGTAGCTAAGAAGATCACCACCTGTTGGAGTAGCCACACTCATTGTCATAACCAAGACACACCTTTTCAAAAAACTATCCGAAGCTAAATCCAGCACCGGCATCAAAAATGATGTTCTAGGATCGCCTACACGAATCTGTGAAACCACATCAACTTCAGTGTAACCAAAAACTCCCTCATGGTAGTTTTCTGAAGCTTCTTTCATTTTGGCAACAAACCTCAAACGTATGTTGCAAGGCTCTTCAGTCTAACGTCAAATCCACACAACAGATACATCTGGAGTAGGCCACTTCTAAATGCCATTCCTGTCAATATTCCATTCAATTCTGGATACCTTCCCCAACAGCTTTTTGCATGCGTTTGCGCCAGATAATAAAGAAGGGATGAAAATATATCTTGAGCTGCACACCCTCTACCCGCCCTCCAGTCCCTTCGCAGAAGGGCCATCGACAGTTGTTTCCTGGTAGCCGTAGTAGCGTGACAGTAGTCATCAGACTCCCTCGATCCCCCATTTACGTTTAATACTTTTGCAATCTGGTGCTAGACAGTTTGTAAGTACAAGAGCATTTGATAACAAATACCATATCAGGAGTATAGGAACCTTCGGTTTACACCCATTACAAACATTGGTGGTACCATCTTAGAAGGAGCTGAACATGATCACTTTCTTTGGCCTAGCCACGAATGACCTGTCGGCTCTTTGTCAAGAAAAATCCAGTAGACCAATTACATAATCGCTCCTACTTCATCCCCACTTGACGGTATTCCGGGATTTTGCTCAGAAGTCCACACGAGGATCTGGTATTTCCATTCATCAGATCAATTACCATACCTTTACCGAAAACGTGCCTTAAAAAAATGCGTGCGTTGATCATATATTCAAACCATATTGCCATGTAATCCACAATCGATCAAATCATTGATGCGACTACCTGAATATCCTCGCCTCCTGGGATAAACTCTGAATGCTAACTCGTCCAATCTTCGAATCCGTTGATTCCAAACTTTATCTGCTCAATATTTCTATTGATTAATGTATAGGTTTTGATAACTAAACAAACTACCCTAAGTTTCTGCTACGAAGCTAAAAATCCCCCGAGTTAAATTGCTAAGGTTAATTACAATTTTTGTGGCTAGCCCAAACTATCTCAAGTCAGATGCAAGAGGGACTCTCGATCTTGGCGAATTCAATCGATTTCGAAAAGTTATTTTTAACAACCTACTGCGTTACCCTTATCCTTCAACATAGATTTCTTTATTTAAATTACAGAAAATCAACCACTAATCATTTTGTACAGGCAATCGAAAAAGTAGCAGGTTTTACCCGAGAATCATTCTATATCAAGGAATTTTGGAAGTACTGCGAGATCCAAAAAGGTGCCGCCACCCTATCTATTGTAAATCAAAGAAAGGCTACTTTACTGTAAGAACCACTGTTGCCCAATGGAAATCACCCAAGCTGATCAGATCAACGCAGCCGTTTATGGCAAATTTCAACAGCAATCGAAGGACATTAGCGAAGCCAGATGTCGAATCTGGCAAAAAAAACTATGGACTAAATGCCAGCCAAACTCTTGGAACATGCCGAATAACCTTTTGGATCTGCGTGATCGGCATCAGCAATTTAAAATTCCACCTCACCCTAAACCTATGACCTCGCTCCTAAATAAAATTGAAGCTTGATAAACCGCCTTTATTTTACTTCAAACTCCCATTTTCTAAAACAGGCTGAAAACGAATTCAACCTGGAGCGATGCATCTGTAGATTAGGAATTCACCATTTCCTGATTCACTAACTTCCAAATTAAACAATACAGGCCCCACAGTACTAGCAGTGGGACCCGGCGACAGGAAATCCCAGATCTCCAAGTTTCCCATTGACGGAATGCTGACCCGTTTTTTTGGGTGACAACTCGGGAAAAATCTATGGTATGGAGAACTGAGCTACTCCTCGGACTTCGTCGCGTCAAAACAGCGGGGCCTTTAGTCTTCGATGCGAGGAAAATCTGCGGCATGCAAAGCAGAACCAAGAGCATTACATCTGGATTGATAGTCCCGAAGGAGAAAGCGATTTATCGCTCATGCAAGAGCAAAAAAGTGAATGAACTAATCTTACTATCCAATTTTTGGAGAGTGTATTCACGCTCGTGATCAAGGAGTTTATATGAGATCGAGAATAACGTGGAATTTTACAGAGGGATAAAAAAAGCCTGGAATCATTCCAGGCTTTGTAATTATAAACTTTCCGATTATCGAGTTAGCGTAGCACTTGGTCGCATCGCAAAGGAGGTAATTCACATCAAGGTTTGTAGTAGCCTCCTATGTTTACTGTCTTTCCTGTGACCATTCACAATTCGCATTACGACTTTCTTCATTTACAGCAATGTTTTAGCCTAATTTGTAAGCTAGCTTTCAAATCCAGCTCCCTTATTTGAGCGCCAAGTGCTTTCCGCCCAATAAAAGCCCCCCCCCCCCTTAGGGTTTTTTTTTAGAAATGAACCTCCACGATTTATCCTAACTTCCTACTACTCGAGCAGGAAGACCTGTCATTTCTAGCCATTTTCCCAGTACGCGGCATCCAAGTTACCGGAGCAAAGCCAATATGCTTTTCATTAATGGAAAAGTTTTGCCCCAAATGCCTCCAAGGAAACTGCCCAATGCCAAAAATTCACCTCCCCAACAGAATCCCATCCAAGTGACCTTCTCTCCATAATTGCTCCACATGCTTAGGCGCAGAACCCCCAGTCCTGTTCCAACAACCCTCCACCGTTCATTGGGAACGATTGAGACATCTCTGCACTAGTGGCCCATCTAAAAATCGGGAACAAGTTCGTAGATAATCTCGTCAGCACATATCCTGTCACCGAAGATGGATCCATTCCCTCTTGATTCTAGCTAGTGAAAAATTAGTGCGCTTCTAAAGCGACAGATTGAAATCTCCAACGCCTTGATCGGATCTAAATAAATAGGTATTTACATTTTTGAAGAGCTCAGCATACATGAAACCGCGAGGATCCAACGCAAAAATAACAGCCCGGATTTCGAAGTCCTCGCACGTGTCCCTGCAAGCTTCACACCAATATTGATCGGACGCATCTTGGTTTGCACATCTCAGATATTCTCCCACATGGACTGGATGACTGACTGCACGCGACCATCACCTCAATCCACTACATTCAAACATGAGACCATTTTTTTTTAAATTCAAAAAGTCTGTCCATGTGAGCCATATCTTCTGCTTTCTGACGCATTTACCAACATTTGCACAAGTCCCCATAGTAAGTTGGATCAAAAGCTCGTGCGCTCGCAGAAATCAAGCGTGGGCCTAGATAACCCCCGCATAAGAACGATCAGGAATAACTGCTAGTGTATCTTGAACGCTTCCCACCTTATCCACATTTCCGGAAGTTCGGAATCATCGCACGGCAAGAGCATCAATAATCACATCACTGGCAACATGAAGAATTGGTGAATTCCTTTACAGAATTCACCATTGCTAAAATCAGAGCCCCTTCAGCGTAGCAAGGCCCTTCGATAGCTCTGCTAAAATTCCTTTTTTACATATCCACTAGGCAGTCGATCAATGCGCGATCCAAAGTAGAATCAGCCAAATCCCATTTCCTCACATCTACACCAAGTTGTTTAGGTCACTGAATACTTGTAAAAAACCGGCTCGAAGAAAACCTCAACTACATGCCCAAAATGATAGGATCGAACCTTCATTCATGGTTGCTTTCAAGTGGAACCGAAAATAGAACGCCTTGGCTTTCGGCATCGTCTTTTGCTTTTCTTAAAAAATCTTTCAATACAGAAAGACTCAAAGTGGGTCACGATTATCACTCACCGGCAGGAGGTTTAACCCTGAACTTTCAGCTAAGTCCGCATCCATCGTCTCCTAGCCAATTCGATTTCTTTACCGACATCCTTTTATCGCGACATAAATGACTTTTCGCTGCCCATAAAAAATCACGCTTACCGTACGAGTGCTGTTCACATTCCGTTTTAGAACATCAGAGAAACCATTCTCCCCATCGAGTGAGGATGCTTCCTGCAAATAGCTTAACAGCAAAGGTGCTCTCCCTGTCTGAATTCCCTTCTCTTCAAAAACAGATTCACCGCAGAGCCCTTAATCTATCATAGTCAATTTGGGACGCTTCCTTCTATTCCCTATTTCGGCATCTCCGCATAAATCAGGAAAGTCAGCATAGCCCAAACTTGTAATGTCTTGATGCGGCTTTCAACTGGGTACAGATGCTGAGATATTTGGAAGCTTTATAAGTTGGCCGCTGGTTGTTGTCGCTATTTTCCCAAGTTCTGAACAAGGGAACTCCACTTGCTGCCTCCGGCTTGAGATAGGATGAAAAATTCGCTAAATTCTTCCTGAAAAGAGAAATATCTCTGGCCTACCTGAACACACGGCAGAACTGGTAAATATGCGCCTGTGAATATTTGGCAAGAAGAAAGTAAACGTAGGAGTGCCACGGAGCCTCGCATTTAAAACGTATGTAAAGGATTTTTTGGAGTTTGGTTACTCAAAGTTTCTTATTAAATCTAAAAAGGCTAAAGTCTTATCATGGAGTTATTCATCTTCTTAAGCCTGAAGAACTACAGCTCTTGAGAATTTAAATCGAAAAAGGGCCAAAAGATCCAAGAGCTAAAATACGAAAAACTACTATAGACAAATCCTAGAAATTATGCAGGAGGTAACTGTGGAATCATAAAAAAGAAAAAATTATACGAGTCTAAAAGAATCAGAATCCATCCAAGCCGGAATTTAACTTCGTTAAGGCTTTCAAGTCAGACAGCCTCAATGCCTGATTACCTGAGAAAAAACAAAAAAAATTCCCATTTTTTCTTCGGGTCCCCCCCTTTTTTTTTTTTTTTAATCTCATAAATTACTTATGAAGTCCATAGGCAGCAGAAAGTCATTATAGCTAACTTGGTGGCCACATACTCCTATGCGATTTACTACCCAATGGAATAGCTAAGTTTTCAAGTTCTGCCCGAGCGGGAGCAAAGCATGCCCAAGCGGCACCTGCAGCAGGCCCATAAGCGATTTAAAAAATCAAAGAATCATAAGGCCCAATCCCCCCTGATTGTACGATTTCTTGCCCCAAACGGGGAAGCTCGTAATAAATCATTAGCAGGATTTGAGGGCAGATTTCACAACCTTTTAATACAAAAAATGGGGAGGTTTTCTCCTAAGAAGAAAATTTATCCTCTTCCGCCCATTCGAAATAAGAAGGGCTTAACGTAGCAGAAAACACTTCATCTGAAGAGACCCAGAGTAAAACGCGATATGTAAAATACTTTTGAGAATTTCGGAGATAAGCACTTCCTGTCACAACTGCATAGCTGTGCCCATTCTTTCAATCCATGTTCCGTCACCATAGATTCATGGCCTCAGCAAGCTCCGGCGCATCCATTGAAAATCCCGTTGGGAAACATTCTCCAGGCAGGAATTAGTAAGGTCAAATCTCCCTTCTTATTTCCCAGATTTTTCTTCCCAGCAACGCAAAGATTTTGCGACTTTACTTTCCCATAAAGATCAAGGTCTGAACCATAGCGATGTGCAGGCCAGAGCGATTTTTTCATCTCACCGGAGGGATGATCTGCGGTAGTCTGTCGAATTACCTTATACTGACATCCTAAAGTTAGACTGTACCAAGCGCTTTTCAAACCCCTTTGAGATAAATCTACAAATAAAGATCCCTCTAAAGTGATCGTATTCATTTGAAATCACTCGTGCAGTCCACCTGGAAAATTCCTCTCCTTTAGATTCCAAGTTTTATTCGTCATAATACTCGTATGAGGAGTCTCATGTGCCCCACCCCCGCGTAGTTCTGCAGCGTACACCTTGGATCTGACAGCCTTCTTCAAAACATGTAAATCGTCCCATACTCATCCAAAATATGGATTAAAATGAAAGACTCTTCGGATGCCCCTTTTCTCCTCATCTTCATCTAACATCAAAGGAGCCGTGTCGATCACGAGATACATCGCACTCCCTGATTAATTTGAGGTGCCGCTAGTCAACCCATTGGCGCAATCATGGTGTCAACGATGTTCTTTGATCAAAGCATCTAAATATGGCTCCTTGGGCAATATTCAAAGCTGCTCTTTTTTCAAAATAGGAATTCCAAAAGCTACATAGGGTAAATCATTGGTCTTCTAAATAGGATTGTATAGATGATGGCTGACACTCGACTTTGCAAGAATTTTCCAGCTTTCTCTTTTCGGTCTTTTCTTTTTGCTCCCCATCGGCGATCATACCCTGCAAGCCATTTTGGAAGTAAATCGCTCGTCGAGATCAACTCGATCTTTTTTGTTGGAAATTCTTTTCCCAATCTTCTTTCATCGATTTACTCGAGGAGTCATTTCATTTTGTGACCGCAATCCGTGTAGGAAGAGATCCGAGAACTAGCGTACTACATCTTCTTTGGCAAACAATAGGTTTTTGATGATTCGATCAATTTCCCGTCTCGATGTTTCAAGAGGAATTTGCGAGCATTTTTAATGAATCGTAACAAATAGTCCAGTTCCGTTTGGTTCCCAAGTCAATTGCAAAGTATTCTTGGCATTAGTTTAGTTCGGATTTTTGTTGCAATCTGAGACCGAAATCACTCAATGCTCAAGTCTACGCCTTTGGAAAGAGCAGCTCATCTTCACACTGCATAAACCGCGTAGTTCCATTTCAAAATTTGCAACTCGTGATACAGGACTTTCATAGCTAAACGGGAAACCGTATCCTCCAGGGAAATAAGTCGAGGTCAATTTTTTCGATCCCTCCATCTCATTCATCAGGATTTCATGCTGATCGCTAGTTCGCTTATAGCCCTGCCAAGGATGGTAAGCCCATCTGGTAAAGAGAATAGTCCTCCTCTAATATCCTGAAGTAGCTCTATTCGCTATAAAAAAGTCGCTTTCTTCCCTCGGTGAAAAAGCGTGAAATAATCTGCACAACAAGGGAAAAAAACATAATATCTCAAGTCAGCGAATCATTGAATCACAAAACGCTGGCTCACCGCTTATCCCAGAAATACAAAATTTGATAGGAAGGGTAATTCTTGTCGAACGAAGAAAGTAATGTTTTTTCTCAGGTATGCGACCAAAACGCTCAATCAGGATTCAGCAATAGCTCTTCTGTGGTAACGGCCTCTCTGCGCAATAGCCCATAGCCTCCAGTCTAATCAGTGAACTGGAATGCACCTTGTGCTTCCTTGCAAACCTCTTCTATAAGATTGTGTGGGGATTTGAAGTAAAAAGAAATGCCAAAAATAATGGAAGCACCACGCCAAGCAATACAAAATAGTTTCAGAAACTACACATCCCCTACCAAGTGCTTTTAAATCATTGGCGAACGCATTACAAAAATAATCTTTTTTAACATAAAAACAGGACAATTATGACTCAATGTGTTTCCTCGCCGTTCACAAATAAACATTGTTACTTTATAAGAGACAGACCATTTTAAACCAAAAAGCCTTTTATGGAAGTAGTTAGTACATATTCAAAATGAATTTCCAATGAATAAAATCCTGAGCGAGAAAAACAACACAAATCCCAAATACGCCTCCAATTCATCTTAGCCTTGCAATATCTGCGGCATTGGATAGGAGCTACTTTTGCTGAGAGCCCAAAAAAGGCAATCAAAAATGACCTCAGAGCAGCGCTATAGACCAGACAGCAAGAATCACTCGACCTATAAAAATCAACCGGGATTATGTTGACAGTGTCCGAAACACACCAACGAATTGGGTAGAAATATTGCATTTAACTAAAATCGCTTGAAACCTGAACCCACTCCAGCTACATTCTGCTAAAGAATGCCTCTTTGGCTCCATCCAGCATGACGGGGAGTTTGATGGAATTCGGGAGTTGAGTTTGGATATTCGAGATCTATCTATGTGGTAGCACCTTTGAAACCGCGTGGCCGTCAGAAGCACAGGTATTCAATTGAGAATCAAAATCATTGCCTGTCGATGAAGACAGGTAGCCGGTATTGTAATACTAACCGCCGAAAGTCCTTTGAATACCTCCGAGGCCACAAAAGGATCCAAAGTTAATGTAGACTCGATAATCAAAACGGGAAAAAATCAAAAGATTGAGTCCGCATGAAATCACGCGAAAGAATAAAATCCCGCATACACATCAACGCCTATCTTATATGGTCAATAAGAAGTCGGCTATATCAAAGTAAACCCCGATTTGGCAGCTTACACTTATGATGAATTCAGAGATCTTTGAATTCTTTGAAAGCTCAAGGCATGAAGAACTTATCTTGATTTGCAAGGCATCCTGGTGGATCCAATGGGCCGCTATCATATGGCTGATGAACTCCTGAGTGACAAATCCCTAATTGTATCCCAAAAGGAAAGCTGCGCCAATACAACAAAAGCTTATGCCTTTACATACCCAGGGTATTCGAAAATGGTCCAGTAATCGTATTAGTGAATGAGGGATCGGCTTCGGCGTCTGAAAATTTTTGGCGGGTGCTATTCAGGATAATGGATCGAGGTTGATCCGTATAGAGCGATCCTTTGGAAAAGGCTTGGTTCAATGCCGATAACCTCTCTGAGGAGCGGAGCTCTCATTGAACATTGCTAGATATTAATCACTGCCTTCCTGGGAAAGATCAATTCCAAAACCATATGGAACTGACTACGAGCTTAACGAAACACTGGGTGAAGCGCTTGAGCAATGGAGGAGTTCCTTTCCTCAGCGAGACAGTCATCAAATTCCGACAGCCTGAAATTCGAGACAAAAAAGGAAGAACTGTCTATGGTGGTGGTGGCCATTAATGCCAGATTTAAATTCGTGGCTCTTGATACTACAATGAATAGCGCCCTATGTAAGCAGACTGTTTAATTCCGGATGCCG
>Ga0163217_1009590_pt1 | contig 17804 bp, 9 predicted proteins | sample SynspAceP_FD_185933 | JGI IMG/M metagenome (GOLD analysis project Ga0163217, IMG submission 185933) | Saline lake microbial communities from Ace Lake in Antarctica - Synechococcus sp. Ace-P (PacBio error correction) | ecosystem: Environmental > Aquatic > Non-marine Saline and Alkaline > Saline ...
CCCTCTTCGCCAGGGTGGGAGAAGCAAAAAAGAAATATAACTTTTGGGGGCAAAACCAAAAATAAGACGAGTTTTCCCTAAAATGGCCTTCTTGAATAGGGGTATGTCAAGTTATTCGCCAAAAATCTGGCCCCCTTCAATAACCTGATTTGGGTCGGCTAATTGTAAAACACCGTCGACATCAGTTCCAAAAAATTTCACAACACTCCTTGGCAATCAATCACACAGCCGGTAGTAATATTAGCAGCTAGAATTAATCTGGAACCATTTACGCCCTAGGGTCACTTTCTCACCCTTCAGCAATTGCAGCGGCCAAAAATACCAAGGCATGATATCAGGAACATTAGCTCGCCGGAACTTCTATATTTGGTAGAATTGCGGTGGCTACTGGCAGCACAAATTGCGGCGATGCTATAAAAATCAGTCCACCGCTCTGCTAGTTACATAGTCCTACTACTGATCAATAATTTGGTTTTGTGTAACCCAGCGCTTCAGTATTTCAACTAAAGAATATTTACACTGACGTATTCACTCAAGTGCTAAAATTCTCGCTATCCACCTGAATCTGCGCGCATTGGAGCGAAAGCGAAACCCCAAGTTTTGCATTAAGTTCTTTTAACAAGTATGTGGTGAACATAGTCAGGCTAATTTAACTTTGGTTAATTTAGTTTGGCATACGTTCTTTTGTAACTTCATCCTAAGATATACCAAATAATCACCGATGTTTAATTTAGCAAATAATCACCATAGTCTTTTACGAGCAGCTTCATCACATAACAACGACAGGCATTGGTCACTGTCTTTTGCTTTGGGTGCAGATAAGACAACATCAGCGCCACTTTCTGGTGGCAGGCCATACCTTATGTCTTTTTACATTAAGTATTTCTCAGCATCCGCTAAAGCATGACGCCACCAAACTTCAACCCTTCATTTATTTTGGCTCCTTTAATTTTAATAACCAATACCTAAGGTTTTGCGCTGGTGATTTTACGACACCCAATGAACAAAAAAGCCGCTTTAGGTCGGCTTTTTGTTTTAATGCTTGAGCATAGCCAAGCGACCGCCTCGTTGAGGGTGGTAAGTAATCGTCATGCCGGTGGGTGGCGTATTTATTTTTATTTTCATGTGCGAATTGCCGTATAGACGTCTATATTCAACCGGCAAAGCGAGTTTTGTTTGGTTATTAATTATGCTTGTTTTGTTGCGATGACAGATTAAACCTAGTAAAAATAACGCGCAATGGCATTAAAAATACACCACATTCATAAGTCTTTGCTCAACCATTTGCATGCATTCCAAGTTGCAACTCGAATGCATCTTTTTATCCGGATTAAAGCTAACAACCCTTCTTGCTGCTGCTACCTTTTGTACCTTTGAGTCGATTGTGTGCGCGATCTCCTACTTGCATTTGCAGAGTATCTAACGCGACTTTGGATCTCATGGCACAGCTTCTGATAGAATGCTGCAAGGGTGAATCCTGCAGTTTTTGGTATTCAGTTGTTGCATTAATTTTTCCAAGTAAGGCAAAATTTATTATTTAACCTCAAGCACCCCACTTGAGCCCCATTTAAAATTTTGTTGTTAGGTATCAGCAAACTCTGTTTTGCCAATCTTTTTAATGTCTTGGCTAAGTAAGAGGACAAGGCGTGTAAATATCGCCATGTTGAATATCATTTGACTACATATTGCCTACTGGGATTTAACCGGGCTTTGGCATATAGTCAGATTTGGCTTCGTCCATTAATACGGTAGCTCATGCGAGCGGCCTACCAATAAACCGACAGTGACTCGGCATTAACTTCTGCTATTTGTTTCGCTAATCAAATAATATAGCACATTGGCCAACTTTTTAAATTCTATTCCATTTCATTAATGGCTAGCTACTGCGGCCTGATGCCAATACTTTGCCCTTCTATCATACTAATTCGACTTGCGTCTTATCTTTCCAAGTCAACAAAAAATTGGGTGCGAACTGAAATGGGTAGAAATTGGCAAATCAAGGCTTTTTTGGCACACTTAGGCATATCAAAGATTATCTGGCCAGCACATTAGCGGAAACTAAGAACCCATTCAGGTGTTTCAGGAGCTTTATGCTGATGTTCGCCTAAGGAGTATATTGTTATTCTGGTCTTTGGCTGCAAACCATGATACACCTTGCCCTGCCGTTTTTAAAGTCTGTTCATGAGTGATGCTGGCAACCACGAATGCGGCAAGCCTGAAACCATGTCCATTTTTTCTAAAATCTCGATTAAAGCGTATCAAGTAACTATTACTTAATTCAATCTTCACTTTGGGCGGCAACAGTTACATCAAGTTGCGGTAATAACTTTTGCAAATAATAGGCCAGCTAAGGCCTTGGGTAGTCAATTTTTAACCTCTAATTTCAACTTCCATAACCCCAGACCTTTTCTCCACTGTGAGTAAAAATTGAGATGTCTCAACGTCATATCAAGCTCCGTAAAACTTGAACTAAAATATAAACTGATTTATAGTTTAAGCGAGACTATTTTAATGTAGAGCTTGCCTTTCACTTTGTCAGCAATACCATTTGCCGACACATTAGTAGAGACAAGTTTATGATTATGCGCAAGCGGTTAGTATTTTTTTATGTATTTTTAAGCACATCATTGTTTGGCAACCCTTAGTCGCATAGCTCAGAACTAACGACAGCGAGGGTGAAGTTCGTTATATCTCTGACCGAACCTGTTTACTTATTTGCATGCCGGTCCCGGGAGCAACTATCGAATCCTAGGCTCTGTTTATTGCTGGTAGCCCGCGTTACTTGAGTTTGGCAAAGAAGAGTCTCGAAATGGCTTATTGAAGTATCGATGATAAACAACGTACTGGTTGGTAAGAAGCCGGAATTTATTAAAAAAACCCCAGCGTGCGAGAACGTCAATTCCAATTTGGGGCAAGCAAAACTTGGAAGACGCCAATAACACATAAAACAAAAGAATCTGACAATGATCTATAAATCAAACAGATCGCCGATTACATGTCACAAAATAGCGCATTAACCGGTTCAATGAGTGAAATCGAAGGCTCATATTAATCAGGTCAGGCGCAGAATTAGCCGATCAAGAACCAATCGGTAGCAAATTGAAATGGTTTACTCGTGGGGGCAATAAGTCGCAGTAATTAGTTTGCTCTTAGGTCATCATTCTTACTTATTTACCTGAAAAGGTCGCGTAAACGATAATTGGAATGTAATACCACTGTTTCATTAAACACCGTTAACCCGGTGTTTAATGACTGGTTTTAATGTCTCCCTACTTAAGTTTACATGACTGGATTTACATGACTGAATTTACATCGACTGATTTTACAAGATTGTCAATTTTGAAAGCTTCAATAAGCTGATATCAATTAATGAGCCAACCGCTATTTTTACCCAATGTGAACTAGATTACCGGCGCTTGGTTTTTTGACTTTTCACACAAAAGAACCTAACAAAACAAGATTTTTTTTTTAAAAAAAAAAAATTTATTGAAAAGTTTTTGTTTTTTTAGGAAAAATTTGAAGGTAGCCAAGTTTGTCAGAGTTGCAAGTTGAAGCAATGCTTTCTGAGCTACTGCTGCATATCCTTATTGTCACTAGCGGGCCCAATGGCAAGCCAGCGGGCAAGAGGCTTAATCAACAGGCTTTGGTCACGCATACCTGGCCCGATCAAACATTGGTAGATAACAACGTCAAGAGCGGCTGCATTGTTTTGCAACATCGACCGAACAGGTAATTATGCTCTCTGATTGACGACCTTAACCGCATTTAGTCTTGCCGCTTTTTTATTGTGTATTTCTACCCGGCCACCTCTAATTTGTAGCAATCATGGCACGCAGTATTAGTCAGGGGTCAAAAAGCGCAGGCATGATTGCTCGCGTCGGCAATGGCTTAGGCTCATTTATTTAACGTTTATCGCCAGTGCCATTTGGTTTGGCCGCCATTTCATTTATTTGCGCGTGGCTTATACCCTAGCCAACTCGCTGGCGACTACTAATATACTTATCTATCCATTAATTTGGCGCTTAGGCCAAAGTATCATAGTCAGGGAAATAACAATGACTTAAATAACACTTTAAGTTTCTCGACGGATATTTAAACAAAGTTTAGTTGTACGAACTAAACTAACCCCAAAACGGGCTTTAATTTTTTTATTGGCAATTTTTGCCTCTATTACAGAGCCCAGCCAAGGCCACATAACATTACAATTACTTATTTTGGGACAACAATTTTATGCCTTGATAGTTTGGCTGAGCGACCTTTGTGTGGCAACATTGTCGGGTAAAGAATCGGGCTGTGGAATGAAGTGCTCATCCGCACTCTGAACAGTGGCTAATCGATTAGCTGCGCTTGCTGTATTACACCATTGTGGGAACTATTGTGTATAACGAATGTTTATATTTTTAATTACAATTATTGGCTTATTTTAACCTCGCAAAAAGGAAAGCACTGATTGGGTATCTTAGCTAAACGTAAAAAGCGCTCATTTCAGATTCAAGGCCCGTGGCAGTTAGCCTTTGGCTTTACTTGGTATGATAGATGGTTTTAACCCCTATATTGGGTTTGGATACGCTAATCCTTATATTTTGTTGTACTGTTTTTTTAGAGTCAATATTTCTAGCTTTTTAGTGCATGGGCCTTAATTTTGCACTTTTTTACTTTACCAATCGATTCTTTAATGGCGTCAATAGGTGAATCCTTGTTGACCACTCGAAAGCCTCAAGCCGTTTTGGAGCGCGTTTTAAAATACAGTAGTTACCTTTGGTCAGCTTACTCCACGTTTATTCACACACTCACTCCTAGGAAGTCTTATTTTACTTTGCTTTTGATCCCCGTGTCTTATATTATTCGCAAGCAAGTATTTTTAGTTATGTCAAGTATCGCGTAAAAGTCATGGTTTGGGTCAATAAAATCAAATTAGTGCAATTTATAAAAGGAAGTAAATTTTTTAACCGGGTCTTAGTCAAGGCATTGGGGAAGAATAATGCAATGAAAAATATATCCGATGGCCTGCTTTCGCCTTTGTTGTGACACAGGTAGCTATTGCAGCCATTAATTCATTTTATTTTTTGATTTTTGGATTAAGCTTTGCCCGGCCCAAAAAGGCCTCGAAGTAGGCAACGGGAGAAGAAGTTAATATAGTGCGGTCGACGACCACATTCTCACCTTTTGGCATCTAGTTTAATTGAATGTACAAGGCTGACGCGATCCTAAACAAGCCAGACACTAAACCAGATTCAAGCGCGAAAATCAGTGCAGATAATTGAATTAATCGCCAAATTATTATTACGTAAGGTCCATTATCGACACTTAATGTGTGTCTTGGCGTGCAGTTTGGTAATAGAGCGCGCTACAGAAGGCGCCGTATTTCGCAAAACAAATTGCCAATGGCCAGAAGCTCGTTATTAGCATGAGTTATTCCCGAATAATAGCAGCATTTACCCAGTGTAAGATGAAGGTGCTAGCTCGCTCCCCCTTAAAAACGACTAAGGCTATCGAAGAAGCCCAAGCAGCTTATGACCGGTCACAAAGAGAATAGCCACTCAATATACAAAACCTGCCGAGTAAAGATAAAGCTATACAGAATACAAAAGCAGATTGAAGCCTTAATCAAAAGCTAATGTACAAAAATCCAAGTGAGATTAACTGGACAGCAAGAAAATTCCGAACTACTGAAACACAGAAATTAACAGCGTGACAAACAAATTCTAAGTGATTTTTATAAGATTCGGTGAGCCAAGCAAAAACAAGAGCTATCGTCCTAAAAATAGGCAACAATTAAAAGCGGGGCAGCCAGGCAAGATTATGAGCATGTTAAAAGCCTTAGTAAAAAGCTGGTGATTCTGGTGCCATCAGTGATGTGACCAACTAATGTTTTGTGAAAAAGCAGGCACAATGGGCTGAAATATGGTCTAGCCGCCTTTGATATCGTCGCTCCTATGTTAAGAAAAAACAACAAACAAAAACAGAAGCGTTTCAGCCGGTCGTGTGCTTAGCTTTGATGATGGAAAATCAGGACCCCTACCGTGAGTTGTGGATCAAAAAACGCCGATATTTCGCTAGAGTTTTGGGCAACTAAGTAAAACCTTTAAGTGTGTGCAGTGACATCACTATTCAGTGCACGATATTCATTAGCCGTTGCTACACATTTAATGGTTGACTCGAGGCAAAAGTAAAGACTTTTGGAGTGCGTTTTAAGTTAAATGGCGAATTTTTGGCTCAAAGAAAATGGCAAAATACTTGCTCAAAGCAAAACTGGCAATTAGCGGGCTTAAAACTCGAACAATATCGACTTGGTCAATCAAGACAAACTTAAGCAGTAAATTACGTCACGGTTTTAAATGTAAGTACGGTAGTATTAAGGTGAACGAGAAATACCGTTATTTGTTGATGGTGTGATCAATTTAAAACTAGCTGTACTATGGGGGCAAGCTCAAGGCAAGCAATAAATGTACTAATATTGTGGCCAATACCCCAACCAATTGGAAAACTCAGCATTAACTTCGGATGTTGGCTGGGTGATCGTGATTTTGGACTTATGCCTTTAGTTCAGACTTTAAGAACCGACAACTTGGTAGCGCTTTAATTGGCTTAATATAGGCAAAGAAGAACAGGGGTAAATTGGACGATTTAAAAGACAAACTTAAGGCCAGAATGGCAAGGCAGCCTTAGGTGCCAAGAATGCGCAACTTGGGATGAGTGGTCTTGAAACTGTGGGAAAAAAATCGCTGAAGGCGACATAGCTAGTTTAGAAGACTTATTAAATTCTAAATGAAACATGCCATCGATCGTCGAAAAAGATGAGCTTAAAGATAAATTGGAAAGCAAGATATTTGGTGTATCGCTCATAAAAGGAGAGGCAGCATGTTTGCTTTGATACTACCTGCTATTTTTGTAGCCTTTGTTATATTCGGTGACATGGGTAAGCTATAAATTGGGCACGACTTAAGAGCAATTACTGCAAAACTATGCGCCATCTTTGGTTTTTGTTACTGGCGTTTTTACCACCTTTAGCTGTTTGATTATTTATTGGTGTTGTTATTAAAAAATGACACCATCAATCGCTTAATAATACGACGTATTGGCGCTATTTTTTGGATTCTATTGGTCTGTCGGCTTATCTGCAACGCGTTTCACTGAGATCTGCAAAAGCTCGCATAAATATGCGCAGATAAGCTAAGCGAGGAGGACAAGAGGTCATCAAATGGGTAAACACAGCCTTGTTACTTTGCATGCTTGTTATGGGCTGCAATATGCGTTTAGTGGGCCTGGTAAAAAACAGTATTTCCGACTATTTAAGCTATGTGCAAAAGAGGTATTGAGTAAAGCAACAACGACAAAATGCAATCTCGTTCGCCGTAATAGTTTGTTAAAGCCCTGATATTGAGGATTTAAAAATAGGTCTTAAGCCGCGAAGAAGAAAGGCACGCAATGATCTCGGTCTTAATTAAACAAGGTGAGCTTTTTATCGCACCTGCCCTCTCTGAAAGATATAATAAATGAACTTCAAATACAACATTTACGTATTGTTCCTGCTGCGGCATTGGCAAATAACGATGGGTGGTGTTTTAACCCAAGCAGTATTTAACTATGCGTGGAAACCCATCATTGAAGGCTGACCTTGACTCGACTCAATTTCCCATCTCAAATCGGACAAATTATCGTTGTTTTACGATGACCCCAAGAATAGACATTTTGCTCTAAGCTGGCTATTGCTCAATCCCTATAAAAACAATAATCACCACAGTTAAATTGCGGTGAGAACGCAGTGACCCGTGTTAGCAGGCCTGGCTTTGGTTGCTGCCGATGAACAATGGTACTGGTTCAATGGATGCCGGCTCGCCCTTGTTTACATCCGGATGAGTCTCAGTGCTTTGTTGCAACTGGCTGAGCAAGGTGAGGTAGGCGGAAATCTTTAGGCCGCGCCAGTACGAAGATACAAATGAAACGGGCCACTACACTGCAATTTTGTTGAAAAAACTGATCACGGATAATCTTGGCATGCCCTCAACCCACAATTGTTTTCCCGTTGAAATTGTTTATAAGTCAACCCTAAAGTCGAGCTCAAGACCTGAAACTCAACATTACGGCGCATGAAGCTCAGCCATAGAACAATTTGGTGCAAGGTAAAAATCGTCATTGGGCGCGCCTCTAATATTAAGTCACCCAAAATGAAGATTTATTGCTCGCTAAGTTTTTTTATCTTACGCAATTACCACCCCAGCGAAGTAAATAGGAACATGATGATGCGCAATGTGTCATGGTACGACGTTCCATAAATTTGGCGGGCCAAGGCCCCAATTGTAAATGGGAGGGGTTACCTATTGATTATGAACAGACTCTAACTTGCGCATCTCTGACGGCGAATGTTGCCCATAACATGCTTGTGTGATGCATAACTCGGCTCATTAGCAGAGGGGGACATTGGTCGTCACTTTCCTGATACAGATCCTGCTTAGCCCCGCCGTAGATAGCCGAAATCTTATTGCGTAACCGTAGTCGATTTGATGGTCAACCTGAAGGCTATATAATCGGTAATGTTGATATTCACTATTGTGCCCAAGCACCTAAAAAATGGCGCCACCATATTAAATGTTGATGGTGCAACATTTTAAAAACTGGACTTACAAACCCATCATTCGCAGGTAAAGCGTTTAAAGCTACCGACAACAGAAAAAACTTGGCTTCGCTGGACGCAAAGAAGGTATTGGCCGCCTATGCAGTGGTGCTGTTTGGTTACTCATTCGAACAGGCTAATTAAGCAAACTCATCATTGGCGTTATTTAATGCTGCCCCCAGCGCAACGGCCAAAATTAAAAGAGTGTGATTTACGAAGACTTTCATGTCACTGAAAAAACTTGGCTATGACCTATCGTCAAGTGAACACATCTAATTTTGGGTGCGAAAGATAAAAGTCTAAATAACGCCTTTTTTAGTGAGGAATCGCTAAGTTTGCCTCGTGTGCCAATTGCGTGAATGTGACCTATGCAGGTCGCAAAGATAAATAGCTGTTACGAACAATGGTTTAGTGTTCACAAACCGCGGTAAAGCGAATTTGATTTGGTCAAAATTAACCTGTTGATGGTGCAGAAGTACTAAAAGCCGTTCGGCCCATGATAAGAATTACGCACCCGGGCGTCTCAAAGGTAATTGCGTTTTGTCATTTACGGTTGCGCAATATTAGTGACACTCAGGAATTAAGTAAACGCTAGAGGCACGTAGCAACTCATGGGGTGCCTAACTCTATGGCGGCGCAGCGTTTTGGCTATAGCCGCTATGATGCAGAGGCGTAGATTTTAGTCCTCGCCGAAAAGATGATTAATGGTGGGATATTTCGGCAATCGCAATAAACGCTCAAGTGGCCATATCTGCCTTGCGCTGCATGGTTGTTTAATGAATTTTGTTAGCCGCCGATTCGAAGATGCTTATTTTGACCAAGCGCTAGAGTGGCGATAGTCATCGTTACTCGCTGGCAGCGCATAGTTACGTTTGCGCCGAGACCTCTGATGAAACGATTAAACAAAGATTAATAAGTCGTATACTTTCAGACTGTTCAGCTCTCTGCTGGGGCCAGGGTCGAGCTTGCCGCTACACCATATATGCGGGATGCCCTTTGGTATACAACGGCTTGCACAAAGGGAGTTATCCACCAAGACTTATTCAGTCTCAGCTGCTAGGAAAACCAGTGGAGCGTCAAACAAGAAAGACTGCGCACGGTTGTGTTAACCTTGAAATATCTGCAATGGGCACTACAAGACAGATGCATTTAGAAGTCAGTTTCGATTTTACCCGGCAGGCTTTTGGTCACATCGGTGATCAGAGAGAATTGTCGATATTCAACCAGCATTACGAGGTGGATTAGCTTGCATTTTATTAAAGTAATGTAGATAGCGCATCTGACTCAGGCTTTAGGCTCCAGTGTGCGCTAAGTTAAGCCAGTAAGTCAGCGGCAGCTCAATAAGCAGCAGAGGTGACTCAATATGTTAGGGACTTCATGTATTATAGTCGCCGATCAAACTTTGAATATTTGGGGTTCGTGATTTATCAGCTAGCAAAAACTGGCGAGCATACAAGCGTCTATACAGGCCGCAGGCACGCGCCCAAACCATGATAGAATACACAAACAACCTCCATGGATGTGATTTTAGGCTGATATGGACCAGCAGCTAAGAGCAGATGCTACACAGGAACAGATTGTGATGACCGAGGCTTAAGGGATATTGTGTCTATTACTCCATCTCGTTGGTAGAATAAGAATGTCGCATAAAAAATATAGAAGATATCGCTACTGAATTGCGCATTTCAACAAAAAAATAATAAATTTAACTAACCATTTGACTCTGGATTGAGCATAACAATGAGACGCCAAAGGGTTTCCTGGCAAAAGGTGATAGCCTCGCCCAATTACTATCCCAGGAAGGGATACATAGAATACTAAAGTAACTCAGTGCCAGTTGCCAATCTACGCTAAAGGGAACTTTTTATTCCGATGCATTGGGCAGGCAGCGATCAAAATCGCCTACTAATTGGTCAAGGAACGACCATATCGCAACTTATATTGTAACGCGTATGACTGAATTACTTTTACAATTCAGAGAATCAGCCACAGAATGTATTATGAAATTGGCCGGCTCTGGTTATCAAACTGCTGTCTTAGCTCATGCGTTTTCAGAAGTATTTTCGGTTTGAACGGATCAAAACCCTACAATTTCAAAGCTAAGCGGCGCATGAATCACTAAATTTACATAAATGTCGGCCAAATGAAGCACGGGATGGATGGGCAAGGTTGGGCGAGTAAGGCCCTTTTGATGCGATAATCGTCACTGCCGCTGCTATCGTATTCCTGAACAATTTATTTGCTCAGCTCCACCAAGGCGGCCGACTCTTATTCCGAGTTGGCCAAGCGAATCAACAACTGGCAATGCATAACAGACACGAAGACGATTGAAACTCAAATAATTAGAGGCCGTGCGCCTTTGTTCCTTTAGTCCTGGAAATATTATTTAAATTACTGAAAGTACCGACTAAGGGTTAAACAAGCGTACTAAGCGAACAGCGAAGATTTTGTTGGTATTGCAGCAACGTGGGGTTTTAATGGGAGCTGCTGATGCGTTCCCGTGTCTCAGCGGTACCATAGGCCATTTAAGTGACAGGAACTTCTATGAAGAGCTAATTTCTTCCTCTAAAAAAATGCAGTAGCGGGCCCAAAATTTTTATTTACACAGGTATTAAAGCCTCATGGACACATATCCCAACGATTCGTTTTTACTGACCTTGTTCAGGCGGTGTGATATCAGTTTCGTCAGCATTTCGTCTTGTTGTTTTGCTTTTAGAAATAACTATCGCGCTTTATTATGGGCATTTTTCTTTGGATTAATTATTGCTGGAGTAAATGGTCTGTCATCCGCCATATTGATAGATGGTCATTGCCCGGTCATTGCCGCGTTTGTGGTCCGGTGCTATTGGTGCCTATTGGATTACCAATGATCTCGCGACGTCCATAGAATCGACAGCTCTAATTGTATTTTTCTCTGTATGTTAGCTATTTGCGCCATGATTTTACCGGAATTTCAGTAGGCTTTATTCTGTTAGATTTTTTTTTTTTACTGTTGGGTATGTATGGCCGATGATGAATGGCTATTCAAGAAATTTCAATCATTACTCTGGGTCTGTTTGCCGCTGCTGCATTGCGCTTAATCAGTTTTTCTCCATGTTAAGCTGGTGTTTCAACATCACAAACACGCCGACTTTAGCCTATTAGGGGGGTTAATGTTAGGCTCATTAAACATAAAAGTGTGGCCTTGGAAAATTCCTTGAAACGATAATTGATCGACACGGAAAATTATTCACTGGTGCAAGAAAATGTCTTACCAGCGACATTGAAGCAAACACTCAACGCATCCTGCCTATTATTTATAGCGTCTTACTCAAATCGTTTTAGGTATTGTCCGCGTGATAGTTACTCGAGCGTTTTGGACAATAAAACAGTACTAAAAATAATGATCACATGCTCAATTTTTGCTTGCCAAATAATCAAAAAAACATCGGAAAATTACAATCTTGTATTTTGTATTTTCCTATGCATTTTGAGCGCCTTCATTGTTGGGTTTTCATCCAAGTCGAAAACAACCAGGCGCCAAGTTGTTGAAATTTATCAGGTAAAACATTTAAGACTTTCAAGCCGATACATTTGAACGGTAAAGATTTATAAGGTTCAATAAGGCGACACCCTATTTTCTATAGCTGTTTAGCGGTAACGACTATCGTGATCTGGCAAAACATCAATAAAAATTAAAGCACCTTACAGCATCTTTCCCGGTCAAGATAATAATCCCTAAGAAAAGCCTCCTATTACAAATACGTCAAGCAAAAGTCAGCGGACTGGTCAGACTTTCAAAAAATAAAGTCAAATCTAAGCAGTTGACCTCCTACAAAAAGCGGCGTATGGTAAAAGCTGAAAAAAATGTTAACGAAAGGTTCTATTGTTCCTTCGGTCGGTGAATTTCCTAAGGCAAGTATCTCATGGATATGGCCCCCTCAAATGTGTAACAAATGTGTTTTCAGCGACAGAGGCCGGAATAAAGGGATAGACTTGGGCAGGAAATGTGGTGAGGCCAATTTTGGCGGCAGCCGACGGAAAAGTGGTAAAGCACCGCGCAGTGCGCCTGGGCGGTTTTTGGTAATTTGGTCATCATCAAGCATTCAGATGCCTATTTACATCGGCCTATGCTCACAATGACAAAATCTTAGTTAAGAAGAACAGTGGGATAAAATCTGGGCAAAAATTGCCACTATGGTAAAAGTGGAACGTACGGTTAAGCATTCATTTTGAAGTGAGGTTCAAAGGAAACTCAATTGATCCTTTGATATTTTTACCGAAGTAATTAATAACAATAAATAATTATAAGAAAGCAAGGAGATGTATTCAGGACAACAATTGTTTTTTCAGAGTCACAAATAAATGAGTCCAAGAAAAATTAATTAAAGTTGATGTTGAAGTTTTAGACGATGTTGAAGCTTTAATTGAGTTCGACGATAAAAAAGCAAGATAAAGAAGATACCGATTAGAAGATATCTTGGTTCAAACAAGATAAATAACTAAAAATCTGGATGCTAACCCAACTCTATTGGGTGAAATAGGATTTTCCCCTCTATTGACCGATAAGAAAAGTTTATTTTTTTCGCGTAAGCACTCAAAGGCCATGAGGCTTCCCGTAAACTGCATGATATGTCAAGTAATTTGCGCGCTTGTCGTTAAAATTTGCCCGTCGATATAATAACGGGCTAGCCTTTAAAATTTAAGAAAATTTTAAATTTTGAATAAGAAAGGTAATTTGGGTTTAATCCGTGCGGTGAGAAAATTCGATCCTGACGGGGATTCCGATTTTCCATCCTATGCAACATGGTGATAAGAAACCATTTGAAGCGAGCGATAATGAATCAACTCGCAGGCAATTAAGATTACCGATCATGTAGTCAAAAGAGCTCAAACGTAATATTTGCGAGCGGCGCGCGAGCTTAGCGAAAAATTAGATCACGTATGCCAAGTGGCAGAAGAAATTGCCGCCTCCCTTTGATAAGCCCAGTGATTGATGTGGTCAAGATGTAAGACTTAAATTAACGAATAAGTTCACAATTGATAAGCGCCAATTGGTAGTGATGGTGATAGAGGCTTGCTTGGTCATCGCAGATGAAAGGGGGCACGGCCTGAAGAAAACTTACAACAAGACTGGATATTGAGCGCCAATATTGTGCATTGGCTTGAAGACGCTTAATCCTAAACAATCGTGAAGGTACTGGCTAGAGCTTTGGTTTATTAGGTTACGAGCCATCGTACTACTAGAAGATGTGGGTGCTGAAAATTGGGTTAACTCGCGAAAGAGTCAGGCAAGATTCAAGTTGAAGCACTTGCGCAGAATAACGGGATATGCTCGGCCATAAAGGTCTTAACGTAGAAGCCTTATTTTGATACACTATAAGTTAAGCAACAAATGTGCTTCACACACAAAAAAAGCCTCATTGAGGCATTTTTATTAAATTCCTACATATCATCGATATTATAAAAAGGCGATGGCCGCTGGCATATTTGGCTCTTCAGTGGTTTTCAGCCACTTGTTCAGTGTAAATGACCTCACCGACTTCTTAATAACCACTACACTGCGTGAAAACAAACCGCGCCACGGAACCAGTTGTAAACGCAACACAATAATTTTTACAAAAATCATTCTAAAGCTTGAACCTATTGCACATTGTTCTATGCCTTCAGCACACAAAAACGTGCGCTGCAAAATGTAAATCAGCAGAAACACACAGTACTTTAGTATTGTCTAATTCGGCTGGCACTCTTATTAAAGTGCGAACTGACGTGGCACAAACGGGCAGTATCAAGGAAGAGAAATATTATTTAGTATGACTCTTGAACAGCATAATCAGCTAAACTGACTTGGGAAGTCCGTTTTTACTAAGTAAACGCTGGTGCTTTATACCGCAACTGCGGGTAAGAGTCCCGTCGCTGTTTCAAATGCGTTGCCTTCAATGTAAGCAGTAGCCATTTAAATCTCCTTGATTGTAGTTCAATAAAACACTATTTCGATAGCAATATGGACACAATCAGACAAATTACAGATTAAAGCAGCTTAGTGTAACTGTTATGTAAATTTGAGTGTGGGCATAAGATGATAAATCAAGTGTCAGGCCGTGAATCACCGCTAAAGTAAGGCTATATCTACTACTTTAAGCAATTTACCTGCACAGCAGAACTTATCTTTTCTAAGTGATAAATGTAGTCATCGAAGATTTTTGTCATCAGCGCAACATAATTCTCAGCACCTTTGTTGCCAAGCGGTATGCCGGTGATATTAGTCGGGAAAATAAGTATCTCCGCTCACTTCCAGATCGATTTGAGTAAAAGATAAAGGCGATACAATAAAGGGTAAAAAGGTTCGTAAATGGTACCGCCGCAATGATCATTACTTTTCGCATCACTTTACCGCTGCCAACATGCAGATTCTGCACTAGCGATCAAATGGCGTCTGCAAGTTGTAGCTGCCCATCCCGAGAAATAACAAATATTCAGTTCTGCAGGTAAAGCCTTTCCAATAGAGTCGTAAGTCTTGCGCCCCATAATAATGGGTTTGCCCAAGGTAATCGCTTTAAAATGCTTTTAAGATCAGGCGGGCAGATGCTCAAGGCTCTTTATTACCCGCTCCTATGACAGATTTTTAGCCATCGCTGCAATCATTGAAATTATCATAGACGATCTTTCTAAGACTATTTATTTCAGTAACGTTATTTCTTAGGATAACTTCAACGTCATAGTCATCTTCGATCAAATCATCGTCATCATCTAGGTCATCTTGCAGGTCATCAAAAAATCAGAAATAAGGTTATTCAAGGTATCTTGATGATAAGTATCCACTTAAAAGCCAACATCTTCACTTAAGTCTTCTAGCTTCTTCTGTGTAATGAACTAATAAAATGCATCACCTTGTGGCAGAGTTTTAAGGGAAGTACCATTCCTTTGAATACCCGATATTTGATAGTATTCCCTTCCCACTCTACAGGCTTTTTAGGTTTTCCTGCAACAAGTTCTTTAACTTCATCTTCTAACCCACAATAAGTCGATTTTATTAAACCACTAACCAACGGGTTTTGCTGCTAGTTTTGATGTAATTTTCTCCCATTCGGCCGACAATCGCTTTAGCATTATAAATGGAGGTCAGAGCCATCGGCAGCATATAAATCGATCATATGTAATAACACACGACAACGCTCTAGATGTTCAGAAACTGAATTCCAAAGACCAGCACCGTCTGCTGCGCCTTCATCAAGCCAGGAATATCGCAAATGCAAAAACTCGCATAGCATGCTATCTTACTACACCTAAGTTTGGTAACTAGGTATAAAAAGGGGATAATCTGCCAGCTCTTTGGTTTAGCCTTAAAAGAAACACTGGCGAATAAGGGTCGATTTACCGCATTGGGCCATGCCTAATAATCCAACATCAGCTAATACAATAACTCTAGTTAAGTGGCGAATTTCGCCGGGGTGCCATTTGATTTTTGTCTGGGTGCGCCGGTTAGTACTAGTTTATAAAACGAGGGCATTTACCCAAACGCATGAATGCCACCTTGGCTCTTTCCATGCGCTGTAAAATTCGCGTAGATCACTAGAACTTCGCCAGTTTCAAGATCACTCGCACGTGTTCCTACTGTTTTAATAATTTTGGTTTACAGTGAAGTTCAAGATCCACGCCACAACGACCAGTACAGTTCGCACTTGCTCCATTTTTCCGCGTCGGCGCCGATGAAAACGTTCGAAACGGTAGTCAATAAGAAGTATTTAAGTTTTCATCTGCGACCTAAATAGACACTACCGCCATCGCCACCATCGCCTCCAATCTGACCACCATCGGGTAGCATAATTTTTCACGAGGAATCCGACAAACACCGTTACGCCGTCACCAGCTTCTACACGAATAATCGCTTCATCAACAGATTTATTACTTACTCAATAACCTCAATTAATGACGCAAAGGTGAATACCCAGTCATAGTAATTAACTTATCTGATTCCACAAAAGCCCCGCTACGCGGGGCCTTTCTATACCGTTGGCAGTTGTTACTTATTCAGCAATCATGCTAGCGAACTTGCGGTTGTTAGGACTTTAACTTCAAATTGCACTTTTGCCTGCGAAATGCGATAAAGATATCAGATCTTTACCAATACCCATGTACTTCCAGCATGGAATTAGTTTCACGTTGACGAACAATGATATTAACCGGCTAAAAACTGACTCACCACCGAAACGCTTAACAACCAGACTTACTTTCGCGAGTCAACGGCGCGTGTTTGTACTTACCACCAGCTTTTTATGTGCCAATCTCTGCGAATCCTTTAAGCTAATGCCAGTAGATCTTCATTCCGTGAACCACTGAACGGTGCCCCATTTGTTTAACGTGAAATGTTACGACGACGTGAACTTAACGATATTTACTTATCGCCACGACCATGAGTTACAACTTCAGCTGTAACCTTGCCAACCATCAACAAAAATGCATACCAATTTTTAACAATCGCCCGATTGCTCAACCATCAATATCAACCGAATTTCTAACTGACACTCAGCCAGGAGCCACTTCGATTTTTTCAGGCGAACGGTTTGCCTTCACCCACGGTGTTTGTTTACCACAACTTTGGTAAACGCGTACATATTAACTCCGCCTGCGTTCATAACGCTTATTCAAAAACAGGGCGCGATTGTACGTGGCATGAGGTATTTTCAAGCAAGCCCCTATTGGCAATTAATTTGTTAAATAAGCGTCATTTTTTTTGATGGCGCGAACTTATTGATTTAATAGCACTAACTGGTGCTGGATACTCAGGCTAATTTTCTGAAATCCCCCGTTAATTATACTGAATATTTTGTATTTAAGTGAGCAACTGTATCTGGGTATGGAATCTAGAAGAAAATACGACAATTAGCCATTCGACATGTTGGTCCGTTAATGATTAATTCAACAAAAAAGTTAAATTCTGATGTTTCCCTCATCAATCAGCTGGTTTTTATATTGTTAATATAGGCGTAAACGACTACGTCCATTATTAAACCGTGTTAGCTGCGCGGCCGTTATATTCAAAATGACCAACATCAACACTTAGCCGGCCTTATAGGTTTATCCTAATACTGCCACCTTGTTACATGACGATGTGGTGATGAATCAAGATGCGCGCGTCGGGAAACTGCTAATGCCGTGTTGGTATCAACGCCAGTGTGGCTGTCGGTGATTTTTATACTACACCCCCGCT
>Ga0163217_1013318_pt1 | contig 17804 bp, 11 predicted proteins | sample SynspAceP_FD_185933 | JGI IMG/M metagenome (GOLD analysis project Ga0163217, IMG submission 185933) | Saline lake microbial communities from Ace Lake in Antarctica - Synechococcus sp. Ace-P (PacBio error correction) | ecosystem: Environmental > Aquatic > Non-marine Saline and Alkaline > Saline ...
AAAAAGAAAGAAGAATCCTAGAAAAAATAGTAAAATGGAAAGGAAAAAAAAGGGGGCCAAAAAAAAAAAACAAAAAAAAAAAAAATGGAAAAAAATCGGCCCCCTTTTTTTATTTTTTTAATAAAAGCTGAACCCCAAAGCAAAAAAAATTCCGAATTTTTTTTATCAAAAGCAGCTCCTTTTTTACCTGCGGTTATTTACATTTTTGTAGCAGGCCCCATTCCCGAATACCCTAAGCCCAAATTACAAGAAGACAAAACAGACCCTAAACGGGTTTGGGGCGATTATTCTTACTGTTAAATTTGAATACATTAAATTCCCCATTGAAATAAAGCTATAATCTATTCACCCTTCGATTTGACTTATCCCAAAAAACAGGGATAACTGTTTCCATAAAAATAACCCCCATAACTAAAAATGCCCTTTAAAAAACAATCCTATTTTTTTTTTCGCATTGTGTTCGCTTGGTAGCTGGGAGAGCCAACTACCTTTCCGGGAATTTGTCCCAGCGGAAAGATTTACAAAATGGCTTGATCCTCCCTATAAATTAAATCCTGAACCCCATCAAAATTAATATTTGCGATAACGGCCGTTGAATGGTGCTTTTTCGCTGAAACAAAATTCCAAGCGATGCATCAACCGGCATGTTTAATGATTGGGTTATATGCCGTCCAACAAGGGAAGTTCTTATTTTTGACGGTGATATACAATGGGAAAGAAGATGATATTTTGTTGTCCCTTGTGATTCCCAAAAAGGTTTATCCATTTGTTGCTTCCCAAGAAATTTCTTTATAAATACCAAGGTACCTTTTAAAGAGGTTCATGAAGCTCGAGAAACAACTTGGTTCAGTTTTATTCCGAACCAATAGAGATCAAAGTACGATCAACGGCGGCTTTTTTAAAAAAATGGCAGCTGTCCCAATATAATCATATGAAACCTCAATCTGCAGGCTCCTTGTCTGCGGGCATTTTATTTCGGCAATACCCCTATAATCCAGTCGGATTCCCCCAAGAAGTTGAAACCTATGTGCAACAGAAAAAGCCTACATTAATTTTTGATTCCCTGGACTTTTAATGGAAATTCCTTTTTATATTGGGATCAGGTTTTTTTTAACGGACAAGTCATGAAATTATGTAATTTACCAAGCTACCTCCATCAAACAGCTTCTCCCGTTGAAGGGACAAGAAGTTGAATTATGCAATTGATAATCTGCGAGCTATTGGCCAAGGGTGATGTGAAAAGGGTAAGTCAACTAAATTCGAGTGCTGTTATAACAATAGTATTGTGGACCGGCAATTAGTAAAACTATAATTCCTTGGCCCGATGAATGTTTTGGGAATATCTTAAAAGTTTTTGCCATGGAAACCAATAACCTGACTATGCCTAGATAAATTGACACCAATCGCTGCGTCTAGGGGAAAAGGGCCGGATATTACTTGGAGTGAAGGAGGTGCCATTAAGAAGCTTTCGATCTTTCAGGGCCAAAAATTATGTAATTATTTTCTTGGAGTAGCACTTGTTTCGCATTGTCTCCAGCAATTTACCGGAATTCCATAAAAAGAGTAAAGGACAATTCCAGGTGTCAGGTACTGGCTATTGGTCTGGAAGATGAGTAGTAACTTGAAATTGGAGTCGGGCAAATCTTACCGGCCTTTATTCATTGGTAATTGCCTTGGAAAACTGGGAAGTCCAATATACCGACCTATATGATTATATCATCAAACACTACCTATTATTATTTTTGGACAGGGGAAAAAACGCATTGTTGGCAACCCAGAGGATTATGAAAGAGGTTGTGAAATTTTAAAAGAGCACCAATAATCACATCTTAAGTAAAGTCACTGCGTTTTATATAAAATATCCTCATCTTTTACATTAATACATTGCTCAAATTAACACAATTGAAACATTAACAAATTGTTTCATTAATGCAACTATTGCTATTATAATGTTTTTAGATCCTTTAATAGTTTTTAAAGGCAACATTACCTGTTTTCATTCATTTACAATTATGGTAAATTCGTTGGTTGTGGAATTAACGTCTCATCATAATAAATCCGCTTCCAACCCAGGCCGTTTGAAACACAATAAAGTAATCAGATTCGGTACGCGAAACGTTCTCGGACCGCTATACGCCCGTAACTCGGGCAGGAAAGGTTATCCTGCTTCGAGTGCACTTTTCATTCTGAACATACTCTTCCACCGCCTCATCCCAAAATATTACTGACAACAATATTGAGTTCGTTTACCCCTCTTGAAAGGAGTTATATGAAAACATCTTTATTTCTATTTACTTCTTTTAACAAATAGTCCCTGATTCTCCAAAATGGTTCGGACACCAAAAAGGTAAAATCGTCAATGAAGAACCTTACTGTAATCTCCCCTATAATTTTTTAAAGACCTTAAATTACATCTTAATGGTCGCACGAAACTCCGATCTCGGAAAGGGCGTTTAAAGCCATTACAATGCACCATTGCCGATATCCTTGCCCAACTCACTTTCAATTTCTTTGGTTTTACTTAATCCTAGAAAGCTGAAGTTAATTTTTAATAATACCTTTGAGCTAAAGCACTCTGCAAAAATGCTTCTTTTTTAATGTAGTGCTTCCACGACCCGATGAAATAGTCCCTTCATTTTCTTCAACTTTTGTAAAAATAACAAAATTGTTACGAATATAAAACCAATAATTAAAAAATGATAAATGCATTTCCAAATGCTCCTATATTCAAAAATTGGGGCATTCTTATGTACTGTAACAATATCGAACCTAGCCTCCACATCAAGATCTTTTTACTAATTATACTAATGTATCAGCCGGCCAGTACCATTATTAATTTTCTTTCCTAACCGTTTCGGCAATGACTGCCATATAATCCGAACTCTCTCGATTTTTACCATCAACATCGCCAAAATAATCATGCCTTTTTTGGCAATAATATATCAATTTCTGCCTTAAATAACTATAATTGATATGAACTACCCTTATATACCATTTTCTCGTTACATGATTCCCCGCCAATTGCTCCCCTTTTTTTGCAAATTCATTGGTGCTCTCTCCATACTATTCAATTCTATTTACCTAAAAGAACGTGCATTTGGTCGAAAATCAAGCTCAAAATGTCGTCCAAATTTCAACAAACCACGTAAATTTGTTTATGCCAGTATTAGCGAAGAAATTTTATTGGACATAAATTCCAATTTAAATGTGCGTTTCAATGGACCCTTACTAGTAACATATCAAATGCGAAGTAAATTATGGAATATTTAATCAACTGTAAATTACTTCTAGTTTGGCCCCTTTCACCCACTGGAATTTCACAAAAGGCCTTCACATCTATTATAGAATGATTTGGGTTTTTAGCGCCTCCGTGCAAACAATTGACCAAGCACAGGGCAGACTGCACAAACTTGGTAAACTCCCTTATAACAGAAGCTCAGAACATGCTCCACTATTGGCCGCACCAACTTGGGCAATTGGGAATAACAGCAATTATCCAGAGAGATGACCTATCGTGGACCAAATTAATAAGGTCACAACAGGAAGAATTTCAAAAATGGCCTATACCAATTCACTATTGAAAATATCTAAGAGATCGTTTTCAAGTTTCTTTTTGGAGCAATCATTTTGGTCAACCGAATTGGACGTTTGATATTTAATTTCCTTCCTTTACCATTATATCAACTGTCTTCAGCGCAATGCGATGTAATTTTAAAACCTTTGGTTAGTGGAAAATTGGACTTACTAGTGCATGCTTTACTATTTGGACGGGGTTTACAACAACAATGGTACAACCCAATGAGAATTATGCCACTCGTGAACTGTCGAACTATTTACATTTAGGGGAAGGCAACGGGATATATCGGAAGAGGATATCATTGAACGGCCAAGGCTATTTCTGGCTATGTAGAAAGGGGAGAAATGGGCTGTGAGCAGTAGTTTTTGATCGCTACAAATTCAACTCAGAAATAAACAATTTGGAAAACTGGAAACTGGGTTATTGATTGATGTATTGAATTACTTTTGAAAGAAAGGTGCCAAATAGGCTATTTTCATTATGTAAAAAATTATATGTAATTTTTTTGTACACTCCGGAATTCCACGGATGAAAGCAAATAATGCCAAGACTATTTATTGACGGTTACAACACTTTTGTAAGCAAGTGGTTTTGAATTAGCACCTGTGTTAAGTCAACTTTTTAAAAGTCAGCACTTTTTTTGACGATGAAGCCCATTGGTCGTTATTATTAACAGTCCTTTCGACCTTTATCTAAATATTAATTAACGAAACTAGCTTTTCCTATAATGACACTAGTTATTGGTAGCCTAATAAATTATAGCGTATGTTGGGGTCAAAGATTTATTTGACCCTTTTGATGTTGCTGGATGGCCAACGCGCAATACGATTCCTGGATCAATACCAATTTTTTAATTGGGCGTTGGCGAACCTTAGATCCATTATAGATGCTTTCTTTCAGGACAACACGGAACAATTAGGACATTTTGCTAATGAATGCCGTTGGCCCTGCCCAACAGCAATACAAGTAAACCAGAGATTGTAGTACGGGCCATAGTTTGATAAGATAACTCCCCAAAGGAAATGTTCACTGAACAGGAATTTGAAATGCCATGTCGTCCCATTTAATAATAGGGGATGTCCCGGGAATACTATGGACCTGATTATAGTTCCTGGAGGACAATCTTATGGATTTTAAGTATTAGTCAAGAAGTTATTTCCAAGTCAGTCTTCTATTAAACATCTTCCAGACAAACCTGAAATTCCCAACTCAAATAAAAAAGACAATTATGTGCGATAACTCACCATAATTTCACCCATAAAGCCAAAAGACTGAATGGTCACGATTTAGAACACAAGACCTTGGAGCAGGCGTTTCTTTTTTACAAGGCCTTAGGAATTGCCGGTTCGGCATCGCATGATGCTGGGCCAGAATGTTCTGACCGCATCGGCCCATCCCGCATTTTGACCTCGGCAATAGCCATGCGGAAAACCGATCTAATATTTTAATTTTAATTCGTTTATCGGGTTGGAAATGACGGCCTTAGTACTTTTATACTCAATTAATCAAGTAGCGACATCTTGCCAACTGCGCGCCCCAAATATTTACTACCGGAAAGTAAAATTTAACGATTGACCGATGAAATATGGGTTTCTACCTATTGAACATCCTTTGAGCCTATGGTTGGGGTCGAAGCCAATTTAAAGCAGTATCTGGTGGTGGTTATGAAGGTCAAAGTCTATCGCACTTTACCGGTTCTGATATTTTTGCAAATACCGATTTAACCACAACAGGATTCAAGTGGACGTTGATACCGGAATGGAAGGGGAAGACCATTTGAAAACCTATATCCCGATTATTTTATCGGATTTCCCGGCAGTAAGACCAGAAGGTCCCAGCCGCCATATACAAGTTGGAAAAACTACGGAATTTGTTTTTGAAGCGAAGAGACCAATTACGCCTTTGTAACCAATAATATAGATAAGTTGGAACAGATGTCGGAAACTGGTTTTGCAAATATTTCATAGATGAGCCTTTTTGATGATGTAGTATAGCGATCAGATCAAATTTCTTAGAGGGGTACCACGTACCAATGAGTATCCGGAAAATACATGAGGCCTATATGGCGTGGCGCAAACCAAATAGAGTAATCAAAACAAGGTTTTGCCCCAGACAATTGGCTTTGGTTGGCACGATTGATAAAAAGGTAATTTTTGGTACCAAAGTGTTATGTCAGTTTGGGTGTTTGACACCCATGAAATCACGCTTTGGTGCACAGACGTAATGTCCAATTTATCCTTTGCGGTAGACAATTTTTTTATGAATGACTTGGCCTTTACCCAGCAAGATGAAAAAGTATTGAGATGACTTTTTCGATTTGGTAGAAGGATTTACGAAAACGGGATCTAATGGAACCGATCACGGTAAAGCGCTCCTACCCTTTTTTTGGATCAGGATGTTAAACGGAAAGTGCTCTTTGTGGGCGAGCCTCCGCTTTGGACGAGCCCAATAGTAGAGGTAACGCTGGATACCACTATGGACTTTAGAGACCTTTATGCCACCGTATTGGCAGAATGTTGTGTGTCAGATATTCCTCTTGTTGAATCAGCAATTTAAATGACGGTATACCCTATAACCAGTAAATTTAAGGATTTAATTGTAGGGTAGATTTTTCCTGAAATTCACTTTAAGTGATGGCAACCCTAACACCACTACACAACAAAGATCCTACTGGGAAATCCAAATCCGGAATTGGTAGATGCCATTATTTCACAAACCATTTTAACCCTACGGATTCCAACACCGCACATCTTACCTTGAAATGCCATTAGCGCCCACGTAAACATACAATTGTTCAACATTATGGGTCATGATTGGGTTCCGTAATTTATGAATGTAATTGTTGGAAGGGTCCTACAGAAATACATATTAGGGAGGGATTACCGACCTACTTTGGCCTCCTGAAAATACATTTACAGAAAACAGTTCAAAAATCAAAATCTCAAGCAAAATCATTATGGTAGCAATAATATCACCCCCTACTTACTATGCAAGAGGCCTTCGTAATTCTGAATTGTGTTTTTCAGGATACGAAGGCTTATTTTTTGAAGGAATACCTCAGCTGCGCGGTAAATCTTTATTTTTGCACCCCTAATCCAAGAATTAATGTCGCAGAACCTTCAAAAGCCAGCAAGATTACTATTACCGCAGCACTACCATATACCAACGGACCTATACCATAAGGGCAATTTGGGCCGGTGTCTTATGTGCCGCGGATATCTACGAAGAACTTGCAGATTAAATTGGCAAGATTGTAGCCCTTCGTCTGTGGAAGTTGACAACATGGGGTGGCCATTTCGTGAAAGCATAAAAAAGAAGGTTTTACCTCCACCCAAAATATTTATAGAATAAATACCACGAATTTATTAAACATCCTTTAAGGATTTCGGATTACCTTCAATAACTACTCCAGAACCTCTGCCGAAGTCCACCGCCATAAAACGGCCTCGGATTTTCTTTGTAAAACTAATATGAGCAGCGAGATTTTATTGAGGAACCAACAGAACAATTGTACGAAACAAGAAGCGCAACAGTTTCTTGGCCGACGTCTTTTTGTTTGTTGGTAACCTGCCAAAATGTGGTTCGAAGAGGCCTATGGCGACAATGTGAAAACGTGTTCTACCTAAACGCCACTTTTGACCTATTAATCCCAATCTACCCATATGCTGGAGCAGTAACCCTCTTCCTAAAAGAAACCAAACACTGGTTTTTTTGACCTTGGACCGCGATACGAGATTTTTCTTAAAGAATGGATTCTAGAGGCATAAAAACGACTGGAAGCCCAATGTTTACGGCCATGTAATCTTGGATGATGTGGCCTAAAGCACAACGGGGCCCGTAACCGGCGACTTGATTGGGGTATCCCTGTTCCTGTTGAAGGCGGTGAGGCAAGGTGCTGATGGTTGGTTCGATGCCCTATTAGGGTATATATCCTCCTACCAAGAAATGGTGCCGCTAGGATGCAAGGATTGGGGGAACCTTACTGGATAAGCCAAGGACACCAAAAAATGGTTGCCATTTTTATTGGTAAGGATAATATTTGTTTTTTCCATTGGTATTATTCCCAAGTATGCCTAAAAGGCACATGGCGATTTTATATTACCCGGAAAAATTGTCCCTGCCAACGAATTTTAAATTTGGAAGGTAACAAAACTGTCCACTCCAAGAATTGGGCGTAAATGGCTACATGAGTATTTGGAAGACTTTCCCAACATGCAAGATGTCTAAGGTAATACGCTAACTGCCACGCCCCCGGAGAACAAGAATAACGATTTCACTTGGAAAGATTTCCAAGCAAGGAAACAATAACGAATTGGTGGCATATACGGAACTTACAATCGGGTAGGGTGCTTACAATAAATATTACAATGGAATTGTGCCTACTCTGGCGCTTGAGCCAGTCAGATCGGGAACACTTGGGAAGCGCTTAAAAAATACCTGAGATTCATTGCCAATTCCATAGAAAGAATCCGTTCCCCGCGAAGCGGGCCAAAGAAGTTATGATTTAGGACGTTTTGGCAATAAAGTATTTGGCCGATGAAGAACCTTGGAAAGTAATAAAAAAGGATGAAGAAAGAGTAAAGACATTATGTTCGTAAGCCGCTTCAAATAGCATCGGCCCTAGCAGTTTTTGGAGCGAACCATTTTTTTGCCCTTTACCTCTGAAAAACTAAACGACAATACTGGGATTCTGAAACACCCTGGAACGACCTAACTGGGAAAATGTAAAGTAAAAATGAGTGCTGCTTCGCAGACATCAGGTTAAGCCCTGCAGAATTAATTATTCAGCAAAATTGGGATCTACAGCATTCAGGCACAATTGACAAATTTGGAAGCTACCCAAAAAGCCAAATGAAATATGACAAAGAAGTTAGCCACAAAAAGACACTAATTACTTTTGATGACTTTTTCCAAGTTGGACATCGAGGGTAGGCCACCATTATTGAAGCAGAAAAAATGCCAAGGCCAAGAAAATTGTTGGTCCTTAAACAGGGTACGGGACTGGATGTAAGAACAATAGTCTCAGGAATTGGCAGAAGCCTTTCGCACAGAAGATAATCCCTAGGTAAAAAAAGTGACCGTTTTTGGTGAACCTAGCGGCGAGAGCCTTACGTGGAGTTAGATAAGCGAAGGCAAATGAATTCTATGACCGAAAACGCTGATGGCAAATTTGGTATTTTGTTAAATCCGGATGAAGATGGAGTTGATAATGGGCGGGACAATAAGTTAGTCTCGAATACATTGGATCCTTCTGCTTAAAATTAAAATACCCCATGAATCTCATTTCCTCATCACAAAAAAACACCCAGCTTCTGTAATAGGCATAGAAATACGTGGCCTTGGTTGAACGAGGATTGTACCCTGCCCTTTTATTTCCCGATCCGAAAAGAAAAGTACCGGAAATGTTGGATGAGTGCAAATTGGTGCCATAGTGCAGTTTAAAAGCACAGTTTGAAGGCTTGGAGAAACGCAACGTCGACCATGCCTTAAATCCCATAGAGGAAACAGATTTCCCTTTACACCAGAATTAGGAAAGAAAGATTGCCAATGCCGAAGCATCCTTTAAACCACATTGGAAGATCCCTTTAATCTCCTTTAAGAAAAAGCGTAAACCCAAAGGCAGAAACAGCCATCAAAAATGGTCTGGAGCTTTTTGGCAAAATTATTTTGGCCCAACGCACGGATGAAATAAGATTTTGAAGCCTCTAAATATGTTTAGTGATACCGTTCCAATGAAGAATGAAATGCGCTGGAGGGAGCCTCGCCATATCATTTCTGAATGGATAAACCGAACGTGCCGATATCTCGACATCAGATCAGGAACACAATTTGGAGAAATTTGCATAAATAGCCACGCAAAGGTATTTCAACTTAGAAAGAGATGAGAAGGCCCAAAAGTTTAGGGACTATTTTGAATGGAGCGAACCTTTAAAAAAATCGCTGTCCCTCCACCGACTATTGGCCATATTACGGGCTGAAAAATGAATGCTTTTAATAAGGTTAAGGTCGAAATTGATGAAACGAGAAAGCCATCTCCAACATGGAATATTAGGAAATCATTAAAGCAAATTAATTGCTACTAACTCAAACTCATTCTTCCACACCTCTTCACACATTGGCGGCGCATCCCAACAGACTCCTAACCAAGACAAGATTTGCTTTTTAGGTGCTTTTTCAATTACACTTTCAACATGTATAGAATTTTTAGACCAAAGAGTTCGCAAACAAGTGACAATGGCAGATGCCATATTCGGCTACTTCACAGTCATTTGTCTCGCCAAATAACCTAAAGCAGCCCTGCTTTGTTTTGCGGTGACACCCTTTGGGCGACAAAAAAAGGATTTTCTAGCCTCAGACCAGGATTCATAGAACAGGCTGTAAGTAGTTTGTCTTCAAACGCTACATGGGCGATTTTGAACACAACAAATTTGTAATACCAATTATCAACATGCACTCGCAAACGCACAAGCTAAACTGGCGCTATAAAGCACCAATATTAGCTCCTGGCCGAATGAACCATAAGTTGAGGCCCATTTGGCCTATTGGTCAACCGGTACGGCTAAGGAAGACAGGAGTCAATTGACTCCAACGCGACATTCTGTTCAACAAACTTAGATATTCCGAGGTTGTTTGTGAGTTAGATGAAAGCATTCCACGGACGCCCTCCATTAATTATTGCGTGCCTCCAAAATTGCCCGTTGACGAAGGTTCCCAAGGTGTAGATGTATAACCTGTTAAGTGGTAGCAACATAGATCCTAGGCGCAAGGTTCTGGCCGACCTCCTCTTGGCCGAATTGGTGGAAGATAGATCGCAAATCGCCATCGTGTATCGGCTCCATACCAGCCACGATTGTAGCATTCAGCCAATCTTTCTTAAAAAATTCCCTGGAATCTGCGGCGCGGTAGAAAGCTGCTGTGAATCACAGTGGGGGCAACCATAAATAAAGAAGCAATGTTACGCTCCTAAGCTAGTGTTTCCGGCAATTATTGGTCCAAAACTAGCTGAAAATATTGTCTACCTCCATAGAAAACGAAAAATGTCCCTTTGCAAGGCCGAATGCGCAAATTAAACAATTGCCTCCGTTTGAGAAAGAGCCAAAGCCTCTTGAACAACGGACGCAGGTCATTTTACGCATGTAAACAGGCACAAAAACCACCTTGGATTGATTCCCTGACGATCACATCAAATGAAAAGTTATTTCTCTAGTGCAAAATTAATGGGCTGGCTTAAAGATCAGCAGGCAAGTTTACACCTATTCGAGAAAACTTATACATGGTAACCACAGGAAAGTCCCCTATAAAAAATTATGAAAGATAAATCGGAGGTGATTTCGTAGGGCTCGGAAATGGTGAGCACTTACCTCTTTTAAAAGGGGAGTAAAATCTCCACTATATCTAGAATAGAATTAGTAAAGGAAAATCACGGTGCTGATGGTGGCGATGGCTGTTAATAGAACAATAAATCTAGGAGCGGGCCGAAGGAAAGAAATAAAAAACTAATAAGATTATAACACTAACTAATATATAATAAAGAAAAAAGAACGAAAATTTTTGGGACGTAGTGTGAATAAGCAACGTTCCACCCTTCAATGCCAGAAGATAAAAGAACATTCGACCGCTATATAATGCTCGGCATTATCTATCCCCATCGCGAGATATGTCGGGAACAACACATCATCAAGTCTTTGGAGTGTTTTATTGTAGGAACCAGTGTGTCATTTCCAAAGAAAGTCGGCCACTGCATGCCATAAATCCAACTTTCTTCAGATAGTCTCTTATGTAAAAAGACGTATAACGACTACGTAAGTTCCTGACACCAGCAAAATAAGTTGATAAAAAGTTTTTTTGAAGTTGTGAATTCCAGGAAATACATACGTGATTTTTTTACAATTGCCCTTAAGGCACATCACAATTAAACTCAAACTTAAGTTCTTCGCGGTAAAAATAGAATCTATTCATTGTTCACTGTTACTTCACCCCATTAAGTAAGTTCCTATGCTTGTTTCTGAAAACTATAGAAGCACTCCGAAATCGAACAAGTATCCGCTATTAGAGGGTCGACTCCATCCAGTTATATCTCAGTCGAGTGGATCAAATCACCATGGCCGATAGAGCAAAGGTATTCGCGGAGGATCTAAGCACAACTATATAACGGGTGCTCATACATTACACCTCAGGAATATCCGACTGATCAGGAAGAATACATGATGCAATTCCAAGGAGATCTGTGTTGAAATATCAATTTAACACAAGAGCACAAGAGTGGAAACATTCCTATTGGAATCTATAGCAACTCAATGCACCCAATCCCGATCTTTTGCTCGGCAGTTCTTTCGATCAAACATGTTATCGCACGAATTATTCCCGCGATACATCACAATTTTCTATTGTATCGATAGCATTAACGCAAATAAGTACATAGTATCACCTTCAGGAAAGTTTATGGCCAACCCACCTATTTTCTTCATGGTAATACTACGAACCAATTTGACGAGTAGGCGCTTGGTCACGTCAACTCACTTATTTGGACAAGAATTTCAAACACCTTATGAAATGACAAGGGTGGCTTTAATACTCTGTCTCTCGAAACCACCGTGACATTCAAGCAGAATACAAGGCCACTATCGCTGGCGATTCACTCCCAACGGCCAATAAAAACTTCTTTCAACACATTTAATCTTATTAGTATTGAACTAAAATAGATATTTCTGTGCCAATTGTATTTACCGCACACTCTAAAGGTGGGCTAGAAGAAAAAACAGACAGATGAAAATCCGAAAAAAGCTGGAAAAAGTGCTCTCAAAAAAGAGGCAGAACCAACAAACGGTCTAAATACGCATACAACATAGCGGTGTGCGCCATAGTTGGCAACAACCGACTGCTATTCTTACCAAGGTGACATAGAAAAACATGAGCGTACACTCTTCCTATTACGCTTAGTCTGTCACAATCTGGTTTTGTCACTTGTATTCTTATCGAGACGAAATTCGCTATACAAATCGGGCAAATATCAATCACCTTGCACATGCCTCACCATGGCATTACGCATTTACTTGTAATCAGACAAGCACGTGAAGTAATCTCATAGCCTTGTGGTAATAAAAAACTGAAAAGTAATCCATTACAAACAGATTTGCTTCGTCACTTGCGCTCCTCGCAATGACGTTTTTATAAGGATAGTGAATACCCATGCTAATCTCAAGAGTTACTCGTCATTGGCGACTTGGCTGTCCACAGGCAGGCATAGTGAGCAATCTCAATAGAAGTGAGCCCTAATTTAACAGATTGCCACCTCACTAAAGTTCCTCGCAATGACGTCTCATTAGGCAATAGTTTAATACAAAAGCCCTTAGACGACCATAGTTGCAACATCATTGCCCAATTGGCTGTCCGCAGGTAGATCAAAGTGAGCAATCCTTAGTAGGGTTGTTTCTTATTTTACCTCAAATCGTTTCAATCAAAGTAAAGAACAACCATCCTATAGCCAAAATCTTCCCAATTGGGATTATCTCTGTAACTCAATGGTTCCTTTCGCCCCTATTTCCCCAGCCTTTATCTGCTTTCTCTTTCAATAGCTTTACGAATGTCACTGAATTCCTCGAAGTAAATTAAATTTTATTACAATTATAACGAGAATAAAAACCATGAAATATACAATTTTATGCTATAAATACGCTTAACTAGATTCGCTGTAAACCCCCACATTATATAACCGTATTATTCTTATTCAAAGTAAGTAAATAACCATATGACTTTTTCATTTACAGTTCGTTGGATCAAGAAAATTGTTGTGTTTTATGCAAAGATTGTAGTTAGTCTATAAAGAGAATTCTACGTTTTCACACCCCGAACTGTGCCTAAAAGCTTTTTAATTTTTGCATTGAACGATTCTGCCGATGCATTTGTGCCTTCTGTTTATAAAATAGTTCAGAATAGATCTATAGTTGAGCGATATCCGTGTTTGCGTGGTGTTGACGCCCTAAATCCTGTATTCTCTACATCCTTGTACCAATGTGCCACGTTTTGTATAGGCGGTCTCTATGGACGTTTGCGTATTGATATGTTCCTGCAAGCCCTTGGACCAGTCAAAAGGCAATCTTTATATCTGGATATTGATCGAACAATATCCTGCTTCTTGTGTAATTGGTTCATCTGTCCAGTTAATTGGAAGCCTTGTACAGTGGCCGATATCTTTCATTAATTGTTTTATGATCGGTTCCAACCTTTGGTACCTGGAGAATATGGCCATATGGATCCTTTTTTTGCCCTTGGTCCTTTTTGTGGTGATTTATGGTATAGAGCTCCCCCTTTGGAGAGTGCCGTTCGTCAATGGCAGAAGGCCCATATTCTCGGGAACGATGAGCCCATTGTTTGGCAATGTCCCCTTTGTTCCCAATCTTAAAAATCGCTCAGTATTCCCTTGTACTTCCGCTGGAAGCTTCTTTCCGTCGACCAGCATATGAATGGCCTATGTGGCGGCAGTCTCGAACCTAGATCGACCAAGTATTTTTTCAAAAGCAGGCGAAACTCCGATGGTCATCGTGTTCCCTGTGCTACAGACTCCAATTTCTCTGCACTAATTTCGTTGGTGCACTTATCAGCCAAGCGGCGGCTTGATGTGGAGGTAGACCGATTTTCCCTCATGGAAAGTCCCGGACGACGTATCTCTTTAATGAAACATGGCTATTAAAATGCGATGTGTTTTCTTCTTTAGGGTTGTCCTTCCTTTTTCTTTCAAATATTAGAATGGAGCGTTTCCATCTTCGTTTTATGGGAGGCCAGGTCGAAGTGCGTTATTTAATAGTTCTGGTAGTATAACTTTTCAATAGGTCCAAAATATTCCAAAATGCCGATGTTTTCTTGCAAAGATCGGAACTCCTATTTCAATTTCGCACACAACTTTTGGATTGATCCGTTTTCGTTATCGAAAAATTGAATGCGGCCAAGGAATGGTGCTGTGAGACAGAGAGATTGCCACGTCACTAACGTTTCTAGCATGACGGCTAATTTAGAGTCATCGAGATTACAGTCTGAACACCTTGGTAGTCCGTCCATTGCGAATTGGCTTGTCCCGTAGGCAGACATAGTGAAGCAACCTCATTGCTTTGAACCCAAATATGAACAGATTGCCAACCGTCCCTTACGCCTTCTCGCAATGACGTTTCATAAAACAACCTAAGAAGCAAAAGAAGCCATACCCAATAGAACCCATAAGGACCCAACTAGATTACTTCTTTAATACTGTAATATACTCGGTACATCTTCCCAAGTCGGAGGCCTGACTACTTCCCCTAACATCAGGATTCATTACAGCGAATTTCGGTAATAAATACCGCTTTTCCTTCCTTGGTTCATAGGACCTAGTGTCAATTTCCCTTCAATGGCATTCCTTTTGCCCTTTCGTTGAGAATAGTTTTTCCACGATTTCAGCGTCTTGCCCCAGGCTACAACATTGTGCCACTGGGTATCCGTTACCTTTTTCGCCTTGGCATTTTGTAAGTCCTATTAGTGCAATGCAAACCTTAGCAACTTGCTGCCGCCGTCCTAGATTAATAATTTCTGGATCGTTACCAATTTCCAATCAACTGTACTCTGTTTTCTAAGTGCGTTCATAATACATAATTTTAAATCCCGAAGCCAGTCCGGGAATGGTTTAAACAGTTAATGACTTTTTATCGGGACAAACTAGCAACCATGCAAAATGTTTATTCGTTTGAAAAGTACATTAATTCTCCGTTTGTTTATTCGTTTTTGGTGTCGTTTACAAACGCCTTAGATGCCCTAATCAGCGCATTTTACAATATAAATTGAACTGAAATTCAATAATATCCTTAAATTTAATGGGAACATAATGCCAATAACCTATAGACCATACTATGCAGACCTTTTTATAAAATACTTATTGGCATTATAGCCTTGAACACCTATTATTTTATACATGGAAATGTTTGCCTGGGAAAACCTTGGGCAAAGACTTTAGAAAAGCACTGCCTGAAGAAAATGTTTAAACCCACAAAGGAACTGGCCGCAAAACCAAGGCCTCTATACGGTTTTTTTGGCGGCCAGGACTGCTATGGACCTTTTTTATTCAAGACCCAGCTGAGCACGACATCGCCAATATTCTTTTCTAAGTTGTGTGGCCATAGCAGGTATTTATGGGGCTTGTCTGCTAGCAAAAAAAATATTTGTGGTGCGGCCTTGCCCGCCTCATAGTCTACTCCTGCTACTTCGACTTCTTTCCCTATTCTATATTTAAAAGTGCTCAAATAATTTTACATTGGATAGAATATTACTTTCTTTCCCCATCCCGCGAAATAGGAACATTAAATAAACAAAAATTAGTAAATCCCAATTGAGTAACCCTTTTATTACCAGATCGATCCTTTTTAAAGGAATCGATTTTACTGCCAAACTTTATCCAAAGCCCGCAATATGAGAATTGCTTATTTGACTCCTGCATATTTTCCAACTTCGAATTTATCCCAACAATTGTTTTTTATGGATGTGAGTTTTACGGATTGTGATCTGAGCAATGTCAAAAAACTTCTTTACCATATACCACTTTAAGAAACGCGACTTAAAAAAGGAGCAAATTGTGGGAACCGTTTTTGACATTGCAAGACATTTTCTACTTTCATTTAATTTCTACGACTGTAATCTTCACTATCCTCCTTTTATCAGTAAAAATCAAGAACACTTATAATCCAGAAACTGCAAAAATGCTTCCGTCGATTTACCAGAAACGCGCACTTACAGAAACTGTTATTCGAAATCCTGTAAATCTTAAAGTGCCATCTTTGAAAATTCCAAAACCTAGAAAAACAGCATTTAGAATGCTATTAACTATACCCTAAGATCCTGAGAAAACAGACATTACAGGCACAATTTTCCTAAAGACGGTGCTTATTCGCTTGTTGTCGAAATTTGATATCCGAATCCGAATAGCTTCATGACGTCATTTAAACGTTTGTATCGGATAATTTTACACTTAATTGGTTCTAAAATAAATTTTCCATTGTCCAATAATACTTTAAAACAAAATACACCATATTGCCCCATCTGCACCGATTAATAATAAAATCCAAAAAATTTTTGTGGAGAATTTGGGTCTACACCAATCAGAGAACGAATTCAGGAGGAACCGCAATTCCTACAAATTGGATTTGGCATTGAACGGAGAATACATCCATTGAACTCTTTTTCATTTCCCAACATCCCCCAAACCAAGAACCCAACAATGGACCGGAACCAACCGGCCCTACCCCAGAGACCATATATATGATAGACAAATATATATATAAATGGAAAAAGGTATTTAAAGCAGACCCAATTCGCACAATGATCGAATACTCAAACAGTTCACTTTAATACACTATAGTAGAATTTGATTAATCAAAAATGATTTCCAAAATGATTACATAGAAACCTTCTACACCTACTTTCCCCAATCTTAAGGGTTTTCTCTTGGGTGTAACCAGTCCCAATAACATCAAATAATAACAAAAGATAATTTTTGGGAAAAAAAAAAAAAAAAAAAAAAAAAAAAAAATTCTTATCTTGAAAACTTTCCCCAAAAATCCAAGGGAAATGAACTACTAAACATTAAGATAATATCGCCATCCCATAAAACGCTGTCTATCGAAAAGGGGCTCATTCAAAAGACCTCTATTATTAAAAACAGCTTTGAAACATGCCTACTTACGTGGAGGGTTGTCTGGCGCAGGTTCGTATTATTGGCCCCCGGAAGCGAATCAAAAGACAAATAAATTGCATAACACAGCACTTGCACATTAACTTTATAAGGGATAGTATTAAAGGCAACCAATTGAGGCGGGTCGCTTATTGCCACCATTATAACGAAAGAATCGACAAAACATTTTGGCAGTACTAAATGGGAACAGCGTAAATCGGGAGCCACCAAATTTGGATGCGTTAGAGGAAAGATATAATTCCAAAATTGGAGGCAATGCCGTACAAACCCCTGGCACCATATTAATAGGTTATAATGAAGAGATTGGCAACTTTATTGAACAAAAAAAAGAAATGCCTTGAATGTGGAGATTTAAGATTTTAGAGCAGAGTTGGACAAAAATTCTGCTAACTATTGCAAGAAAACTAATAAAGTAAGTAAAAATCTGTTCGTAAACAACCGTTACGTAAATAGAGATAACTGACAGTACCACTAACCGAGCAAAGACGATAATGGACAAGGGTTTCGATTTATAAA
>Ga0163217_1049715_pt1 | contig 17803 bp, 9 predicted proteins | sample SynspAceP_FD_185933 | JGI IMG/M metagenome (GOLD analysis project Ga0163217, IMG submission 185933) | Saline lake microbial communities from Ace Lake in Antarctica - Synechococcus sp. Ace-P (PacBio error correction) | ecosystem: Environmental > Aquatic > Non-marine Saline and Alkaline > Saline ...
AAGAGAGAGATTACAAAAACCAAGGAAGTGGGGGAAAAAAAATTTTTTTTCTTTGTTTCTTCGTTTTTCCAGAAGGATTTTTTTTTTTTTGGATTATAACTCGAATGGGCCTTTTTTTTTTTTTATAATCAAAGCGACCACATGATCAAAATAAATGGGGATTAAATCGTCCACGTTGCAATATCTGAGAGGCGATATTTTTTTACGGGAGCCTAGAAACGTGTCTAGGAAACTGGGCTCCATACCAATTCTAGTGGCAACTTTTATGGGCGGCCACTGGGTTGTAATGAGCTTACTTGGACTCCAAAGAAGTTTTTTTGCTTGAAAGGTTAGTTGATTCACCAACAGCGCGCTAATGACCGCTCTATTGATTGGCAGAATTTCGACATAAAAAACAACCCCTCACTGACAGTTTATGCCAACTATTGAGGGTTACTTTCTGACATTATCAGCTACTTTTTAAGATTAACTAAAAAGTATGTGTTTTTAATTGTTTTACACCCCACAAAGGGGTGAACTTCATTCCAACTCTTTTGCAAGAAGTGGCTTTAGCCCCAACATAGCTCTTCAGCGTCTTCTGCTGAATGCCGCATTAAATACTTGGATAATGAATTGGCTTGTGTCCGGCCACTCTTGACACGATCTACCGTTAAGACGCATCATAATGCCACTCTGGTGCGTAGATGAGAGCGACGTTGTCATTTCTGAGTTTGACAACTCACAGCCCTGTCCACGACAAATCATATGCAATACAGCTTCCTGACAATATTCTCGACCAATAATATCGCCCGCTTTAGCATACCCCGTAAGACCACCCCGAAGGAAAATACATTTGTGGCTTGTCGCATACTTTTGAGCAGACCAATGCCGCCTTCGGATGACTGGAGACGGCCACCCAATCTTCAAACACCACAACATAATTACGCTGCGCCTGTCGGGTCAAATGAACCCCAGCGAATATTCATGCAAGGTATTTTCAACTGTTGCCTAGTGTCTATGCAAACGTAATAAAATACGCTCCACCCCGGCAACATTCATCACTTCATTAAATATGGACGATAGCTTGACCTTGACGAATAACACTACCAATCTGCCGTTACATCTGTCGATCTCATTATTTAACATCCCTTCCTGCTAGTCCAGAAGTGGAAGTAGGTCTTCCATACCTTGGTTTGTACTGAATACAATAGTCACAACAAACTGATCTGCTAAACGAACAGCCGCGATATACATTCGACATTGATTTAGAAACTTGAGATCAGATTAAGTCTGGTTTGATTGGATTTGGCCAATATGAAAATCAATTCTTTATCTAGGCATCCACTGGTAAGCGCACGACTCTCTTCGAAACCATTGTAATGTAGAGTGATAAAGCGGTGATTGAGATAACGCCTTGGAAAATCCCCAATAGCATTAGTAGTTCATCAGGAATAATATGCGTTGTCATCCCATACACCTCATTCAAATAACCAAATCATTTATTACGAAATAATTCTTCTACAATGATTAGAAAACTTAACCTCGTGGTCAGTTCTATTCATGCCTTCATCAAATGATAACATGAGAAGTATAATGAATTATTTTCTGGCAGCCACTCTTTCAGACCAGAAAGAAAGAATCATTCTTCAACACACTTCAGACCAATAGTAAGAATAATTAATCTGAGCTTAGTCCATCGATGCGTTTAATATTCAACAGAACCTACTACCCTGGAACTGTCCTGACCAATTGGCAACTGTCAAAATAGGTCCTCTAGATAGTCAATCCCAGGTAAAAAAAAGATGAAGAATATTTGCAAACGCTTCGCAATATATTAAGGGTGCATCTCGATCATATAGCGAATAATGCTGCCTTCCGCGTGACTAGAAATGAAGCCGTGCCTTCTCTGGTTTTTCAAGGATGGGCCTAATTTAATTCATGCCTAATACCGCTAGAACTATCGGTAAGCTGTTTCCACGCTTTTTGGGGTAGCAAAAACGACGTTGCACTTCTCTTAAATCACACTGGCGACTGAATATATTTTGGTCTCATTAGTTATTTCTCCTGTCATCACAATGGGCGTTACTTGGAATAATCGTCTTGCATTTTCCGAAACACTTGTATTTATTTATTGGTGATAATCTTGATGACGAGCTCTCGGTTCGACCAAATGCCTTGACCGGACATGAGGGTGCATTTGCTTGTGAAAGGTCGGAAAAAATTACCTCTGCCGACAGTGCAACATACGCTGTCCAAGCAAACGGCTTGCTGCGCCCGGACCACAATCTGGCCAACCAGTATCGTCACATGTTCTCGAACAAAAGTGTTTCCTGGCTAAACCACCACTCATTACTAGGTATACATAACTACACTTGAGCATCAGCATTTCTTCATTATATGACGTGTCCGTAAGCCATAGCCTGCAAGTTTTGCCAGAGGTAATCTAGTGCCAAATAATCAATATCTGAAGGTAAGCCTAAACGACACGGCACCCTTTCCTCCAGGTTCCGTAGCCGGTGAACGGATACCATGAAATCAGGCTTAAATGAGAAAATTGGAAGTTAAGAGTGCCGTTTCTTTACCCTTTTAACGAGTCTATCGTCCATATTAAATCAGAACTCTTTGCCTGTTTATTCGCCTCTATATTCAATAAACAGATGCACTACATAGAGTAAGATAACAGCATCATGAGTGCACCCGCAGCAGATGGTCCCCTTCAAAGCCACAGATGGCAACAGTCACCTCAAATAAGGTCCCCAGACTCCCGGAAAAAAAGATAGATTAGGATAAAAGCAATATGAAAGTAGATGTGCCGGCAATCACCGCAACCCCCCCGCGAAGGTAAATAGGGATTACATATGTCTAAACCATTGTAAACCAAAGCGCAACCAGATAGGCATCGATAAACTAGCAGAACAGCGATGCCTTCACCAGTCCATAGCCTCTTATAGCTGCTGTTTTTGGTTAGAATGCCACAAGGTCTCGGCCCGGTTATAAGCAAAGCCGAGCAATTGATGCTATTTATTTTGCTTATCATGAGTCCGATGGCGCAAGAAAAGATTCATCAGCCTTCTCACAGCAACCTTTTGTTTCCCAAATAGTCACTTACAAACCGTAGAGCATAACGACGTATCTGAGTATTTGTTGCTCGAATGCACAAGCATCAGGCAGATTCCAAAATTGAGCGCCTTATTCAGCTTTTGCGGCAATCTCGCTTAAGCCAACGTAGTTTCGGTAGTTCATTTCAGTGAAATCGACACCAACGTAAATTAAAACACACGGCTGATTGCATTAATTTCCGTTGCGCGTCATTATCGCTCGTGGTCCATCAAATAAAAAAATAACGTTTTGATTTTTCCACGGGCTTCTGGATTCAACACTAACCCGGATCATTCTGTGCGTCCGAAGCACCAAAGAAACAGGTTGCTCGAAGCCAAGCCCAACAACCTTCATTTGATTTATATTAAGCCTCAGCCACGCGTCTTAGTTGCAATACAAACCGATTCCAATATCTAACTCTTTGTTGTGCATAGTTTTTTTCTTGGGGCATAGTCTCCAATTGCATGAGAAGCTGAAAACTTTTTAACAACCTCTAATCCAAACACACCCGCCTCCTCGCGCTACATGCCAAATTTCGATACCTTAAAAAAGGCATATTGTTATTTATCCCATATGTTTTTAATCGTCATAACGCAAAGACCGCTCTTCTAGCATTACTTATATGTCTATCCATAGCTTCCATGCGGCATTTCGGTCCCGCGCTAAGTAATGCATTGATTGTAAAATATGGATCACCAAATGCGTGCTGGCACGTCAATGAATTCAACGAATACGACTAATTTTATTAACCGAATTCGAAATTATTAATGTCATATCCGCTGTTAAAGCTCGTTTCGTGGTCGATCTTCATAAGTAATGAGTGAAACTACTATCAATTCTTGTCCTCTACGAAGCAGCTCCTCTGTAGCACCAGACTTTAACTGTTCAATAACATCCAGATGCAAAGTTTTTCGTTCGACGCAGGACCTTCATCAGAGATGTGTTTTTTAAGCGCATGTAAAAACAGCTTCTTCTCTAAAGCAGCACGGTCATTTGAAAGGCATCACGTCATTTGTAAATCAATTGCAGGTACATGATGCTTTTTTGAGGTAGACTGTATCAAGTTTCAGACTGCAATCTTGGCAAAGCTCTCTCAAGGCGCCAATTGAAAGATGAAAGCTCCAACCATTCTCTCTGACTAACCATCTGACCAGGCCTAAGTCGCCCGTCTAATAATAGCTCTTGAAAATTGCTTCGTAAGGCAACCGACGCACACGACATGTTGTGCTTGGTGGGAGAAGCATTCGGTTTTGATTTCATTTTTTTGCCTCAAGTTAATACATTTGAATAACACATTAAAGCATTAATTTTTCCTATCTTCAGTTCGACAAACATCTCAGAAAGCGGTGACAACGGCGGTAATGGCTAAAAAACAAAGGCTGATGTATATTTTTGGCTACAGTGCTTTATGCATTAGGCGCCGTGATCCATCAACAGTTCTATTCTTTTTGCCGCTCGTGATTCAAATTCTTCATCAACTCCGCCTTTATACAAGATCACACAATCAGCGCGAAATTATTGGGTAGACCTCCAATCATACCGCACTCACCGCGCTAACATTCGACATCAAATTCGTCATCCCTTAAATATCGATAAATTGGGGAAGTTTAGAAAATCAATTCCAATCACCTGCAAATCCCTTTGAGTCCTTTATACCCTATAATACGCAACCGCCTAAACGAAAGAGCACATCCTTGACAGTGAAGGAGTCAAAAGGAACACCACTATAAAATTGGGAAAGTTATACATATAATGCCTAAGTCTGGTGACCCTGCCGCGCAACTACAGCTTCATAAAAGTTCCCACATGCCATCAATTACCGCAGGCTGATAATAATAAGGAGTATTATCAAAGCAGCTCGGCACTAGTTCAAGCAGCTACTTTATAAAGTGAGCAGCTCATCTAGGAAAAACATAATCCTTGGAACTTGTCGTGACATAATCATGCCATCTGCAGACAATTTCATTTAATTTTGCCGTTTATTTTCTGTGTGCAGAAAAGATGCTCGCGTCACCCGTTGTTCAAATACTTGATTAATTCACAGCCTTGGGATAACATTTTTTCACAATGATCTTTAAGAGCTGCAGCATCAATTTTATAGTCTGCATAGTAGCGTTAATGAAAGCACAAATAAATCCTTTTAAACCGTATATTCATCCATTATAATATTCCAATAAGATATAGGTATTTGATCTCAAACTATAATATACAAAATACAATAAGTCTATACTTTGATATTTTTTCCCTGTAAAGTTTTATCAAACTGAGGGAGCTGTAGATTACGACCACACCTAAGTCGCAATCTCAAAAATAAAAACTGATTAAACTGGAGAAAAAGCATGAATTGAAAAAAAATAATGGTTGGCCGTCCTTGCTGCACGAACTCTTGCATTAGGCATTTGCCAAAGATAGTTGAACTAAAGTTTAACAAACGGCGTCTGTGCCTTCCGACTAACAACCAAGGCAATGATATTCAAAGATTCTTAAATACTATCAGCTCCGGTCCGCTTGATAGCAGCTATATGATCAGGCTCTCTATATATTCAATCCATCGACCATGACTAGATGCCATGCAGCGCGGTATATGTGAAATGGCGTATCCTATCATATCAATCTCATGCTGAGCTATTCAAAGTACGGTGTTCTGAGTTCTGGTTACCCTCTTTAAAAACCGCAACTCATTATCGTGCATTTTTGAACTCAGAAGTGGTCAACAATTTAAGAGTGCGTTCAGAAGCATGGATGTTCAATTTTGGAATGCTGCTATCTAGGTACTAGAGAGAAACCTAAGAACAGTTCAAGAACATCAAACCGCCTGATGACTGAAAGGTGTTAGAGCTGCGCAATGCCTGGATCTGACTCTGGTTATTTCTCGTGATGCTTTAGGTGCCTCCGCCACACCAATGCCTTTTGGTGAGGTATATTTTAGGCTACAAACAGGTGCTATAGGCCGCACAAGACAACCCCGCTCCTATATGAAGCAGCTAAGTTTTATGAAGGCACAACAAATTGTGATGACTATCATTGGTGATGCACCATATAGTATAAATAATCAAACTTGGGATCAACTCAGCAAAACCGAACAAGCCTCTATGCAAAACTAGCGGCAGTCGCCGCCATGTGATTGGAATAATACAAATCGCATCTGAAGAAGCGCGTTGATTTCTGTATTCAAAAGCGGGACTAACTATTACAAACTAATCAAGAAGCTTTTTTCGAAACATTTTCAAGAATAATACTTAGACTCTGATCGTCTGACGACTGGCCAGAAGTTTATTAGAAGAAAATAAATAAATTAGTTCAGGAGTGATAACTAGACGACTCCTATTCGTAGGAGAGGTCTGACAGAGCGGCCAACCTATTTATCAAAGTTGCCGACTCAATCGGGGGGACTCCTTTTCTAACCGCGTTTATCCGGATTTATCGTCAAGTGTTCTACTCGTTACGCTCTTATGATCCTATTCGATGGACTACTTCAGAAATTAATAATGATGGATTAATTTGGGTTTGTTTCTTGGGCTGCTGCTTTTAATGGTTCCTTAAAGCCCGTAACATTAAGAAGTAGTTTATGATTGTAGTGCAAAAAACAAAACGTAATTTTTTCGATTATATCTATGCTGACAATCACATTGCTTTCATTAATTTGATGACCTTGCCCAGTCGAATATTTAGACTTTTCTACGCAGAAAAAAAGTCCTGTATCCGGTTACCTTTATGCCACTGGATTTACAGTTGCTATCTCTCTTCTTAATTGGATTTACGATTAATCCAAGCATTAGCCTGGAATTATTTGGTCAGACTGGCATAAACACATCTAGCAGCCACATTAAATAGGAAAAAAAAATAATGAGTTTTTTTGCTGACTAACGCATTACTTTATCAGTTATTATTTTAATTTGCCATCAATTAATGGCTACCACTCGGTCATTGCAGATGTAATCAGCGGTTTTTTATCTGGTATGTCTGCAACGATGTCGGACTTGCAAAGCGGAAACGACTTAATGGCACATTTGGGAATTTTCGTAGCCTTGCTTGTTCCATTATTATATTGCAGCAACATGACAATGAATGCTGGCAAAGTGTCAGAATCGTTATTGACATTATTCGCTTGCCTTAGTTCCTGGGAGAGTCCAGGCGGTCTGGCTGCAAGGTGACAAACATATTAACCCTTCACTTTATTTCTCTGGTATTCTGGATCGGCTTTCTGATGCCGCAAGGCGTTGGTAAAGTATCATAACGAAACATGAATGCCCAAAGATGGACGCTATCAACGTTTGGATTTGCTGTCGCATTAAAGCCACATCTGCAGTTCGTTGGCCAATATTTCCACACTTCAATTCCAATGGTTTCTATGCACGTATTTCGTCTACATCAGTGGGGGTCTTTATTTTTAGCTGGTGTAGTTCCAGCATTAATGGTTTGTATCTTTAGGCATAGCAGTATTCATATGGCAAAAGTCAGGGGGTTCCAGTAGAAAATGCCATCCTTGGAGCATTACACTACTTTTATAGGCTTTACCCCGCATTGTTAATTCAGTAATTTTAATGGGCGGCCATTATATTAGGTATATTTACTGCCGACTGAGCCGCAGCTGTGTCTGTTTATGCTCTTTATTAGCTTCATTTGCTTATCGCGTATTAGGTCTTAAGATTTTTGGTTTGTGGTAGTTGGATATGTAAAAACGACTGCTGTGTAACACTTTGTGCTATGTGGCGCAATTTATTTTTAATTAGCGTCATTACTGTTGAACAACATCTCAATGGAAATTTTTAAAAATATTTAGGTGTGGAATTGAGCCAAAATGAATTTTTACTGTACTAATATACCTTTATTTGTAATGGGTTGTTTTTAGACGTGTCACTATTATGCTGTAGTAACGACCACTATTCATACCTACGCGATGTTACTAGGGATCGATAAGACCATTTAGGCATCCGTATTAGTATTTAATATGATGATAGGACTACTAACAACCACCCTATGGCAACTGTTTATATTGATTAAAGCTTTAAATAACATACCTGTTGGTGAGATGAGTAAAGAAATATGGATTTTTCTAGCTATACTGCATTAGTTATAATGTATTTAGCTTTTTCTCCAGACCTGGTTCTTGTGGCTACCAAGATGCTGGAATTCTATAAGCAATACTATTCAGATTTAAAATTAATACTGTCAGATATTGTGAATCAGGGGAATATCGATTAATTGAGCCATTCACTAATGTGTATGTTCCCTAGACAAAGGTTGAAATTCAAACAAAAACTTTTCTCGAACTTAGGCAGGTGGCACGCACTTCATGTGAATGATAGTTTTATTGGAATGTAGAGGCATCTCAATAATCAAATACTTACCTTCGTTCTTTTTGCGTCGAATAGGCTTTCGTTTCCACCTAGCGTGGTAAAAAAGTTCCGCTAACCGTGTTGTTAGTCAATTTCTCGAGGCTCATGGAAAGAACAAATTAATGAGACTCACTAAAGCAAAGATAAGCGCACTGGCGTATTAGCTACCTTACCTTGATGCTGTGGACTAAACTCAGCTTTTGGATTTTCGCTGCAAAAGCACATAAAGCATTCAATGACCAGAATGTCGATCCATCGTTTATCCTTGACTCCCCGGAATAAACGTCAAGACATAATCCATCTGTATGCCTACGTACAAAAAATTCAGTTACTTACTTTGACGATTTCTTTTTAATTCTGAGTGTAACGTTGGACTTCAATAACCCAACCCCTCCTTGTTTGACGGATTTTGACGTTAGTTTAAATAGGTGCATCGGTAAAACCTGGGAAAGTTCATTGTTAATAACGCTAGTCCGAACAGATGCTAAGACTTCTACACTGTGGGGTTAAGGCGAATTTTGTGAAATTGTTTTTGCGTTTCCTAGTAGCATTTTTTGGCGGCTGTTCAAATTGAAATCTTGAGTATAGCATTATTGATCGGCCCCCTGAGAGTTATTGCGGCAACTGGTTTTAACCTAAGTAATTGTAATGGGACAAGCTATTGCTGTGGCATTACGAGCGGTCTGACATAGCCTTGCTTCCCATTCTTTAGTAGGCAGTCTTTGAGGCTCGGGTAATGATGGTGGGCCTGGATACAAGATCATCTTGCATGTTTGATATAGTGCTTTAGCTCAATTCACTCAGTTTGGTTGCAAAATACTCTTCCATGGCATGGTGTGGCACGGTAGTCGTGACCCTAATGAATTATTAACTGATAGGCGTTTTGCGTTGCTTGAGACCGATAGATATAAACGGGTATCCAACCATCGACGAAATCCTAAATGCATGAAGTGACGTGTATCCCTTAACTCATTTAAGTGAGGGCTCCGCAATATCGACAGATCTTTTTCCTGCTAAAATGCAAAACCACGCGACACTCTCTGCGGTCCAAGTTCATAGGCATTTCGGGTAACTTTGTTAGGTAACCCATGTCCAATAGAGTTTGGTCGATCGGTATGTAAGGTGCGCTAACGTCTAAATGATCGCAAAAAATCCTGAGTGTTTAAGTACGCGATTTTTCCTTAATCAAACATTTCTATAATCTCGCAGGCCTCTAGATAATGCTGGGACAATGGTAAACGGGTTGTTAGTCATTTTAATTCCAAATATGTAATTTTTTGGTATATGAAGTAAGTTCTGTTTAAAACGATGATTCTTAAACTTTTACTTCAAATAATTTCTTTCAATATATTTTAAAATACATACTGAGATTAACAGTGCAAATGGCTGTTTTTTAATTTACATGTGATCATATTTTTCATTTTGGGTTGTCGTTATGTCGAAAGAGTTTGTTTTAAAAGCCTCCTGTGAGCCTGCGTGGGATCGTTGCGGCAGTCTCGTCCTATTTGGCAGAAACTGATTGTTATATATCTGAGATGCATCATTGATGATGAAGAGAGCAATTCGTTTTTTTATGCGTGCCGAGTGGTCGAATTGAAGGAAAATGATCAATAAAAAAAGACTATAGAGTCAATTCCCGGAACGGTTTTGGTACGCAGGTGGTCACGTTTCGACATGAATGGGATATTTTCGATAAAGCAAACTGTAAAAGTGCTCTTGATTGGTCAGTAAGTTTGATCACTGTTAAGATGATCTTTTTGTATCGCATCGCAAGGGGAATTGCCAATGGACAATTACTGCCGTTGTTCCAAATCATAGAGATTTAGACTATGGTTGAACGTGAAGGTATCCGTTTTTATCCATTTACCCGTGACAAAAGAAACAAGGACAGACAGAAAATGGCTTTGTTGGACTTATTGATGAAACGAACACGGATTTGGTGATTTAGCGCGTTACATGCAAATTTATCCGATTCAAGCTTTGTAAAAAATGCATGGCCGGCAATCAATATACATCATTCTTTCTGCTGGTTTAAGGTGCTAAAGCCTACCAATCAGCCATGAAGCGTGCGTGAAGCGAATTGGAGCAACGTCACTATGTGGAATCTAGACTTGATGAGGCAATCATTGAAGCATGGTTCAACCTGTTGACCATACTATTCTCCAGATCGATTGGGGCGGTAGGCGAGATACAGAAACGGTTGCGTTTAGCGAAAGCGTCGAAATGCACCTTGAGCATCGTGTGTTTAGTATGGCAATAAATCAGTGTTTTTTAAAGTAGCGAGTTGAGGAAAGCGTTATGAAAATTTCAGGATTGATGGGCAAAAGCGCTGGCGGATGAAATAATCCAAAGAGTGGCTAAGGATGTAAGCGACTTTTAAGCAAGAGCATATATTACGCTGGATGTGTTGTGCTGATTGGGGAAGACCCAGGGGCTGTAATATGTAGCAATAAGGTAAAACGGCAGAGCAGTCGGTTTGCGGATCTATTGAGCATTATTTACCTGCGGACGCGACCTAAAAAGAGTTTAGAGACGGCCTTATTGATGGACTTCTGAATAATGATCATTTGGTTCACGGTGTTTAGTACAGCTTCCGCTCCTACACCATCCTTTCCTGAAAGTCGAGTAATAGAGGCAATATCGCCAGCAAGAAGACGTAGATGGTTTTTCAACCCTGAAAACATCGGTAGATTGGTGGAGGCCAGCCTCTTTGGTCCCTTGTAGCACTCTGGTTGCATGATGATGCTGAAGTCCGCCAGTTTATGATTTATCAGGCAAGCAATGCTGTGGTTTGGACCGCTCCAATATTGTCCGGTAACCATCGCGAGTTACTTTTACAAGCTGATCTTTACGTCACGGTTGTTCATTTCATAGAACGAAAAATTGAGTCTCTATGCGAGACGCGATATCCGTGGATTGCGGCTGTTGGGAACCTTTGTTGTTAAAGAAAGTTGGATTAAACCACAAGCCGGTCGTTTATTGAAATGTGGGTATTACTTAATTCAGTATTGGTGGGATGGTAAAAGAATTGTTGGTGATGTTTGACTACCGACGCTGCTATTTTCCACAGTATCCGCATTACGTAGCCTGTACCTGGTGGCGTCGTCAATGACTATTGCTTGTCTATGCAGCATACGCTAAAGCTGCTCAGTTTCAACCTGTATGTCTTTGGTGAATTGCGATAACAAACTTTAGATTTGAATAAGGTGAACTGTACTATGCCTTTTTGTACTCGAACATACGGATTAAGATGCATTATCCACTTTGAAAATGACATTGACTTAACTTCACCTTACAGAGCTAAAGAAACATTACGATGTGCTGATATCGGTGCGCGGTGGTCATGGTGTGGCCATCGCTTATTATTTGCTAATACCGGTATTACCATGTGCCATTTTAGGAAAAAAGGGTATCTTGGAAAGAGGGAATACTGCGGCGTAATACGGCCTGTATTCGTTTAATTATTTAACTGTCTGAGGAGTGACGCTCCTTCTCACTACAGCTCTGTGACATGTTTAAAGGACTTTCGAACGAGTTTGATTTCAATATTATGTAATCCTCGCGTGGTCAAGTAACGTTAGCGCACACCGACTCTACCGGTTCGTTCATTTTCCGCCAAACGTACAAGAATTAATACGCTTTTGGCGTAAACAGAGCTTATTGACCCGCAACAAATTAAAGAATCGTTCCTAACTTAATATGAATCCTGCCAGACATGCTGTTTTTGGCAGGGCATGGCAATAATGGATGGCGGCGACGGCGCGTCATCATGGATGCTGTTGCTTGGGGTACGCAAAGGTGCACCCGCGGGCGTTGAACTCATGCAATTAAACTGAGGTGATGGAGTGGTTATCGTTGAAATGGTAGCTAAAAGGTGTAAACACCAAATCGCGTAAACTGTCCAGTTGTGGTTGTATCGTCCAAGCGGTTGCGGCCATAAGTTCAATAGTGGCAAGCGATGGCAAGTAATTAAAATGCCAATTCGACTTATCCACTTAAGCGATGGTGACGCAACCGGTAAAGCCTTCTTGGATCCTTGGTAAGTTCATCGCATTCATTGTATGTACAGCAGACAGGTTCGAGGCGACATTGTCTTCGGTGGAGGGGTCGACCCTTATCTCACTTTAACTACCGCTCCGACACTGATTTAAAAGACAGCTTATTGGCGAGCGCTGTCGAAATGTTCCCTTTTAGGCCAATCTCAAATGATGCGCCAATGGGCTGGAATAACAGACATGACGTCGATTACAGTCCCATTCTGGGGTTTAGTCCGGTAGAAAAATAATTACTTTGATGCGCGGATGGGTACGGGCGGGTTAAATCTACACCCCATTTGCCGGAATAATGGCTGAGTTGTTAGGAATGGTGTGGGAAAGTTCCTTGAGATTATAGCGCATTTGGCAATGGGATCGATTTGATTTTTTTCGTCAGAGTGAATGAATGGGTTGCCACGGCAGCAAGCCTAGGGGTTATTAATGAATTATGAATGCCATTAATGGGCCAAGAAATACAGTGAGTTTGTTCGGTGTGAAGTCAAAATGATGCCTAAACGTTACTTTGTACGGATAAAAGGGCGAATGTATGGTTTTATTCTGAAATACATACGAGTCATCACGGAGTGGTGGTTCATTCTCTCGGCTAAATGGTTCATTGCTGAACGGCATCGCGACTGACGAATTTTAAATTGATCTTCTGAATATTTCTCAGCGTATCGACTTGAGACTAAGCCTGAATCCGTAGGGAGAAACGAATATGACTTCATAATCGATTGCCTGTGCCATTAGTTTATACTTACCGAGAAAAAACAATTTTCTTTCACTTTTGAAGGCAGTTTATCAAGGCTAGAGGGAGATACGATAGCCAGTTGCTTTGATCGCTAATGGCAGTGTTAATGTCTTCGTTCTTTAAGTTAATCAATCGGGCCGCAGGCCGCTGACATGGGCCGGTCAATGATGCGAAACACGTTAGTGGCAACTCAACTACCCAATGTATTAGCGATGACATGTTAATACTCGAATGGTATGGATGTGGTTGGGGCATGAACTATATGGTTCTTCTTGAGAGACAAGATGCCAAATTAGTTATGTCGTACGATTAAATGCCTGTGGGTTTTATTATCGAGCATTTTTATAATCCACGGGTGTTTTTGGGATACATGGGAGCCACTTTATTCGAAAAAAGCGGGCTAGGTTTTCGGCATCTAACGTTTAAAGACTCATTTATCATGACAAAAGCTTATCTTTTTCATGATGTGGCTGTGATTGGCGGTCCTGCGGCTTGGCCGCAGCTTTAAAAGGCGCGAATGCCTGGTGCAAGCGTTTTGCTAGTAAAGATGAAATCCTATTTAGGTGGTGCTCTGACTATCCATCGTTTGGAGTGGAAGTGTGCGTGCGACAGAGTAGGAGAGCGCTTTTAACGGCCAAGGTCTAAGCCACTCAAATTATCCTTGTCTTGACTAATGCGATTGTAATGGTTGTTTACGAATAATTATTGCCTGTCATTAGCAGTAATCGCATGTATAAAGTCCGGGCAAAGCAATGCATGTGGCTTCGGTACGTTTGAGGCAGCATGTGGTTGTTCGCAATAACGATATACAGGAGTGGTGATGTCGGTGCTGCAAGCGACTCATGTCCAATATGTCGATAAACCAGCAAGATAAAGCGGTTTGTTCTTACTGTAATGATGATGGTTATTTTATGTGCGTTTAAGCGTGCTCTTGAAATGGCGTGGAGTACTGTCAATTGTTGATATGCGTCCAAAAAGTGTGATCCAGCATTACTCGCGGTGTATGTCGAGAAGGGCGTTTTAGCGTACTTTCAATCACGTATCTGAGCTTTGCTAGCTTCGGACAAAAAGCATCTTTCTGCGTTCCAGTACAATGGTATTTATGGGAAGGCAAGTTGCTTGTAGGCGGCGTACACGCCATCCCTTGTGATTTGTTGTGTATGTCTGCGGGGTAATATGCCGTTTATCAACTTCTATGTCAAAGCCGGGGGCAAAGCAAACTAAGTTATAACGATGACAGTGCTTCGTTTCGCTTTAACCCACTTTGCCTAAAAATCTTTCATGTAACTGGCTTGCAAACGGTGTGCGATGAGCCTGGTGCGTGATTAATGATGGCAATCTAATCGGCTACAAGAGCTAATGTATTAGGTTTTGTCTAGCAGTGAGCCGCAGGTCGTCTCTGCTTGAAGCAGACGAACTTCCCCTTGGCAATCTTCAAACACCCTAAAGGGAAAGTTTTGTGATTTGACGAAGATTACATCCAAAGACATTTGTTAATGCGACTCCGCTTGGTTACCGCGATATTCAGTGGTAAAAGGTTTTCTACAGTGGGAATGGCTCCCTCCCAAAGGGTCGTCATTCGGCCTTGCTACGCACGCTTGGTGGCAGAAGCAACCAATCGAACAGTACGGAAAACGGGTGTAACTTAAGCAGACCGCCTATTTGTACCAGAACTGTCTCATATGCCGCCGTATATTCAAACCCTCAATAGAATAGGGGGGGGGGTTGGACGCCTATGATCAGAGCCATTTAGTTTGGGGCTCATATGATTCCTGCCGACTTTGCCGTCGTCCCGGTATTATGTAACCCTGCTGATCGAGATAATATCATTCAGAAAGAAGCTGAATGTACGCAATACAGTGGGTATTATCGGATGTAAGCACGTTAGGGGGGATTGAAGGTGTGTCCTGATGCTGCTGAGTTTTGGTGAATTCGTATTTACACCTTTGGTTTTTTTAAGCAACCAGTGGGTAAAAACGCAGCTGTCCTTACTAATGAAACAAGGCGTCGTTATTGATGAAGGCGTTTTCTGGCCGAATCACGGAAGACATTTTCTATATTACTGCTACACAGGTGGTGTTGATACGGTATATCGTGAATGCTAAATGAAATGCGCAAGTGGCGATTGCGTGTAATATGCCAATGTCACCGCGTTTTCAGCGATCAATGTGGCATGGACTCTTGCAGAAAAGTACTCAAGAAAAGTGTGTTTTGATGGGACTTATCGAATGAGTGTTTCCCATATTAGCGTATAGAGAAAGGAAACTAATTGAAGGTATTCCTGTCGAGCTGTACGAGTGGGTTTTGTGGGTGAGTTAGGTTATGAAGATTCACATGCCTAGTCTCTTTGCGGAATCTATTTGGGACTGTTCTAATGGCGGCGGGTAAGAATTTAATATGAAGCCATTTGGCGTTGAAACCGCGATTACTCCGTTTAGGAAAGTCATATTATTGTTTAGCCCAGGTACTGATTGGTATGTCTCATCCCGGTGAGTTATGCTAAACTGGGTCCGTCAATGAAAAAGCCCTTGTTATTGTAGTGCGCTCTGTTTGACATTGTTAATGGCTCGTAAGCAAACCAGAAACTGGTTGGTTTTAAGGTTCTCGTCGCAGCATCGCCGTCAAAAAGAAGGACACATGTATAGCTTCGTCTAGCAGATAGTTTGGATAGTACAGTAATGTCACTGTTCGTCGAGTACTCAAGTACGGTTGGGCAAACAATGTATGGCTTTTGTAGGTATTGATCAGCAAGAAGTCGGTCAAAATTTCCCATTCGAGTAGATAAGGAGAAATTTTCATGGTGAAAGTTGTTAGGTTTTGCCATTTATGATGCGACTAACCACGTCAGAGGTGGATGTAATGATTTTTAATATTAAGCTGTCACCTGCCTAGGTAGAAAGCATGCAGGCCTACTAAACAGAGGTTCACAATTCCTATATAAAATTGCAGGATTGTAGTGTATCTATGGTGGCTTTAGAGGATGGGCGCAGAAGTTTTTTGACGGCTAAGGTTTCCGATTCTACCAGCCAATCAATCTCCTCTATAGGAAGACATTGTTGTATACGTCTTAAGTAATAGAGTTTTGGTGGAGAATACACCGAATACCCATCTGAGTTGATTGAAATGTTGAAAGTTACGTCCAAAAAATCTTGCTATGTGTATCGATAATTGTCCAAGGCACGCCCATGCTTTTTTTCTGATTACAGGAAGGAAAACAGCTTAGATGTTTTTCCAAATTTGGTGCACTGGTCGATTTAAGAACTATGTGTTTCTCAGGGAGTATGCTCAGCACGTCGGTGGCTCGAACTACGCTATTGTGCTAGACAAACAGGGTGGAAAAGAGTACATTTTGCTAATGTCTGGAATTTAGCCAGTGCTCATACTTATGGGAGGCGGTAGTTGATGCTCCGCCGAAGTTTATTTAATGACACGTCAAAGAAATTTCATTTATGCGCGATAGTGTTTCTGAGCTATTAGATCCATTTTCATTAAGATGGTTACAGTTATTTTTCGTATAAGGTATTTGTTTCATACTCGTAGTTTGTTGGGTACGGATTTTGTTGTTTTTGGTTTATTATTTTTTTTAGAAAAAAATTAATAGATTTAAAGTGTGTTTTATGATTACGGTGTTTCGTATTTGAATAATTTTGTACTAGTGTTGATACGAGTTGTTGTTTATGTATTGAAGGTATACTTGTAGCCTTCTTCTAATCTTAAATGTAAAAAGGAATGTTAAATGAAAAAATAAATAGGTATTTGTTAGTGTCTTTGTAGTTTGGGCATGAGCTTGCTTCCTGCACTGTTATGGGCACAAGAGCGAGTGTTTTTCGTAATTGGCCAACGGCGGTACTGGAGGAAAGTTTATCCTCTTGGTGGAATGCTAGCAGAGTTAATTTCTAAAATTGCCCGAGTCTGGTGATAAAAAATATCTGCTACTCGCATGAAACCGGTAAGCTTCGTTTCGAATGCTACCTTGCTGGGACGTGGGGCGATTGAGTCTGCTTTTTGTTGCGCTTGAAATGGTATTGGATGCGCTATAAATGGTAAGAACCAGTTTTGATGGTAAGGCGTCAAAAATTTACGGCGCTAGGAGCTTTTGTATCCAGAAACTGTACAATTGGTGGCGCACAGGCATTTGAGAGTTGTGCTGATTTGGAAGGAAAATCGATTAGTTCTGGATCACCAGGATCAGGAACAGTGCAATTGTTGGCGATTTACTTGCGCGTATGGTATGGACGTAGCGATGTTAAAGGAAGATTATTCTTCATTCTCTCAAATCAGCTGAGAAAATTAAAGATGGCATCCTAATGCATCTTTGATTACAGCGGGCTCTCCCTACGTCGTCTATTGTTGAGTTCATTCTACATAGCCATGAGGAACCTTATTCCGTTTCAGGTGCTGCTATAGATAAGTTGCGTGAAAGTCAGCTTACTAACGCAAAACTATTTTTGCCAGCGGGTACTTATAAAGGCTAGACAAAGACATTTGAACACTATTGCTGTTCGCGCTATTTGGGGCTTCTCATGCTGATGGCTTATCGATGACGTTGCTTATGCGTAACTAAGCGTGTACGAAAATACTGATACATGGCTAAAGTATAA
>Ga0163217_1000396_pt1 | contig 17800 bp, 13 predicted proteins | sample SynspAceP_FD_185933 | JGI IMG/M metagenome (GOLD analysis project Ga0163217, IMG submission 185933) | Saline lake microbial communities from Ace Lake in Antarctica - Synechococcus sp. Ace-P (PacBio error correction) | ecosystem: Environmental > Aquatic > Non-marine Saline and Alkaline > Saline ...
GTTAGAACTTTTATCCCTGTGTTAAAAAGATCGTTTTGTTTGACGGCTTCTTCAACAGAAGTGATCTCATAGCCATCGAATAATTGATTAAAAGGAAATTAACATTTATCACCTCTTATGATGCTATAATAAAGGAGCAAGTATTAACCATTGAACTACCAGGATTCCAAAACCGATTCAGCTTTGTTATACCTTTCATCCCTAATTTTTCTTTTAAACTAGATAATTATAGATGGGTTGGTAATTGGGTTAAAACGAAGAATCAGAATATATTCAACTTGGAAGTAGCCTTAGAATCGAATACAGGCTATTCTTATGGGTTATATTGATTAGTGGTTAGTACACGCGCCCTATTCAGTTAGCAGCGCTCAGGAGGTGACTTTAAGAGTAGTTAGATTGACGCTGTTTCTTCTGGATATGCTAGTAGGGAGTCACAGAACAACGATAATTAGGTCTTCGAGCACGTAGTTAGCTCTTTCGGATTACATGCGCATTTTCTGATATTTCTAATTGTAAATTGGGTGTCTGAAAACAAATCCTAATAACAGGATCAAATTTTTAAATAACTAGCGGATTGCTGCTAATTTCACTACTTTTGACACGCCTTGAAAAACATTAATTGTTATTATTTACCCCATGCGAATAGATATAATTACCGTATTGCCGGAATTACTTAAAAGTCCGTTTGAAGCGTCATTCTAAAAAGGGCTATTGAAAAAGGCATTGTGGAAGTGCATATGCATAAATTTAAGGGATTATGACCGATAAAAGCTACAATCAGGTTGAATGAAATTATCAGTTTGGGGCGGTGCCGGTAGGTCATGATGATCGAGCCCATCGACAAATGTATTTCTGCATTAAAAAAAAGTCAACGCGAAAATCCGATGTTAAGTTATCTTTAATGACCCGCGGCGTGATGGAAAAAACTTTGAAACAAAAATAGCCAATGGGCTGGTCTTTGCTAACAATGTAATTATTCTATGTTGTGCCCACTATAAGGGTGTAGACCAACGGGTCAGATGATCCTATTATAACCAAGGGAAATATCTTAAATCGGCGATTAATGTATTGTCTGGTGGAGAGTTGGGGGAAGCAGTGGGCTTTGCGATACCGTTAATTAGGTTAATCCCGGAGTTACTGAAGCAACGAAACCTCGCCCCTTACAGATACATTTCAAGAATAACTTGCTTGCCCCAACCCCGTTATATACCAAGTAACCTGGCAAGAGTAAAATAAGGGATATAAAGTTTCAGTATTTTTACTAAGGCGGTAACTTTCCTGAGATAGAAACATGGCGGAAGAACGAGGCTTACAAAAGAACAGAACAGCTTAAACGTCCCCGACTGCCTAAAAGTGAATGTCCCGTTATATAATCTCAAATAGCTTGTTCAAAACGGACGTCAATGTAAATGCTTAAAATTCCAAACATACACTAATAAATGGTCGAATAGCCAAACCGACATTTTTTAGTGGATATTTACGGATAAAAAGTTTCATAATCACTTGGTAAAATATAAATACATTGATTAATTTTGCATCTCCATTAAATCAACCTCCTGACGAATATCGTGAAAAGTTGGCTTGAGCAAACATTAATAAATACAATGGAAGAGTATTTATTAAAAATTTGTAGAAAAACGAATTTGTCCCAGAAAAAGATTTTCCAAAATTTTTCCAGGCTGGAGACACCATTACTGTCTACTACGAAATTAAGGAAGGTGGAAAAAACAAGACACAGTTTTTTAAGGTGTTGTTATCCAAAGAAGAGGATCAGGGGCAACCGTAAACTATATATATATATGGTCGCGGAACATTTGGTGTTAGAGCGTAATATATCCCATTAATATGCCCGCTTGCAAAAGGTAGAGGTCAATAAAAAGGTAAAGGGTCCCGTAGATCACGTATAATTCTACTTTAGAAGGTCTTACCGGTAAAAAAGCAAAGAAGATTAAAAAGAGGTTCGTCTTTCTTAATAAGTTAGTCATATAGAAAAATGCACCCTGTACTCAATTGTAGGGTGCTTTTTTTTTCATTTATGAACATTTTGTTTAAAACTAAAGTTTACAAACATGTTGATAATAAATCCCCTTTAACAATGGCTTGTTTTTTAAAATAAATATTAGCTACTTTAATATGTGGCTGGTAATTCCGTTACACGGATTAATGAATGTCATAATAAAGTTTAGCGTTCTTTATCTCCTTGTTATTTGTCCTTTATTGTGTTCCACAATAATAAATTGGCGGTCAAATCATTTACTTGCTTTAAGTAGGTTAGTTGAATTTGTGGATATTTTGATATTGTTTAGTGTGAAAATCTAGGTTGTGCATTAAGAATAAACAATATTTAAACATTGAGGAGGAAACATTTTATTTTTCTCGCGGTTGTTCTTGTAATATATTAGGACGAAAGGATTCAAGACACTGATATTAAATAGCGACGCCACTATTGCAATCATCGCGTTGCCCCGATTTGTTAAGCCAATAACACAATGCTATTTGTTCATATTCTAGAAAGGTTTTTCATCATCCAGGCTATAGAATCTTAGTAGATTGAATATGCTTATTCTTCATTGGGTATTGTAGGTGTATTATGGATTTTTCGATGTCTTTTTCGATTCATATTAACATGAGAGGTGTCTATTATTATATCATATATCTTTTCTAAACTTAGTACATTTAAGTTGTAATTTATAGGGTTAGGCACTATATTATTGCGAAAATTGGAGAATTATGTTAACAACACAAGATTCTACAACCTCCCTCAATCTTTATTAACTATTGCAGTTATCTCATGTCCATCTTATATGCGTTCACAGATTAAATTAACACTAACGTCTAAACCCATAAGGAAAACCAATGGAAACTGAATGAATTTCCAACACAACCCACAAAAAAATGAAGGCGCCAAGGAAGACAATAAGGGGGTATGTAATACTAGACACCACAATACCCCATATATAACCCTTACTCTTGCCAAAATCATGGTGAACACCAATGCGATTGCTGAAGCTCTACATTGTATAAATATTGTAAGGTAAGGAAAACGGACGATAAAGACTTTCTCTAAATCAGTTAATTGAACGAACCTAGTAATGATAATGCGGTAGGATTTTACGTTTTAATAACGAAGGAAACAAAAGAGGCCGAGAAAGGCCTCAGATTGCACTCAAGATAAAAACATGGGGCTAATATACTGTAATTTTCAGGCCTGAGTAACTTTCCGAGAGCGAGAGAATCAGTCAATAAAGGCACATATAGAGAGCACGATAAGAGTATGCTATTAACGGATTAAGGTTCGATCTCGTAAGCAGGAGCCGAGGTACACAGGGATTAAGTTGGATGCTAGTAATGCACAGACTTTCAAAACTGTAAAGCCACATTAAAAGTTCAAGAAGAGTAAGAGAAAATGAATGACCATCTATATTAATATTCGATATATCTATGTGCACATATCAAAGAAAACAAGACCCAAGACCCCTTGTATCGAGAATTACCATCCACTTTCACGATATCCCTCACAAGCTTTAAATATAATAAATAGTTCCCTAGAGAGTTATATAAAAATGTATAATTTATTCTATCTTTGTATTATTGGAGTATAAAGTTATAATCTAGACGGGATGTATTAAGAGTGATATATTCACCTCGATTTATTTCGGACATAGGAGCTTAGTTGTATAGTTTATGCTTTTTACAAAACGGCAAACCATTGATTGCATTTGCGTCGTTTTTCACCTATGTTTTTACCCGCCTAAGTATATAAAGCCCTACTTAACACATACAGATCGTTTGAAACATTTTCGTCCTTAATAATTCAAAGGGGCCCTATTAGCGATATGGCAACCAACCTCGTTCTCTGCGAGTACCTCAACTGTTTAAGACATCCGATTTTGTTTCAATTTTACATGGCCTCATAGGTTGCTAGTTGATAATCTTGAAGAGTCGACCAGATTTCACCTTCGGAGAATGAACTGGGGCCAAATCAGCAAAAACAATAAATAACGACTCTTTTTTTCAAAGCAACTCATGGACGAAACTAATAGTCTAAATACGGCCACACATCATTTAAAATTCACTATACGCGCAAGGCGATCTAAGCCATTAACTCAGAGAGGTGCCTCACCACAAAGGCTAAAATTGTAACAGTGATAATATGACCTCGCAACTTTCTGTGTATGTAAATAGTTTCGTGACAGCGAAACTCAGGATAACACAGGTAGAAAATCTATGCGTGGTATACCGGGTCTGGTTAACCTAAAGGAGATAGAATATTTTGAGATACTAGAGATATATAAACTCTTTATCATGATCTACTAATCAATAAACATTTTCAAATGTCTTTTCCAAAATCTCTGCTCTCTTAAATAGTAATATTTAATCCGTGTAAAACAGGAAGATAAAAACACCCACTTGATAGTCCATGGCGTCAAAAACTAAACAGGGGTCACATACCACAAGGTCACTTAATACTATTCATACAGGATCTAGAGGTTAAGACTAGAGATCATATATTGACCTAAATGGTTTCTTACTTTATTTTCATATCCAAAATGTAGACTTGGGTTAAAACGAGATAACACTCATAATTGTGAGTAGAGGGGTTAAATGGATTAGGTAACATCTGTGATAGATAAAGCGAATTATTCCTCATATTTCTAGTCGTAACAATTTCAAATCGATAACTCTCAAAGTTTTGCCGAATACTGGTTTCATGATTCCTGTACTTGCTCTTTCATTATTAGATGTTAATTGGCTGATTTTTAAATATATATGTTTAAGTTTATATATCCTCAAGATAATCTAGTTTTCATAGTTTTATATAGAAGATTTAATATACAAGAAATATTAGTAGCTTTTCATTATAAATATTACTGAAAACATATCTACGACCCTTCAATACATGAGTAAATCTGTTATCAAATGAAGTTGGTGGCAATAAATTTTATAACTTCAAAATCCTTTGTAGTAAATCAATACTCCCAGTCACTCTGAGATTATCAATCTTTCCTTGATAATCATTAGATAATAGGAATTGGGTAATTTTTCTTTTGAGTCCATCAATGTATTCTATAGACGAACAATCTAGGGAATATCCTTCATCTATTATACGAGCTGTATACTCTCAGATATTTACTATTTCCTCCATCTACAGATCCCTTGTATTTATTACCGGTTTAATCGAATTAGACCAATCTGAAATTTCAAAATCTGGTACGCCATCAAAAGAAGAAATTTCTTCTCACGCATTGCACTGATAATAATCTGACACCGTAGAATTCCGCGAGGAGCATTACCTTCGAGAGTTTTTTCTTTATCAAATGAGGCCTGTTTTAATATTCTTAGTTGCTTTCAAAGGCTAGTATACGGAAGCTCTCTATTGTGTCAACATACCACCAAACATGCGCGGTCTATATTCTATAATATTTATTACTGACTTATTTTCCATTCGCTTTGGGATGACCATCATTAAATTGTACATCACATACCTATGATTGTAGTAATTAAACCAACCTTTTTTTAACTCAGCACTTGATTTATAAATAGTCCAGTATCTTCTGTATCAAATTTCTGGAATAAGTGACAAGCCCGAAATAGACGCTAAATTAACTCTTCTTAAATCTAAATCTAATGAGTCTTTCAGCAACACATGGTGCATTTACCTAGTACCTGAATTATTTCAAAAACCTATATTTCAACTAACTCTGAATCATATTTCTAAAGTCATATCTAAATTGAGAATAAGGTGTGGATATTGTGATTCGAGATTATTACCGTGACGAGAATTTTATAAAGCGCCGACTCCAGTAATATATTCATTCATATGAGTCTTTAATTCGAAATGTTTGCCCTGAATCTCCGAAAGGGACCATCTGCTACTCTCTATGGAATATATAATTAGAAATCCACCTTTAAAACAATCGATTATTTCGGTGTTACTTCGTTATTAAAGGTTGGTATTGGTGTCACACACGCTTACTCTTATTAGCCCACCTTAGTCGTGATTGCTATCCTATTCCATGTGAGATAGGATCTGTTCTTAAACCAATTTGGAAGTCATCGATTCAGGCAGACTCCCATCCTTAAAAGGTGATATTTTAATTCTAGATTACATTAACGTAATTAGAATGACATTTGTTGGATATAAGAGTACTTAATGATTTTTCTGGAGATAAGAAAATTCCCAGTTCATTCTTAACTATCGGAAATTTTAATGCTTGAATAATTTACCTGGTTTGATGACACTACATGTTCCCATTGTAGAATTGTGTCGATAATTGATTGATTTTTATTGAGAACACCCGTGTCCCATATTTTAAACATTGTTGTTAGCACGGTTCACACATAGAGTCCAAACTTCCTACAGATTATATCGTACAGAAGAGGGTTGAAATTTTCAATAAAAAATTTAAGTTTATGTAAGCCGGGTTTGTATCAGGGTTATAAAATAACTAAAGCTTTTCACCTAATATATTTATCCTGGAACAAAACCGGAATAATAATCAAGAAATAGGGTAAACGGTTATATTGATGGTATGTGTACGAATGAGACTTAATCAAGATTTTGGTGAATACTTATCCACCGAATTGTATTATTGAATCAAAACCTTTTATCAACCTTGAGTGATTAATAAATCCCTATTTAATCGTATACATTATGATTCTAACACACTTAATGCAATAAAACCAAGCTACTAATAGAAGGTTATTGGTTGCGGCAGTTTCTAAATGTGTTATCACTCAAATAGAAGTATCACTAGCTGTTTAAATCGAATAATAAAGTGTCACTATTTAAATCGTAACTAAATCAACACTATCAAGGAGTTTTCTAACTCCATTACTACTAAAACCGAGAAGTGTTATTTAATGTGTTGACTATCTTGTTGACAGGAATAAGGAGAAACCCTTCATCATTTGATTGGAGGAAGCAGTATTTACTTACTCCTCCCGTTATAACAGGGTAGACATCGACACTACTGGAATTTCCATAGCCAATTCTGTGAGACACAGCTATATCCACGTTACCGGTGCCACTGTATAAAATTCTATATTCCTAATTGAATTATGTTTTCCAATGCTTTCATTTAGTACCTGTATACAGTGCTATTTTAAAAAGACTTAATATATAACTTTGAGTCTCAGAAGGAGCGAGGTATATCTTGGTATTGCGTACATCTGTGAGTACTGCATAATTGTCTCACTTAGTGAAGCAGTAACTATTATTTTCCCCAATCTACCTTGAGTGGAGTTGAAAACTTGAAGCAAAGCATAATTCGAAACTCTCTACAAACCGAACCAAGATAAAATCAGTTCTTTATTTTTCGTTTAAAATCTATGATCCAGATTCTGTCTGCTATTTATGTAAAGAAAACTGGGTCAACATCTTCGTACAACACGGGAAACACCATGAGTTCTATTGGTTCCAATCCAACAAATTTTCGCTATTCACATTTGATACACCATCTAGTTAACCTAGAATGATGATATGTTCATATTCGAGTAGGTTTGCCGTCGTATATATAGTTAAATTGGTAATACATTGCATACACATATAGATTTTTTTTCCCTTCGTTCCTGGGGAACGGGGTCACTGGAGTGAGTCGTCGGATAAGCTTAGTTTCATTAATAACTGGTTCCCTTGGATCTCAAACAATCTTCGATAATGTTTCTAAAGGACCATCAGGAAAAGTATATAATACTCTCGTAATAGAGTGACATCAAAGTATCTCAAGAACTCCATTCTTTGAGGCTCGTGGCTGCTAGAACTTGCCCATCTTGCCCTATATGAACGCTTTGAGCTTCCAATCATTACCACAAGATTAAGCCTCTTTATACGACCAATTTAGAAGTCATTAAAATAAATAATTCATGTTCCTAAGTCTTCATAAAGCGGCCGCATAAATGATTTTCTAATAATCATTAACATTTTAAATCTGAAAGATTGTTAACCCTGCCTTCATTAAGCTCCAGAGTCCCGACTTTTCCACATTGCTATTGAAAAATGATAATGTATTATCGATAACTAACCTGGCAAAAGTCAGAACTTGACAACCAATCAATCACTGATTCTGGATTGGCACTGATGTCACCGTTGTTCCTGGTAGTTGGGTACATGGCTTTGCGTAAAATCTTTGAATGAAAATCCTATTGTCCGCTGATATAGCAATTCTAACTTCTCCAACTTTCTAATAAATATCACCAACTCATTACTTCTCCTTCTAATTGCTGATTCTACTTGACCCATTCAATAAGTATCATATGATAATAATAATGCACATTCATTATAATAAACTCATCAGTATTTTGACTCAATTAAGATCCTCCAGTTTTAGACCATTTACGACAAAAATGGTGTAATTCTTTTTGGATTAAAGATTAACGGAGTAAAGGTAAAATTCAACCTCTTGCCCAAGGTGTAGTTAATGTAACTCCAGGTGGATATAGCTTCCTCTCTTTAACACACTAACATAGCAGGTCATCTTCATTTCTTAATACTCCACTTCGTTCCCCCAGCTCACCTTCCATAGCTCCATTGGTGATTTTCAAACTGTATAATTTCGCCTAACCAGTCATTATTGTACATCTTTCAAAATGTACCTATACTTACTGAAAGTAGTTGTTCCTTGATCATAAAGTTGCTAGTAAAGTTAATTCCGACCTCCTCTCCTGTTTGTTTCCTATAATCATTAAGGGCACTAACTCTCAGTATCAGAAGTAAAACCATGCGTCTTGTGAAGCCGTGATTATATATAGAGCCATTATTACAAACGCTGGAATTTGCATTTGCCATATCCACTCGAATTGTTATTCCATCATTTATTAATTTCATAAAGTACCGGTTCTTGTTTGGGGCTATATTGCAAAATTGATATTATATGCTCACAATTGAGAGGGAATATATCACTCGTCTATTAGGTTTGGATCGGTGTATACAGTAACCACCTTTTTGGCCGCTTGCACATGAACGTGGTGGATTCAATAGAATATTAATGATCTTATGTACAATTGTTTCTCCTAAACATTAAGCCCTCAGCCAGAAACATTGATAATAGTCAGGTTTTACTAATGAACCCATGGTGATTTATATATATATATATATATAGTTAATGCAAACTGGATAACTACCTTCAACTTGTTATGTCGCTGGAAAAGAATTGGGTTCTATCCTATATGCTGAGCCACGCACTCAACACCGTCTCCAGTGAAATCCAGAATAGGTTGTATTTCTTCATTGCTACCAGTGATTAGGGTCGGAATAAACTCACCGAATTCTCCTTCTCACGCACCAAATTACATTTATACTAGAGAAAAAAATCAAACTCGCGCGCAGTATAGATTAATCACTATTTGATAATTTTTCAAATAGCGTAAAAACCTTTATCAGAAAAAATACCTAACGTGGATTTAATTTACATTGTTATTCTGAATCATAACAATACCGGAGAATAATATTCTTGCTTTGTATCTTTTCTTCCGGCATAGTTACATAAGCAAATTCATTAAACATATCTCTTGGCCCAATAAATTTTAACAATTTGATTCTAACTAAAACCAATAATTGGATATTGAAAGTCCATTGAGTGAGTGTAATGGAACCACTAGAGTATAATTATATATGACAAATTACACCAGTTAAAACTAGACCATGAGCTTGACAAAAAGTTAGATTCGAATTGCTATCAATATTTTTATTGTCATATTGTGAAGGATCTAACCAGATCGATGAACGCCGCAGGCGTCTTAATCACTTATTATGTTTCTGTAATTTTACTTCCAAGAATATTTCCTTACGTTTCTGTGTGTCAGGTGTCAATTCGCGAGTCTGTAGAAGTCAATTGTACTTCGATAATTCCTTACGAGACTTCCATTTTACGTGTATTCGTCTGTTGAGCGGGTTTCTTCTTTAAAAGATACCAAGTCACAGAATTATATCCACCTCTTGTGCGATTGAGGGTTATGCGATAGTCCTCCGTTTCTCTCCTGCCTCGGCATTAACACCAAAATGCTATTTTCACCTCGATTCTTAGGGACCCAATGCACAAGGCTTACTGCAGATAAATTTAATAGAAAGCGTATTTGAGTACTCCCAGAGAGCCAATATCCATCATAGGGTGTAGCCAAACAATCTTGAATTTTGAAGAAATCTAGGAGAAGATTGCAAGATCAGACCGCATTGGTAGGAATTTGTTGACAATAAGCATTTCGAAGCAAGAGAGTTGTCACTTGCAGCCAAAGAACTCATTAATAAAACTCCTCAATAACTCCTTTTGACTTCAATAGTAATACTTTAAAGGAACACCCTGCACCTATTGATCCACTATTCTTGGCTCGATGATTCTTCAATGTTTCAAAGTGATAATTCAACACGATATAATGGCAAACTTACCCCGCCTTTAACATTCGAATAGTTTTTCTGGATTATCTTCATCTAGCTTTTGAAAAGCTTTTTTCCGTAAACCCCAATGAAATCGGTATTCCTGCACCGAAACCCCGTCTGCATTATATTAATCTGTAACCCAACCCCATCATCTCTACCTCTTGTGAAATACCTAAATAATCTGCTAAATCTAAACATACCAGCTTATTTTTGAATACTTCTGCAGCGATAAATGCGAACCATTTCTTCTCTCCTTTATCATAATCCTCTTCAAACAAACTGATATTCATCTGTAAAAATCTCAAGTTAACTTTCAAATGTCTGAATCCTTCCAAATGACTGGATTTGAGCATTCACATTAGGTATTGAAATTATTAATCCGTATAAAATTAGCCATAATGCTTTTCATAATATATTATTTTACCAATACCCTTGGTAATCATTTTTGCCCCGAATGTAATAAGAACTGAATCAAGAATTTGGATACTATATACTCATCTATTACACTAGTTAACTCTAATAATAAAATACACATTTTTTAAAAATATTTTACAAATGAATTTTCAATAACTCCCTAAGTGCGAACATCTTCATGGTTCAATAACTACCCTTTTTTAGATCAATGCCGAATTTTTTCACCGGATCAAATCTGTTAACTTCTAGCGAGACGCACATAACCATGTGAGCCGGACCTCCCAGCTAAATTGTACGTAAAATTAACTAGCTTCTGGAAAGATGGAAAAAAGTCGGTGCTGAACTGGCTCGGAAGTTTGGAGTTAGTCGGGCCTTTGGTTACGAAGGTTTTAAGATTATTCTCAAGGGTTGTAAAATTTAAAGTCTCCCTGCGGTAGAAGCTTTCCGTTTCTTTTTGCCGTACCAAATCCTCCCGTGTTGCCACAAACTACTGCATTGGATCTTTACCAGATACAGGATAGCCATCGTCAATTCCAAATAATACTTCAGAAGTACATCGAGCAAGTCTTTTTACTAGCCACTGCCTAAGTCGTTCAACTCCAAATGGAGGAATATTTCATCCTCGCCGGCAACCCTCTATTTACATTATCAGCGCTGATATAAATAAAATCAAATCTCTCTTCATCTCCCATTCCCTATCGGGATAAATACGAAAAGGGTTTTCTTCGGTATTGTGTTATGCCCAATGAATAAACAATACGCTGCTTGATTTGTTCTTATCTAGCAGTTTACCTCTTCACCTTCGTTAAACCCCACGATCTGTAACCTCCTATTCGTACTTAATTCTACATAAAAATCAGATGAACACCACCCCATCCTTTTAATAAGCGATCGAGAGAATTAGTTTTGGTTCCCAATCGTAAATCTCAAATACTTTGGCTAATTCTAACGGTAATACCAGCAATGTTAAATGTTTATTGCTATCAATTTCTAAGAATTTCAATTTCATGTCATCTTTTTTTACTTTTACGATAGGACCCTCTTATTAAAGCTTCTGATTCAGGTTTAAGTATTTCATTAGAATTAACTTGAGAGGTAATCAAATTTCGAATCGTTTTTGCAAACGAAGTGATCTCCGATTAGATTCATATAAATGGTGGTAAACAAAAATATTTTGAGCTTTTTTCCTCAAAAAAATTTATTAACGCAAAAGTGTAAGATCAATTTAACTGCTTTATTATATTCACTTCTCCCCCCCCCCCTTTTTTTTCAACAACCGGCTTTCGGAATTTCAGAAAGACTAACTGGGATAATTGGAAATTTTATCACCCTGAAAGGAAAAGCTACAAATTTGGATTTTTTGTTGTTGCTCGATTTAGATCTGCAAAGTGAAATAATATCTGAAGTGCAAATCTGAAGTCCCCATTTTTCCCCTCAGTAAACAGCAACGGAATATCACTATTTGTTGATTTAGACCTTGCTACATAAACTCACACTGATTATTCTAGGGTCCAATTGATGCGGATACATTCAGTTCTTTCCCCTATTCTTTGTAATAAATTCTTACTCCGTATAAAGGTATTTCAAGATCTACTTAATACATAATTTCTAAACTTGAGAATAGGAATCCAGAACTTGTATTCCATTCTGATTCATTTCCCGCAGTTAATTGTAACAGAAATGCTTTAGCAAGTTTGCCTGAAGCAATTCCTCACAAGCTTCTTCTTTGATTCTCTCCGTAAGAGGTAACTTCCAATACTTGTGCCATAACTCCTAAAGAGAACATGCAGAAACAAAAATACTCAATGCCTAAAAACAATTCTAAGTGATCTCAATTTTTTTTTTAGTTTATTGAATTTGTAATTACAATGGAAAGTCTTACCATATCCATAAGCTGCTGGGATAGCTGAGCCTGTCTTTATGCTTTTTGGGGTAGAGTTCCGGTAACACGTCATTCAGCCAAGCGCTGAGTTCCTGAACCGTTATCTTTGCCGTCCTTTTGTCCCTGGTCGGCGCTTGCAATTTCATATTCCTTCAACAGGGCGTAAGGTAAATACCCCCATGACCTAGGTGGCAAAACTCGGTGGCAAACTTGCTCAGGTAACCGCTTGCTGTCAGCCAGAACGTACCGTAGAGCGGGCTAAGTTGAGAATCCTTTTTCTTCTCTGCGCCCCCGCATAGCCAGCATCTCGGTGGCTCCCCCGCTCTGCAGCGTCGAGCACAACAAACTGTTTCTGGCTAATATATTCCCTGGAGTATCCTGGATTTCGCGGCCCCGAGATTCCTTTTTCCTGAAGCATTGCCATCATTCCATACAACTGGGTACATCGGTGGGAACCATTAAAATTGGGAGCTTCCTGTCATTCCATCCACTCATCACTCCATGACCCGCGTATAAAACACAATCATTCCTCCGGCACCGAGCCTTATTCTTATGCTCTCAAAGCGGCCAGATATGTCCCTTTCGTGCATCATTGTTGTAATCGGTCGTTTGTCGCTTTCCCAAAAAATGGACTTCCCGCCACTGATAATTCTTTCTTTAAAACCTCGGCGTCGGTAAGGGCGTAATTCAGATTTATATTTTGAATTTTTAATACTCGTTAATGCCACTGTCCAGCATAAACAGCGCGTCGTTGATTTTGGCGCCCCCCGTATTGATGGTGAGGCGTGCAGGATCGATTCGATGCGGTTCCAATTCACTGAGGGCGAGCAAAAGCCGGGAAGTATTTTCCTCCTTTCAAAGGGCTTAGCGTGAGAGATCGAGCGTAAAGGGTATTCGACTCGAGGACAACCTTTAAGGCCCCCGGGGTATCGGTGGAAACTCGTTTCCCGTATTGACAAGCCGGAACTCGCTATGCTCCGCCCTTCGTTCGGTGATTTTGGTTTGAGATGGTGATCTGCTCTGCTACGGCATGTGGAATTATTCGCCGGAGACTACAAAATGCAAGCAACCGAGGCGAAGGGAATACTTGGCGAATATCCGATCAATGAGAGGTAATATCTCTCCGGCAGTTTGGCTTTACAATATCGGGGGGCGGTATAAGTATCGAAAAAATTTGTCCATGGAGTATAGCTCAGACTGCCGATCTCGCAACATTGATTAAATCGCTCCGTTTTTTAACTGGCATCATAATACCCTTCAGGCCGTAATAGTCAAACCCATTTCCCTACTGCAAGTACCGATTTGATACAACCTCTTTTCCCAGTACATATTCCACAGTTTCTTATGGTTCCATCGTTTGCCCCCCGCAAGCACAGTACGCCCCGTCCGGGGAAGCCATGATCTACCACCTCAGAATCCGCCGTACAAAGTTTCGATATCTCGCGGCCAGTGGGAGCACCTCCCAGAGTTTCATGGTCTTATCATGCTGCCCCGCAAGGGCATACGACCGCCCGTCCGAGAAGAGGGCCACGGACAATCTACAAAACTGGGAATGGCGTAAATGGTGCGAATTTCTTGACAGCTCGAGACCTTCCCAGAGTTTATGGTAATTAATCCAGCTACCCGACAACGCATAGCGTCCGTCAGGGAAAAGGTCACGGAGACTTCACCCATTGGAATGGACGTTAAAGGGCGAATTTCTTGACCACCCGTCGATATCCCAGAATTTCATGGTCTTATCCCGCTGCCCGACAGCGCATACCGCCCGTCTGGGGAAAAGGTCACCGATCTTAACCCATCAGAAGCCCGCTATAACGTGCGCACTTCTTGACCGCTCGTACCTCCATACGTTTACAGGGTCATTATCCCAGCGGCCGACAGGCTACCCGCCGTGAGGGGTGAAAAGGCACGGAAGGTTAACCGCCACCAGAATGGCCGGTGAGGTTGCGCAACCTCAAACGACCGCTGTCGATACCTCCATAGGTTTCAGGGTTTTGATCATCTTGCTACCCGTCGACAAGGCATACCGCCCATCTCCAGAGAATAGGATCCCGGAGATTTTACCTCATCGAATGCCCGATAAAGGTGGCGAATTAACTTGACCCTCGAGACCTCCCAGAGTTTTCAGGGTGCCTTATCCCAAATGCCCGACAGGCATTAACCGCCCCCGCCCGGGGAAAAAGGTCACCGTGATCTACGTCCTGAATGCCGTCCATGGTGCGCACCTTCGACCGGTAGACACCTCCCAGGAGTTTTCAAGGGTGTTATCGGGACCACTGCCCGACAAGGCATACTGTCCGTCCGGGGAAAAGTCCACGGAGGTTATAGACTGGAATGGCCAGAAAAGTGCGAATTTTCTTGACCACTTACGAACCATCCCAGAGTTTCATGCTCTTATAAAAATCTCCCGACAAAGCCATACCGCCCATTCCCGGGAAAGGGCACGAGTTTACCGTTATAATCATGCCAGTAAAGTACGAATTTCTCGAACACTTTAGACCTCCCAAGCTTCAGGGTTTCTTATCGTCCTTGCCCGACAAAGCATACCGCCATCCGGGGAAAAGGCCACGGAGTTTACAGATTTGGAATGCACGGTAAAGGTGCCGCAACCTCACGCTCGATACCTCCATAGTTTCAGGGTTATCCCTTGCTGGCCGACAAGACATGCCGCCCGTCCGGGGACAAGGCTAATGGACATCACCCCTCCAGAATGGCCAGTAAATGTCCACCTCACACGCTCGACACCTCCCAGAGTTTTCAGGTCATATCGGAACTACCCGACAAGGCATTACCGCCCGCCACGGGGAAAAGGCTACGGAAATTATACTACTGGAAGCCGGTAAACTGCACGCACTCACGACCAACTCGCGACCTCCCAGAGTTTCAGGCTCCTATCCGCTGCCCGACAATGCATACCGCCCGTGCCGGGAAAAAGGCCACAGAAAATAAAACTCGGGAATGCCGCCGTAAAAGTTCGGATTCTTCGCGCCAGTGGACACTCCCCATTAGTTTCATGGTGTTATCCCAGCCTTCCCACAAGGCATACTGCCCCGTCCGGGAAAAAGGCCACGGAGTTTACAACACTTGTTTGCCCCAGTTGAATAAATACTTCCGTTTCCTTGGCGTCTTGTGGCTTTACTGATTGGGCTAGTTTATTAAAAAGTCCTAGCAAGTAGATACGAATATGTGTTTGAGCTATTTTCATTTAACGCCCCTATATATCTTAATTGAATAACACAGCTTCAATTGCTATAACTTCTCTTGCTTTGGCACCCCTCGAGCTACTACCTTTCTAATTACAACTAGTATCTGATTACCCATTCGTATCCCATAAGAAAATTTTGCAGTGAATGCGTAATCTTGCGCCTCATATTATTAACGTCGGACAATATCGTTATCAATACAAACATACAGAAAAAAATACTGGGTGATATCAAACATTGAGCAGGGTTTAAACAACATAACTAACCCAAAGACCTCCCCTATAAGACGGTAGACAACTTCGCTGTGTTGTACGATCAAAGCATTCAAAAAGAGCACAAGTTCGATTCCAAAAAGCAATCCAAGATTCTAAGGACCAACATCAAACCAATCATAAATATAAAATTCGCCTAATTACCGAGAAAAGGACCAAATAAGTAAGACTATAAGTAATTCAAATAATAACCTGAAAAGTCATTGGAAAGAACTAGAAAAAGTACTAAATCGAATTGGCGATATTGACGATGTCATTTCCAACAAAGAAAGCTGAGCTACAGTCATTGAAAAATTTCTTCTCACTAATCGATGAACAATACTTTGAATCATGAAAGAATTTAATATCCATTTTTAGCAAGAGTGATTCAGAGGAGCAGAAGGATCTTGTTAAATACTTTGATAGAAATGTAGATCTAACGGTTGGTCAAAATACAGGTAATTGTAGTAGCGGGAGATAAAAATCGACTATGTCTGGATCATTATCTATTCCCCAGATGGGATGATATAAAAAATGCGAACTCTGAAAAAGATTCAAAGTTCGCACTTCGTACGCGCCTGGCTGCCCCCGGGTTGGATTTGAACAACGACCGTCGTTACAGCGATTGCTCTGCCACCTGAGCCTAACCGGAGGAATAATGTGAGCATCATTGAAGATGCGGTATCAATAAATTTTCTTCATTCGAAGCCAATTAACAGCTCCCGAGAATTCGGGACTTGCCACTGAAACTACCGAGGAATATGTTTGCTCAGTAAAGATGCGAGTCAATAATTGTCCTCATTCGAAGCCAAGGTAACAGCTTCCGAGAATTCGGGACTTGCCAACTGAGCTACCGAGGAAGATATCCTTCTTGAATGTGGGGCGTCAGAATATAACCAGAATGTTAAGCGACAGTTCAATTACTAATTTAATTTTTTCGTAAAAAACTTTCGCCAATATAATCCCTTTGCGGGAGCTGTAAATTTCTGATTTCCAGATTGATGGAATTTTCTAAAATTCTTTAACTCTGAAACTGTCTTTTCCCCCTTCCAAACTTCACCACTGTACCTTACTAGCGACGTACCATATCCTTAAAAAACCGATTAGCCCTGATTCTGAATACATTTCCTTCTGATATTTCTCATTTCAGAAAGTAAAATTGTAACATAACGTAGTGTAATTGTCCTTCAAATTAACTTGAGAACCCACCAAAATCAAATGTTCCTTTAATAATGCACAGCACTCTTTCACTTTTGAATGTCCTATGGAGTGTTTGGAAACCAAGATATTCTATGCAAAAGCGGTGAAGCTTTCATTAATTCGTGTATTCCATATTCGCGATATGTTGCACAAATCGTGCTGGGAATTCAGAATCAACTTCTTCAACTCATGATTTGAATCCATCACCAATTAAGCCATTACAACCAAATCTTAATTTCTCTGGTTTGATGCCTTCGGTAAATCAATATGAGCAACTTGCCCCTTTCATGTAACACTCCAGCCATCAGTCCCGTCCTTTGTCCAATTAAGTCGATGGTTTGGGTTGAAAGTATTTTGAGAGAATGCTTTTTCCATCTCTATCTTCAACTCGTTCTAGAATCTGGCTGTATTTGCCAGCCTGAAAAATTGGTTCCATCAAATTCTAATAGTGAGTTTATAAATCGAATCATCACTC
>Ga0163217_1020321_pt1 | contig 17798 bp, 8 predicted proteins | sample SynspAceP_FD_185933 | JGI IMG/M metagenome (GOLD analysis project Ga0163217, IMG submission 185933) | Saline lake microbial communities from Ace Lake in Antarctica - Synechococcus sp. Ace-P (PacBio error correction) | ecosystem: Environmental > Aquatic > Non-marine Saline and Alkaline > Saline ...
TAACAAAAAGGAGAAAGGAAAAAAGAAAATTTTTTCCTTAATTTTTTCCTGGTTTTTCCTTTTGGGAATAGTAGGTATAAGGTGAAAAAATTTTTTTTTTGAGGTCTCCGTTAATTTGTTAAATTTCCCTCCCATTGGGGTGGTTTCCTTTGTAGAAGGCCCCTTTATTTTATTACCGGCGCATTTGCCTCAATTCGGAAGGCAGACTGCAACCATGAACCAATAAGTCCGAAAAAAGGGATATAGCAAAGTTATTTGCCAAAATGTAAGGTAAATAACATGAGTGGGAGAATAGCTTTTTATGGTATGGAACTGTCGCGATAAGTTTAAATCTATGGCCCTTTGTTTTTTGCGATTTCCTCACTTCCGTTATATAATTGCTAATGTTTTCCATATTTCGTAATGTTTACTTATTTTTTGGAGTTTTTGGGTCCATTGGTTGGCGATCAATCCGGAACACAGCCGCTTCCCTCCAAGGGTGGCCAGTGAATAGGGTGGTCCGTTAGAATTTTTACTAAGCCCCATGGGTACCAATGAAAGGGTAACCGACTCCATTAATCTAGTTTGATTAGAGCAGAAGGCAAACAGATTTGTAAAACCTAAGAACCTTACATGAGAAGTATTTAAAAGGTACGGGTCAAGGAGCCTGTTCGAAACTGATTCGTTAAAGTGTGACCAGGCTCCCTCTTACAGATCCTAATACAATCTATTGCCAGGGAAGAACGGCCAGAAAATGAATTCGATCAGATCTGATACTAAAGTCTACAAGAATTGTAAGGTCCGGTAATTGGCGTGGGAAAGCCTTAATTACGGCTCAGGAGGCAATTTTGGGGGTAGCCCCGTTTCTGTCTCCCTTCTGGAAATAAAATAAGGAGAATTTAAAACGCAAAAAGGAGCTGAAAGAACACATTTAGTAGAAAATAATGCCCGTAAAGGTTTGCCGATAATGATCCTGTGCGGGAATAAAGAAATTCGTTTAGAACTGAAGGAAAATGCCTATTTTAATGGGGTGGACATTGAGAATGCGTAATGATCAGGTGCGAAGCTGGTTTTTTTTTGAAGCTCAAGCTCAGCGTTTTCAGCGTGGACAAGAACGAATAATGTGTGGGTTAGGTATGATCGCAACTAACGATCTCTATCAATGATTTGGATGATTATGGGATTACCAATCTCCTAATGTAGTAAAGTGCCCTTAAAGGAAATTGCCAGTTATTGTTACTAGAAGCGGTGGTGATGTTGCCTGATTAATGTCACTTGGAAGGTCAAACGAAAATTCAGGTTTCCGCTGATTAAAAAGATGACAAGAACTAAACAGCCGCCAACAAGATATTTATGAATGATATAGAGGACGTAATAATGCCAGATATCCATTCAAGATACCTACTTGTTTACGGCGTCGTACGAAGGCAGAAACAGGGAAACCGATAAACTACTTGGTCACTAAAATTTTGTTGGTCTTACGGTTTTGATGTTGATCTACATCACCAGCCCTTTACCTCAGGAGTTTTTAAGTCAGCCCCTATGTGATTGTTTTTAGTGCCGTTTCAAGTATTACTGGCCGTAGCGTGGGCCATTGGGATCCAATATTTCCCTATTAACGTTTATCCATGTTGGGGATAATAGCCTTATTGTATAAGGTGAATGACGGTTTTGGTTGCTTGATTGGGAAATTTTAAATGGAACTCTTAGAGAGGGAAATGAAAATTTGATGACGGCCATTTATGAAGCAGGTAAATCAAGAAATTTAAGGGCATATTTTAACAATCCATAACTATCTATTGCAGGTTTTGGCCACCACTATTAATGGAGAAAAAGTCGCCAGGTGCCCAATTTCTAAACCATGGCCATATCAATTGCCTATGAATTGTATTGGCAACAGGTGACCTTATAAGCTGCCATGTTTCCTGGCATTAGTAAATAAAATTAAAGGTAGGTTCCAAGTGGTGGTCACGTGAAAAAGTGACAAAAAGAAGAGTGGAAAAGGGCATAAGGAACAAATGAAGAAATTCCATATGCAAAAATTTTTGAAAAAAACAGATGCAAGAAGGGTCAAACCCTAAAATTAAAAAACATCGTTAGAAGATTGAATTGTAATTGCTTAACGATTGGAAGACAATAAATAATGGGATATAGATATTTAATGCAAGCCCTTACCTAATCAGTATTGTGGGGGTTAAGTGCACAAGATAGAATTATGTCCAGATACCGCCGTGTCAAACTGGCCTTGAAAACAATTTTGGCAATATGTAGCCCAAGAACAGGTAAACATTGCCGATATTAACCGGGAATCTGAACTCTGTTAATTGCCAAGACCTACTTGAAACGCCGGGCCACCTATAAACGATCTTTAATAGTAATACAGAAATACCTTCTGTCAATTTGAAACTAATGGTGACCCAAGACAGGATTTGGAAATTAATAAACTGCGAATCACAGGCGTATAACGCCGGACTAAGTTAAACTATACCTCGTTTCGAATGGTATGGTAGTACTTTACAATTTAATGGGCCTAATAGAACAGTTAAATCAATTAACGCGAGCTGCAAGCAAGGAATAAACCCCCCCATAGATAGAATACCGTTCCCAATTAATTTAGCGTGTACTACGAAATAAGCAAGGCATACAGAAAACGAAAAGGTAATTGAGGCAAGCGTTGGATATCTCCAAAGACAGAAATTAAAAGAGCGAATTATCTTTTGAATAACAGGTCAAAACACTAAATTGGACATCCTTAATGCGCAAAGGTAGATTGCTAACCGAACGACAGCATCATTTGAATGAGTTTAGTCAGAGCTTTGCCAATACCAAACGGTGATTAAATGGGGTGATCAAAAATCAAAAACCTAATGAAAACTTTGTGGTGGAATACCTTAGTAAGTTTTATCCCAAAATTACAATTGAGGTAATATTTCCTCAAATCCCAAAGAAAACAAATTGGGCCATAAACTTTCAGACTGAACGGAATTTGGCCCTTAACGAGTACGATGTTAAAGTAAACCGGATCGGGGTACCTGCCACTTTAGGTTAACTTGGTTCCAATGGTGGAATTAAACCAAAAGTCACAACTTCCCTGTTTCTTCTGGCCAAATTATCCCAGCAAAGCGAATAGGAATAGGTTTAAAATTAGCATTGGGGGCCAACCTTACTTGATTTATTTTTGATCGGTGCGAACCACTGGTGCGGTGAAAAACGCAACAAAATATTATAAATCAAGAATTATTCAAAGAACAAGTAACACTGAAGTTTGATAGGATATTTTAAATGCTTTGAACTTGAAAATAGGTTGCAGATATTAAAATTCAGGGGCAGAATGTAGTAACCAATAGAAATAATTTTGAAACGTTTCCAGGACAATTTCAATTGGGAAAATAACATCCATAGAATTAAGGCTAGGCCCAAATTTAAACCTGCTAAATGTCACAGACCAATAAGAATTTGGCAAAATAGAGCCGAAGACTCTGAATACAACTGTTACAAATTAAATGGTCAGTTGGTTATCCATAGAATTTTAAGAGTACAGCTTTATTTGTCCAAGAGAAAGAAGCCTATCTGGTCATCAGTCATATAGTTGTTAAGAATAAACTTACGGAACATGTACGAACACTTTTTTCAAATGTCCCTTTTGTTGGAAAGAAATATCTATGTTATTGGATCGTCCATAACTAGGCAGAACTTATGTGGAAGATTGTGAAGTTGCTGCAGATCCATATCCGTGAGCTCTGTTTTAATGATGGAGAGCTTAGTGGTTTTGAAGCAATGGATATGCCAATAGACTATATAAATCAAAAAACAGCCTAAAATAATCAAGCTTTTAGGCCTGTTTTTCGTCGTTTGGTGGGAATATTTAGCGAAAATTATTCTTAAAAACCCCGGCTTAATGACTGTCAACCAATTGTTCATAAGTTTAAAATATTTTTTAGTATGGCCTTGTTTTAAACATCCTTAACAGTTAGATTTTCACTTTTGTCTTCCAAGGTTTTTCTGGAAGTCCATGGTGCGCCATAATAAATGTTTGTTGTTTACCTAGACAGCCAGTCGGCAATCTTTTGCTCGGGAGACCATTTCTTTCCTCTGACCCAGCCGTTAACGGCATTCTTTAGTTCTTCCTCCGTAATACCCATCTTTAATAAAGCGATCTAATTTCCTCCAGAATAGAAACCCCTTGTTGTACCTTACTATAGTTCTTGTGCTAAAATGGCGTATAAGATATGGAGTGAATTTGGGTCATCGGCAATTGGAGTCCGCTTGGAAATCCGGCACCTGCCATAACTAACACCATCCTTTTGGCGTAACCTTTCGGCAATCCTCGAATTAGAAAACCACTCCCAAAAATGTAGTCGCCATATTTAATGCTGCGTATCCTCATCGCCTGACAACTTTAATTCAGGTCCCAGCGTCATGGCAATTTTTATCCGGGGTTAGTTATTTCCCTCCGTTGACTTGAGGAGAATCTAAAGGATCTTAAAGTCGCTCGTAGGCCTTTTTGCTTTTTGTAATGCCAAATTCTTTTCATATAGGTTTAGCGCATGGTTGGTAAATCTCCTAGCTTTATCTGACTAGTATGAACCTTTGCCTAGACCGTAAAAAAAAATCTTATGAAACTTCTTTATATCTCAAATATGGTTCTTTTATGGCGCTTCTTCTCTCTAGTCCATGGAGTAATAAAGGTGTCCTTTTGGAAAGTGTTTGTTTTATTTCCGATAATCTTTTGGAAAGCCAAAAATTGCGGTTCCTGTCTTATACTTTCCAATAAGCCATAGATTCGTTTTTAATTTTTCCAATTCCGCTGCTCAAAAAATGGGGGTTCTTTAGCATTTCGCCATTAAGGCCAATTTGACATTGAGGTTTTTCTTTCGTGAAACTAACATTTGGCTAACATTGCCATTACTGGCTCTAAAGGATATCGATGAATTTTTAACCTGCCAATTCGCCTCTATTCTGTTGTCTTTTTTGGAAAAGGTACCCCTGTTCAGTCTATGCTGCTGTAATGACGCGAACAACACTTTGTTTGGACAGGGATTCTCTGCGTACCAGATTTCTAGTATTAAAATGTAATCCCGACTGTTTTGCCTCGATTTCCTTTTTTAATGATTCCATAACCAATTCCGTTGGAGACGCTCACCTTTACCAATCTAATTGAAATAGCAACATAGAAACATCGAAGGCTTCACCTGTACCCATGTCCTCTTTCCCCTGTTGTATTCTTGCTCCAGGCATTCAAGATTTGTGTATGTTCAACTCTCTACTCGCTCAGGCTCCTTTGTGGGCTAAATCCTACTCGAGGTTCTATTTGGTGATCAGGTATTTTGGTCAACTTATTTGCCTTTTCCACGAGTGGTGTTTTCAATTCTAATCACTTTGTATAATTCCTAAGCGCCAGTCGCCCTGCCCCAATAAGTTCCGCTCATAAAGGTTCCTAGATAAGGAAGTAATTCTAAAGGAAATTGACTATTGTTTTAAAAATGGCCTGGCAACTATCTAATTCCCCTGAGTGATGGGCGAAGTTTCTTATAGCTCCAAAGTTTCTTTAAGTATTTTTCAGACTTCGTCCGCATTTCTATCCGATGGCACATCTACATATATATAAAAAAGGCCATGGCTCTTTTGGTGAAGGGCGAAAAAGACCAATAGAAGAAGCTTTATTTGTTTTCGATCAGTGCTTGTAAGAGTCCTAACTGAAGGTTCATCTGCTAAGACGTTTTCTATATGGGTATGGCGGCTAAAATCCTCATGGGAACTCAGCTGGGGTGGTACATGGCGCAAGCCGATCTGCAGGTTCGCAACACGAATTGAGATTGTACCGTCTTTTTCCCCATCCTGTGGAGGCTCTTCTGTATACGAATCCCTTAATTGGGGTGGTGGTTTTGAATTTCACCAACTTTTTTCATCAGGGCCAACGTTTTTACTTGTCGTCGATTTGCCCCGTGATCATAGAATGGCATTGTCCGGCGTAAGAATTTTTTATAAAAAAGCCTTTAAGATTTTCAAATGGACACTTCATATCGGACTCTATTTCCAATTGTACCTATTGCCGTATTACCAAAGAAAGACTGCATTGATTACTTCTGCATTAAGAACCCTGAAGCGTTCCCCACTTTCAAATTCAGTGCGGAACTACACTGAACTCCCGAATCCAAATCTTTTTGGCGATAATGCGAATTCACCATACGGGTCCGCTTCAAGTCCAAAGCCCAATCCAAGTTTTCATCCCGTAAAGCATAAAAAGTTTCAAGTGTGGTTCGTCGAACATAGTTGTTATCGTTGGTCTGGCTCCATGGGAGCTTAAACTCTTTTGATGTCGGATGGTTGGGGTGCCTATTAAAAACCATGTTCTCCATAAAAGGCCATTCCTTTCTCTCCGTAACCTTCGTGTCCTGACCCTACTTAGATAGTATGTTAACGGTTATGGGTCGAGAGGAATTGTCTGAATATAGGACCTTTAAATCCGTATCCATTTTATATCGGTATTCCTCTACAGAAGGCAACTTTTAAGTTTGCCAAAAGAAATATTAACTTAAAACTTAATCCGACCAAAAAACGATAAGAATTTTAGTTTCATGAAATGTAGTTTTCGTTAATCAATAATAGCAAAAATTACAGGGTGATAGAGGCTGAGACAAATAGAAATTTTAAGTTTTTAAAACTTATAAATACGATTGCACAGGCTCTTTTTAAAAATTAGTAAAATATTTATGCATTCAAACCTAAAACTGATTTGTTACAAATGCATAGAATACCTCGGGATTTTTTTAAATGGCCTCTTTAATTTTTCTTTTATGCCTTCTGATAATCCTCATTAGGTCCTGTAAATCGGGAAAGACAGTGGTAGCTGGTCCTTGATTAATAAAACACATACCCAGAAGTATTTACAGAAAATACCCGGTCAGATATTCATTTGAAATGGTGCTGATACCTGAAGGAAATATGATGGAAGTCCAGATAATCAACAATGAGAAAAGGCTGATTAAGGTCTGTAAAAATGTTGACTCTGATGCCTTTTAATAACTGGAAGTCATGAACTTGGCTGGCAAGGTTTTTGATTAATTTTAAAACAAATAAAGAAATTGTTTCCAGACTTGGAAGCGGATAAGTAATGAATATAAAGACGCTTATTCACTTAAGGCCCCAGTCCTCCTTATGAGGATCCCCTTCCTATAGTATGGGAAAGGTAGGATATCCTGCATAAGTATCCTGCCTAGTTCGGCTTTAGTCTTCTGCAAGTGTTAAGTACCGTAACGGGCAGGTTATAGATTGCCGAAGAAGCGGAATGGGAATATGCAGCTAAGGCAGGAACCAATACCTGCCGTATTCTTGTGGTGAATAAAATCTGACAAAATAGAACGAATAATGCTGTTAATTAAAAAACGCAATAATCAGTATGTCCAATGTGGGAAGTAAAAATGCCCAATCCAGGGGGCTAAACGAAGCATTGTAATGTTGCCGAAGGACCTTGAGATATAAGGAAAAATGCCTTAGCCATTACCGAATCAAAAAAATCCCAGGTTAAACCAACCGTAATTCAATCCACGATGATCAAAGTGATCATGGACGATATCGCAAAAGAACCTTAGGTCTTTCCTCAAGAGTCCGCATCTACTAAAATTGCCAAAAAAAGAGATCCGCAGATACAAAAATTTTGTGAATAACCGATTCCAACTTATTGATTAGTTGGTAAGTCCAAAGTACAACCTTCAAAAGATGAGCAAAAAACAGTTTTTGGCAGACCTGTTTGGATGAGTAGGTAGAATTAAGCCAATTTCAATATATATTAGCAAAACAAATAAAATTCACATGAAAAATAACTGTCCCATAATCGCATTATTAATTCCTGTTTGCTGGCTATCCAGAAATCATACACCTTGTCCAAAAAATAATCCTTAAAACATTGTTCTCTACTATCCATATGGACAGTGATGGCCAATGCTATGAAAGATCTCTGGAGATAATGCCGGGGCCTTACAAAAAGATGCGATTTCAAGTAGAGGTGTCCCCAAATAAAGTGACGTGTGCGGGCATGACAAGAAAATGCATGCAGCCCCTTAGATGGAAGAGCATCCGAGTATCTTTTAAAATTTCAAGAAATAAAGAAGGACTCCGTTCACAAAGTTCTTTCCAAATTGTGGTGTCTAAATATGCCGGTATGTGAAAAAGAGGTGGACATTGCATCGGAATTTCAAGGAGTAAGGCGGCAATTATGATAAGCAAAAAGGAGATTAAACTACAAGATTAATGACATGGTGCCGCCAAACGGCCATGTTCGAAGATTAATTGTGGGGGACAATGTACCATGATTAATTTAAATTTCACAAAAGGCTAAGTCTTTTTTTAATAGAATTGTGAATTCTCATCAAGTAAAATGCCATTTTATGGACTGTGGCCCATATTTGCAATTTTTCTTTCCTGAAGAATCCCAAGGGTTCTTCCGTATAATTTTTTTTAATATTCTGTAAAAAATAGACAAGTTCCAAACATCCACCCACTTTTCAGCAATTTGTTTTAATGGATTTATTGGTGAATGTAAAATAGTTGCGCTCTTTCAATACGTTTTGAATTGGATATATTTTTATAGGATCGCATGCCCAAAATTTTCATTAAAAACCTAGAAAAATACGTCCGTATTTAAGTGGCAAAGTCGCCAGTTTTTTACCCGTTAAATTGTGCAGTATCTCATGAATGTGATTTAAAACCATTCCCAAATTCCTTTTGACAATTACTTGTTTTGGGAATTCAAAGTTAGTGTCCTAAGAACCTGGAAGAAGAATTCCAAAATGGCATGGTTTCCAGAATATTTCGAAAGAACTAAACGCTTCGTTCTTTTTTAAAATCCATTAATGTAGGTCGCTTGTCGTATACTTTTGGATTGTAGTTCCAGTTTTGCCTTTGTGGATTTTAATTCCAATAAGCGTTTAAAGTAGTAAAGTCCATTGCCTTGCCTCCAAATCGTAATTAAAATTACTATAGATTAAAAATGGAATAGCCATTTTAATTTCTTCCAAACAACAAATGTAAAATGCTTGTGATAGTCATCGCATTTACTCCCAAAAGTATAACTGGGTATGAGGTAATGTGACCGGGCTTTAATTTGATGGCCTCATACTGTTATATACGCATGGCACACCCGTGGAAATGTAGTTAAGTCGAATAAACGGAACTAATACAGTATCATAGTCCCACGAGGCCCAGTTTGCATACCCCACTTGTAATAAGGCTAATTGTTAAGGATGAGTATTTTAGACATAAAAAAATTTAGTATTAATGCGGATTGAGTAATGTAATAAATAAATATTTATAGTAATTAGGATAAAGCCCTGATTTTGGTATAAGTTATAAAGAATATAAACAAATATAATAATACTAATGTCGAATTGTGCAATACTTAAGAACTGATTTGGATGGGAATTATGACCTTAATTTATCTTTGAAAAGTATTAAATTAGTAATGGTGAATATATGGCAATTATTAAGAATCTGTTAGTTTTATTCCTCGAATTTATTGACGCCTATCTGTGGAAGCCCGATGCAACGAACGGTAATCCTGAATATGATAATTTGCCTAAGCAAGATATAATCTTAATCTTCCATGGTAAAACCTTATTCTTCCGATAAATTTTCATAGTCATGGGTCCCGGACAAGGCCAAAAATAAAGGCCGATCTTCAGTTGCAAGCCTACAAGTAGCCTTAAGGAATTAACAAGACTTCTCCGTGTAAGTTGCATGAACTCTGGAATTAAGTAGAGTGAAGTTTTTATAGAAATCTTTCCGAGGATTCCCAACTATTCCATGCCCGACCCAGATTTCCACCTCTCCTTGTTCCCGATCATGAAAAGCGTTTGATAAAATGGATGAACAAGGCTCGAAATATAAAGAGCATGGGCCTTTTATTAAGCCAAGCATTTGAAGTGCCCCAGGTTAAGGGAAAGGAAATGATGAGAAAACCCATCGACAATTTGTACCGGTCACGTTTGGAACAGGATAGAACTTACAATCTCTCCCAAAGCGGACAAGGAATATATTGAGAAGACTGTATTTGAATTTTAACGGGATTGCACCAACTTTGGAGGGATATGGAATACTTTTCAGAAAGGACTCTTCGCCCGAAGCCTAATGAAAAGTGGTGAATAAATTGTTGGACTCCAACCCCACTTACGGCGAGCAAATGGCATTGGGATGGATGGATTTGTCCCGTTTTTGCAGATACTACTCATGGATAGTGTTGATCGTATCGAGACATGTCCACCTTGGAGATTGGTCATTAAGGAATGCCTTCAATAAAAACATGTCCGATGAGCATTTAACATTGCAATTGCTGGCGATCTTATTCAAATCCACTTCGGGAAATCTATTTTGGACCAACGCCTTTTAAAACGTGTTCATCCACAAAACATGGGAGGGTGGTATTGTAAGTGAAGAGTTTTGTGAAATATCTGTGATAGGCAAGTACAGAGGTCAGTCGCCCTTTATGGGGCTGACTGGGCCCGCGACAGATGCATTGATCATAAAATACCCCATATCACCATAAAAACTTTATGAACTCACCAGTTTTTTAAACAATGTGAACGAGTCGGGACAGATTTCTTGGAACAAGTGCTACACCGTACTACCTTGTGTTGGACTACGAAGAAAGATAAGGTTGCTTCCTATAAAGCAACTTGTTGAGGAAGAAGGAAATGGAAATCGGAAACTTGGATCAAAAAGGCCATATCGCAAATTTGATAAATGGCTTTCCGAAACAATATAAATCTATTCAAAAGTAAAATCCCTTCGAAGGACGGACAGCCTACTTGAACCTTAATGATCAAAAGTTTTAAGAAATGCCATCGAATCAAAGCAAAAAGGTACCAAGAAGCGGGAAGGACTGAATGGCAAAAAATAAATCTCGCTGAAGGAAAACAGGGTAAGGTCGTTAAAACGGAAGATACTTGTTGTTTAAGAAAAGTTGGGGTTTTGGCGAACGATGCCTCAGCGTAAAAGTCTATGGTCCAATATTCCTTCGAATTGAGAATGGAAATATTTTCATAAAGGCGACGGCGCTATTGTACAATTGGGGGGGGTTATCACCTAAGATTGTGACAACCAATTGGAAACTAAATATCACATACCGCCCCGAATACCGCCATTTGTTGAGATTTCGAAAATGATTCCAAGACGAATGGGCTGCACTTCGCTGTCACCTATGATGGTCCAGCAAGCAACATGGGTTTTAAAACTATTGTTAATGAAATGGAGATGGAGACCATCGTGAAAAACGATAATATACAAGGACATACTTTTAGAAAACAACAATGAACCAGTCCTTCAATTGGGGGCACGATAAAGGGAAAAGGAAAAAAGGAGCGTGTAGATGAGATACGGTTTATAAAAAGGGACTTTATACTACCATCTGAGGTTAAGCAATTGGCAAATGATGTCAATTTTTGAATGATCTTGGAAGAAAAAAAAGAACTTGCCAATTTACTGCCAAAAGACAAAAAATTATGGGTGACAACTTCCCCAAACGTCTCCAAGGCACCATTTTACAACGGGGTAAGTTTAGCCGAATTGCCGCAAAGAGTTTCTGTGGAAAGCGGGAAAAAAGGTAAAAAGAAGTCAACAGGTTATGGAGGAAGACCCCTTAACCAATCCAATCCTATTATATTGATGAGAGTGTATAACGCTAGAGAAAGAAGTTCCCGAATACTCCGGAGGCAATACTTCCCATGCCCACTGACTATCCAAAAAATCTCGTTTGGGCTTGCGCAATGTTTATTCCATAAGGACCCCCCTGACTGCCAGGGTGGCTGTGAAATAGGTTTTGCAGCCACTATTTGGAATCGCTTGGTAAGACTTCAAAGAAGATTTTGGGAATCAGGGTGAAATGCCCTAGCACACCAAACAATTATTAACTGGTTGGCATTACAGTTAAGATTCTGGATGGATGTAATGCTATTCAGAAATTGATCGTTATGTCGTACACCATCAACAATCTTCCTGTAAGTAAGAGCTGATGGAATTGATATGAAAACAGGCCTTTGGCAAGAAGGCCTTCAAAGATAACGGGAGAGATGCTACGCGTAAGTTTTGGCAAGTCTGGATTACTGAATAAAATCCATTGGAGGGGAAAGTGAGCTCCTTATCAAACCTGAAGAACTGGGAGGGAAAACAATGCAACCCTACAAAGCTGAATACGTAGATAAACTAATATAGAAGAAGTATGTAACACCATTTGGAACGGATCCGTGGCCACAACCCTACCTTGCCAGCTTTTGGTGCCCTGGGCGTTGATGTGTAACTATTCGGCGACAGAAACCAATACTCATTACAGCTTTAGTATGCTCAATTGACCCAACTTATATGAAGCCTCCATGGTTTTTTGGCAAACGTAATGAGCGATACCGGGATAACACTAAGCTATTCCATACGTTTTAGGCAATCTGACAGGTCCGAAAAATAAAGGAATAATGAGTGCAATTATTGAGAAACTCAGAAATGAATATAAAAAATTCTCTAGCAACCTTGACAAGAACCAAAGGATTGGTAAATACAGTTCAATTTTAAATTGCAAAGTGGGGCAATAAATCAGTTGGTCGCTGCAAATCGGTTGTGCCAAACGCTATTAATTATGCGGATGCCTGTAATCCTAAACAGATAAAATGTTTAAGGGAAACCTAGAATAAACAAGACATATTCGATCTCAACGATAATTAAAATCACAACAAGGGATTTTCACCAGATATAGAAAGCCAATGGATCCGGAGGGAATTTTTTAAAAAGACTTTCCCTTGGATCCGGTGCCATGCGCTTGGTTCCTCCTATTGAATAACGGAAAAGGTTTGAAGTGCTGTTAATCATCGCTGACCAAAAAGAATTCTTTGAATGCCTTCACTAAAAATAAATTGGGACTGCCACAATCAATTGCCCAAGCGAAGCGTATCGTAATATCCTTCAAAGTGGGGGGCCTTCTCAATTGATTTGTTCGACTATAAACCCATAACTCAAAAAGAAATTTGGTCAGAATTACAGATTCAATAAGGGCGGGTCAACCGTCTTACGGAATGAAGTCAAGATCAAACAGCCTTCCCTATAGCAAGCATCAACCCTCAAATTTTTAAGCCAATATGGTGAATCTAGGCATGTCAGTGAGGCATGCCTTATTTACGGAGATATTGATGATTTAAAATGTTTATTAAAGGAGTGCATAACGTATGCCCATTAATCATGATCCTGCATAACCCTTTTTTCAAAACTTGAGCCAACACCGGGCAGACCTTCTATGGTTCTTGATCAGTTAGGCTTGGGTCCGACAACGAACCTAAAATTTGCCGATCTTTATTTCCTTAGTCCTCTCAAAAACGGTTCGGGTGCCAACCCTGTATTTCCGTTGTGGGTAATGGTTTCTCAACAGAACTCAGAATGCAGTCCGTGCCGGAAAAGATCCGGTACTTATTGGGGATCCGGAAATTAATGAGAAATCGATCGTAGACAATGCTGGACTATTTTAAAAAAATTGAAATGGATAGCATATGATGCTTATGGGATCCAGAAATAATGCAAGGAATAGCGCAATATAAATGGCCTTTAGAATGCAAACTCCGTACCACCAGGTAACGATACTTCCAGACGAAACCACATCAATAATTTTTGAGATGTACGGCCCAGAATAGTCGGCAATCCAGGACTTACGCGCTTGTTAACGTTTAATGCCCGCAAATATTGGAAAAGGATGTGAAAATTTGGCAATTATTATCATCAGGGTTGGGATCAACACGGCCGATGTCCAGGGAAGTAAAACATCAAAACAAGAACACAATCAGGGAACGGCTTGCACTATCAAAGACTTAAACAACGGGGCAAGTTTTTTGGCGGATACCTTAGTGTTTGGGCGAGAATTGGGCGTACGTATATTCCCAAGGCGTCAATTGACGGATACCAAATTACGGTAGGGACCTACCCACACCAAAGCTTTTTACTATGTGATGGCAGCTGCGGGTGTAAAACCGGGAATTTACCTATGTGAAACAGACGATTTTGATATAACAATCATAAAGGATCCAGTACACTACCCATGGATTTCAAGGCTTAACTTATGCATCTTTTGGTATTGACCATGAACGATTGATTAAATAAACTCAGGTATGGCGTTTAGAACTTAACCTGATGTAACATGGAGATTGGTAAAGATATTCTTATTTAATTTAAAAATACATCGACCCTAAATTGAAAAAGATGTAAAATATTTCTAAAGTAAAAACAATTGGGGGTAAATCCTTTAAAAATCGAAAAGCTTTAGAGAAGACTTATGTCAAATAAAAGTAATAATAAATGTAAATGGATAGTAGTGTGGCCCGATTTGTATTGTTTAGGTCATTTCCCCACTTGTGCATATGCCTATAGTTTTTATTCCTTTGCCTTTGTCTGAATTTAATTGGCGCGGAATAAGAAATGCCCGTTGTCCATGGCCATTTACTTGGCCTTGTTCGCGGAGCCATTAGTGCTTTGCTGCTGCGTTCTAGGATATGCTCATAAGTGGGACATGAATATACATGTTTGATACCCTTCCCTGGTGGAATAGCCACAACAATAATTACTTTTTGGCCTGGGCAATACCCTGGCAGGCTTAAATTTTGCCACAACTTAAAACGGTCTAAAACCCATTTGGTGTCCTGACCTTAGTAGTGGTTTTTGGGGGTTACCGGACATTATGGAGAAATTTAACCATGTAAGCGATTATTTGTAAAATATTGCACCCTTCGGAAAAGAACAAAAAGTAGTACTCCACGCAATTGCCAATTTGGGAAGGAAAGCGGCTGTTAGACTATTTGGTAAATCCTATTCTTTGAAAGCAAATGGCAAACAGTTGTCATAACTCCTATATAGAAAAAGGGTGGCGTCATTTCAGGACATCTATGGCCTATAATAAGGAGGAAAAAAATGGGAACCTTTATTGCCGGGAATATACGCCAATCAGAAAATATAAGGGCGGGTTAGGTTGAACCAACATGAATGAGGATTAATATGCTCCGGTAAGAAAGACTACCCCTTACAGATGAAGAGAAATCATTTAAAGCCTTTGGAAGAAAGCCAATGCCGATTTTAGAGTGAAGTTGGCCGATTGGAAACCCCTGAGGAAATACGCAAGTATAGCTCCACTATCTGGGATTGGAGAGATGCAACTGGTAAGGATGTGGAATAAAGCTTGCCAAAGTTCCAAGTTTTAACGCGGAAATGCTAAGGATATTGAGAAGCTAAATTAAGATACGTGAATAATAATTCGAATCCGGTTTACGACTTGTTCTCTCTCTCCAATCAATAACATCCAATAATGGTAGTGAATTGGGATGTGAAGTTGGAAAAGCTTCTGCTATAAGATAATATGATGTGGCTTTCCCTAAAGGACAACTATGTCCAGGACAAACATTTAAAAAAATCCATTGTAAATTTGTAAACCTTCAAAAACTGGAGAATTGAAAAAAAATCCGGTAACGATTACTGGAATTGGGGAAAATCGGGCAAGCCAAGAGTAATAATAGGACTTCAATTTTTTATCAAACCAATATAACGGCCTCGAGCTTTTGAAAACTTTATCAAAATGAAGGTTTAAGCGCGTATGATGTAGGGGAAACGACCATAACAGCGATAGTGGCTAATTTTATAGGCTGAAAGAGAAATCGCACTGAAATTAATACTTGGGGATGTAGGGTTGCATTAGCGAAAAGAAATATCCCACTGGATTATATATGGGGTTAACTCTTTCAATGTTTTAAGTTAGTTGCACAGATGTTGATATTTAATTACAATGAAATAAACCAGATCGAATAATTCCCTGAATGAAACAAAAAGTTTGTATAGTATAATTTTATTGGGCTTGGTGGTTGCCTATTTGCCTTAACATCGGGGACTTTTTGAAACCCCAAGAGGGGTCCGATAAGATGCTAGAGTAACTATAATTTCATATAAAGCCTATACTTTCCGATAATTGTTATACCGTGCCACGGCCGGATGCCAATAAGCGGAAAGCGGGATTAAAGACTGGATAAAGAAGGAGGCCTCATTTCACAATTGCCGGAGAATCCCGGAATAGCGTTGAGCCGAAAGCCCGCAAAGCCTTTGTACCAAAACATATAGTTTCCGATGACCAAAACAGTTGATGCCCCGCCGGTTCCCATTTTGAAATTGAATCCTTTTGAAAAAAGAAACTATTAAAAAAAGGATTGAGCTAGGGCGCCAACAGTTTGAAAAGCACTGGGCCTTCCCGCCTAAAAAGCGGAGCTGCCAAAACGGGAACAGGCGGATTGCTCCAAAATGAGATAGTGCTTTATTTGGAAAAGTTGAAGAGATCGAATGGTCCCTTCTAATAGAGCGCGGAAGCAATAACCTTAATCCCGTAGATGGGAAAAAAAAAAAATTTTTTTGTCTTACAGGGCTGCCCCAATGCGAAAGAAGGTAGAACGCTTTCTTTCGGATTCCCAGAGAATATGAACGGCCGATATAGTGTTTTGGCTTCCCCTGACTAGGGAGCGGATAACCAGGCTGGTTGGATGTGGCCAGATATGCGGATCCCATGGCTATCAGAGTATAGCTATAAGAAGTATGTGGCCCTTGGCGCGAACTGGTGTCCACGCTTTAACAACAACCCTTCTTACGATGAAGTTTTTGACCAGGCAGCTGGCGGCGACCTAATGCCGGAGGCGAAGGAAGAGTCCTGGCCTCGGATTCAACAGGAACCATCCCATAACCCAGGAGGGTAATCATATTCAGGAGGAATACGGTCCTATTTATTAGTGGACCTACCAAACCTGGGGAGGCATTTGGGGCCTTACTTTGGAATGCGCCCAAATGCATGACCATAAGTATGACCAGTTGACACAAAGGATATTTCGAAATTTATTCCTTCTTCAATAACTGGAATAAAAAGGGATTGCAAAAGACAGCTGGTGATTGCCTTTTTAAAAAGGTAGTATTTGCCGATGCATCCCTTTAACAATTACCGATGAGGAACCAAAGGCCGTTTTTATCCTTTACACAAGCTAAAGGGAAAGACTCAGGTGATTGTGAGAACGATTCCCACTCCCAGAAAGACATACATATTCAATCGTGGGGCTTATGACAGTCCGGGAAGGAAATTAACCGCCCAATGCCCCTGAAATAATACTTTTCATAAGTTCGGAACAACTTCCCAAAAATAGATGGATTGCCAAATGGGTGACCGATGAGGCAATCCGTTGACATCACGGTCTTCGTGAATAGAATTTGGGGATGTGTTCGGGAACGGACTTGGTAGTGAACCTCCGAGGAATTCGGGGTACAGGGAACCTGCCCACACCATCCACAATTATTGGATTGGCTGCAAAGGATTTATGGACCACGATGGGACATTAAATATCTTTTAAAAAAAATAATGCTTTCCGCCACTTACCAACCAAAGTCCAATTGCAACCGAGGAGTCCAAAATGCGCCCCGACAATAAGGTTTTCAGGGCCCTAGATTTAAGAATGACGGAGAGAAATAGGGATTATTTTTCTGGCCACCAGTGGGCTGTTAACAGAGAATTAGGGTCCAAGTTAAAACCTTACAACCTCCGGGACTTGGGAGGAAAGACCACGGCCGGGAGCCAAACAAGGGCGTAACCAGTAGCGTGCAAACAATGGGTGATAAATTGGTAAAGTACGTTTCCCCTTGTACACCTTGTGAAAAAGGACGCTGCGCCACCAAGTATGTCCATTTTTGATGCTCCCAACAAGGGATATTTGTGAGTAAGAAGGCAAAAAGACCAATAACGGCCTTTACGGCGCCTGCACTACAGAACGATGTCAATAATGATG
>Ga0163217_1118014_pt1 | contig 17795 bp, 24 predicted proteins | sample SynspAceP_FD_185933 | JGI IMG/M metagenome (GOLD analysis project Ga0163217, IMG submission 185933) | Saline lake microbial communities from Ace Lake in Antarctica - Synechococcus sp. Ace-P (PacBio error correction) | ecosystem: Environmental > Aquatic > Non-marine Saline and Alkaline > Saline ...
CGGAGCTGGGGAAAGGAAGGAGGGAAATAAAAAAATCGACGCGGGGTTTTGGCAATCCCGTCCGGGCCCAAAGCAAACACGGTCGGCCCCTTCCCTTACGATGAAAGGGGCCGTTATCCGAGCGCACATCAATTTTATCAAACCCCAGTTTCCCGGTCTCAAGGCCTTGGCTTACACCATCCAGAATTGGTGAGCTTCATCGAAGCCCATAATTAAAGGTTGAATAGGACAACACCGTGCCCGCCGCGCGTAAGGTCGCCATGCCCCGAGCGATAGGCGATGTCGGGCGGTGCATTGCGGCGTCCTGAATCTTTCAACGACGCGCTGGTCGCATCGGATGCCTAGGCCCCATTGGAAGAACTTTGCGGGGCCCTCGTCATGCAAAACTCCAGCATAAGCGCCCCTCGGCGCATTGGCCGTAAACGTAGGTGTCAGGGTTCAGCCCCGTCTGCACGACACTGCGCGCCAAAGCGGCCCGGCCTTTGATTGGCCAGGATTCCATCCCATCACCAGCATTGGCGACTGCCGGATCGGAAATTCGCGTAGGATTTGTCTTCCTGGAAGAAGCCAAATTCTTATTCGCAAGATCTCACCGGATTGGTGCTGATAGGTGGATTGGCTTTACCCAATCGCGTACATAATCGTCTGTCGGCGGCCACGCCATTGGAAGCGCGGCAAACAGGTTGAAATGGTTTCCGGTTTCCAGACGTTTCAAGCCAAAGGGCCAAGCGTGGGCTTGCACCATTTCACCAGAACACGTACAAAGTCCGGGTCCGCAGGTCCGCTTTGGTTTCGGCTCACAAGCCAGAAGCGTTTCCAGATCAGAACCTCAGGTTTTCCAGTAGCGTTGCGAACAAATGTGAAATGAAGCACCGTCGTCGAAAACTTTGCCGTCCAGCCGCATCCTGCATGAAACTGGAACATGGCGATAGCGCCTCGGCGGCACGCTTCCCACAATGATTCCGCCGCGCCATGGCCCTCATTGCGACTAGCTTCTGTAAATCAACCGGGCGCTTCGCCTGCATCATTGAATCGAGAGGGCTGTTTCGCTCGTTGCACCACATGATAGCCGTCGATGTCGTAATTGCGTGCGAGTACCTGATCTTCGGATTATGGCAGTGCATCCACACTCTTTGCTGGGCTAGTTTTGAGGTCGACGGTTCATCTTTTGGCGGCCGGCGCAAACACGGTTCCGATTTCCGCATACCGTCCCCGCGCGAGGTTGAGATCTCGATATTGGGGTTGACGCGAACCATGACCCGCGTATTTGGAAGAACGGCTCCATTAGCTCGACATAGACTTTCATGCCGCGCTTATGGGCTCCGGGATGACCAGAAATCGCAGAATGTCGATCCCCTTTCCATCTCTTTGATGTCCAGCGAAAAATCCTTGATTGATTAGGCGTTTTGTAGAGTAATCGAGCGAATGCGAGGATTGAAATATGCTCGCAACCGCTTCATAGTGAAGGGCGTGGCTGGGTCCAACGTCCGTGATCAGGCCAGCCATCGAGTTTGTGCGAATGCTGCGCCCGGTCTTGAGCCGAGCCAAGAGACCGTCCCGAGCATCAGACATTCACACCCACCCGAATTTCTGCAACCGTGTCCCAAACGATATCGACGCCCTTCATCGATAAATTACACCGGGCCTACTTGGATGCCTAACGACTTTCTCGGCCCGATCGGGGGTCATCATTAGGCTCATTAATACAGAGTTGCGGCGGCGCGCCTTTTTTTGTGTGCCCATGAAGCCCTTGATCTGAACCATGGCCTCAGCGATCAAGTGGCTGGGTTGTAATAGCTGATGCCGGACGAAGTCGCTTTCTTGGCTCGCCAAACAATATCGCCGGGAAACACCATGGACCCCGTTTCGCGCAGCAGCGCCTCGCAGGAAGGGTTTTGCCTTCCAACTGCCTGAAGGCCGAAATGTTATATGGTGTAGCATGTAGAATGCACCCCGGGGTGCCGGATGAGCTGAGGCGGTACATAGAGGAGTATCAATAATCGCGGCCAGCTCGACCAGTAAGCCAAACTGTTAGCCTCCATCTCGTCTTGTGCGCGGTCAGTGCTTGCCAGAGCGGCGGATTGCGAGAGCTGGTACAGGTGTGATCGAGAAGCGTATGGCGCGGCTCGGTCAATTCTCCACAAGATGTCAGCGGGTGCCGCCATATACCCGATGCGCGCAGCCCCGTCATGGCGTAAGTCTTAGAGAAAGCCGTTGAGCGTTTAATCGTACCTGTTTTTCATCCCCGGCAACGTTGCCAGCGAACCAGGATTCGAAACTGGCAGGGTGTGCACACTCTGGGGGGATGAAAGAGTAGATTCTAGCGTTTGAGAATATAGACTCACGTATCGCAATATATGCAGCAATCGTGTACATGTGAGCGTAATTGCCAAAGATCGGGGCGATCTGCGGATGGACGTCAGGGGGGGTCAAGCGCCGGTAGGGTTATTTGGGCGAGACCAGCACGAACATTCGGTTTTGTACGGATTTTATCCGCGCTTCGATTTCGGCCAACGTCGAGCGCGAAATCGTCTTTTTGATTAGGTTTGCACCGGGGATTGGCACTCCGCCGCACAGAATCCCGCCGAGATCGTTAAGTCATACGCGGAGAGAGGTTGTATCAAAGACCGTACATCGGCCGGGAATGGCACAGGCCCAACATGCCACAGCAATGGATGCTTTTCCCTGAACGCCAGCGGTCACGATGATCCGGTCAAGCGGCGGAAATAGTCTAGTCCGTAAATCCGCCTTAAGGTTGTCCGCAAATCGCTTGCCGCAGCGGTGGCAAGGCCTGTGGGGCCCGTATATATGTTAGTTGATTATACGTCCAGCACGGCCTGGCTTGGCGGCCTCAACGGCAACTGGTGCGGCGTGTAGGAATATCAGGGGTCACCTGCGCGACCAGAGGAGTGACCATTGTTCTAGGGCCGGAGGCAATTTCCAGCATCTTGCTGCGAAAAGCGCCATCTTCCTCGACGATGCGAGGGGGCGGTCGCGGTCGAGAAGTATCGAACTATTCAGTGCAATCCTCTTTCCGTCGATGAAGGATCCAATCTCGACCCACAAGTGCGCCCAGGTCCATGATTCGGTTTTGCCCGTCCACTAACGATCATATCGCAAGCTTTCCGGCCTCCAGCGTGCCTAGCGTGGTCGCAAACCCGTTTCAGAACAGCGGCCGACGCGCAGTGATGGCGCGAAGTGCATCCATTTTGGTCGGACAGACGCGACTTTGCCACCATGAAGCCCCAATTCCGGCCACGATACTGTCTGCCTCGCCCGCTGGGCCTGCCTGCTCGGTGCCGATATGATTGGCACGCCCGCCTTGGCACGCGCACTCAGGCCGTCGAACCGGCTTTTGTCGGCGACGGCTTTCTGCGCTCCTCGATTTTCCATCCGCGAAATGCGAAGGCCGCGTGCGATTTCTTCCGTTGGCGCCTGAATGACCAGCGCAGAGAAAGTCGTGACTAATTGGAAGTTTTGCGATCCAGCAGGATTTGGGATTCGTCTCGTCGGTCATCGATCCGCCATGCTCGATACAGTCGATCCCGACTCCGCGACCCGTTTGATAACAGTCGTTATAGGTTGGCCGTTGTGCGAGAAACACACTCGGGAGGCGATTGCGGGCATGTCGGCTCATCGAGTGACGGCGGTGCAGTCCTCGTCGTGAAACTCAAGCGTTCATGGCAGGCCAGAGAGAGAGAGTACCTGAGCCTGATCGGGTTCACAGGCCGGCCGCAATAATCGTCGGCGCCAGATGCCTCGCGGCAGACCCATATGTGTGGCCTCCGGTTTCCCTGAATTATTACTCTCGCCCGACACCCAGAAACCGGGGGCCAGGGAAAGCCGTTTGGGCCACGGCCTGCTTTGCTGACCGGTTTCGAGTTGTGCAACGCCCAAATCGCGTAAACAAGCGTGGATGCCGCACGCAAGATTTGATCATGTAGTGCCGATGCGCGCTCGAAGGAGCGAGATGCCTCAGGCGAGTCGAGAACATGCTTGCTTGGCTTAGCTCGTGGATCCGTCCCAAGCCAGATGCGCGTGCTGGTTCATCATACCGGCATCGAAGAGATCATTGACCGCGCGTGGGTCCTCGGATGATGCTCGCGCTTGTCGGCGCGTCGCCGCGTGGACCCACGGCGGCGATCTTAACCGTCTTGAGATGCACGAAACCGTCCTCGATCACTTTCATCGCCGACGCATGTAATGACACTCCGAGAACACACAATCGACGGCAGTGGCCTCAAACATTGGTTTGGTAATTTTCTGGTATTCCAGGCGGCTGTTCGGGCATCGAAAGACTCCCAGATGGCGATGACGCGGGCGTACCGTAACGGTGTGTGTCAGTTTGGAAAGAGCGGGAGGAGAGTCACAGCCCCATCGGTCACGATGCATTACGTGTTGAATAGCTGCGGTATCCGCGATGCCGGCCGGTAACATCGCCGGGTTCATCGAGAACACCATTTTGGGCTGGGATCGGGGTTTGGGTCACCGGGGCGAGCCAGGGCCGTCATGGCCCTCAAGGCCCATGCCGTGGCCGATCCGGTGGCGGATCCGTCCGAACAGACCCCGCAAAGCGCGCAGCGCGCTAAGTGCAGCGTAATTGGCCTCGACGCAAGTCCGACCAGCGGCACAGGGTTAACGCCTGCATCTTGCAAGTCTGCATGCTTTGCATTGATGCGGCGTTGCTCAGAGGATATTTCGCCAACGATCAGCGTCACGCGCTTTCGGCATGATAGCCGCCCAAACTTGGCGCGATCCCTGCGATAACGGGTTTTTTTTTTCCCTCGCCGCCCACTGGCGTTCCTCCCCAGAACTGCACCATGCGGTAGCGGCCGCACGAGGGCCGGAATGCACCCGAGGCAGTGATGCCATAGGATGTGCCTGCAAAAGGCTGTTTGTGTTTTTGCAAAAAGTGCGCTGCGCGCGTGGGTCATGGCATCCGGCCATCAGGTCGGCCTTCTGTCCGCCCCTTTGGGCAATGATGCGCAGCCGCAGTTATGGAGGCCGTCGCAGAAACAGGTCGGCAAAATCGGCCGCTTTCAATGGTCACCTGCGATCTCTTCGGCTCTTTGATCATGGCGCGCGGGCCATGGCCTGATCAGTCAGCTCGAGCCGGTTAGCTTCCCGCGCGCGGCATCAAGCACGCGGCATCCAACTGATCCAGGCAATGGTATTTGCGCCCGATCTGGTCTGAGCATCCAAAGCACCGGCAGGCACGTTATCGCCCGGAAATTCTCATAAAAGCGCAGATCGCTTAGGCCTGGCCTTCACGCGTTTCTCACTGCGCTCCAACCGGGAGCATCAGGATCGGATCCCCGTCCACCGGCAGCCAAACCACCATCAATCGGGCGTTCATTAGCCGACAGAAATAGGCCTGTCACATCGGCGAGTTTCGGCCGCGCGAAAGGAGCAAACAAACCGTCCAACCCTCGCGGACTGTGCACGAGGCGGCGCAGTCGGTCCGCGTGCGGCGCGCTCGAAAATACTGAATCAAGGGAGAACGCCGCCAATCATGAACGTGTCGCCGTAATAGGTGCCGAGACCATCGAGCGGAGTCTTGCACCCTAATTCTCGCAAGCGCCCTGCAAGTCGCGAGCATACAATCGTTCCGATCGCACGACGAGGGGCGCCCGTTCTCGGCTTTGGTTGCAGTTTCGGCAGTCGCCTCCTGTTCCCGCAAGGCACAAGGAACTCGTCAAAGCCAGGGCGAAGAGCGCGAGTTTTGGGCCATTTGCAGCAAATTCGCCCATGCCCGCGGCATAGTGTCGGGGTCCATGAATCCATGAATACGATTGCCTGAAAGTATGCGAACGTCGAAGCCTTGGTTTGGGTTCGGAATGAAGGCCGTGAGGCCAAAACCGCCACCGACAACACGCCCGTCAACGCTCGGTCATGAAAGCTGAGGCCGTAGCCTTGTGGCCCCGATGCCGCAAAAGCGGACCTTTGAGAAAAGCCGGCGGCCGGATCGTTGGTCTCATGGCCGTCAGGCGTGATCGCCGCAATCGAGTGGTGGCATCTTATTTTGCCCTCATCGGATTGATGGGCTCAGTTCTCATTCCATTGCAGCAGTGGTGATCGCGATGTCGAGGACAGTGTGGAAGCCCTGATCCGAAGTGCCCGCAATCGACCAAGGGATTGTGCCAGTCACGCCTTCGCGCCCGCCCAAGGGGCCATTTCCGGGCCGGCATTGGTGAAGGCCATACCGAATGCAGCATGGTCAAGCGCTTGGCATGCTGCACGGCGCTTGATCCCATAATGGGTTGGAATTGCCGCCACGATTACATGCTAATGCCGCCTCCTTTGCCTTTTTTGATCGCGGAGGCTCTCGCCTTGAACGGCGGCCTGACGTGCGATCCGTTATGGGCGTCGACAAGCTGCCCAAAGCTGGGCCTCTTTGATTGATGGGACCAGCCTGCGCGGGGTTGACCTCGCCATTGCCGATCCGTTGGTGATACCTACGCAGCGCGCAACACCCTGGCTTGGGGCCGATGGAAACGCCAAGCTCGGAAAAGATCAAAGCGTTTTGGGGGCGGGAAATATGGGGGCCCGCGTCTTCCGCCGTCAGACCCAATGTTTTTGAAAGCCCTGTGCAGATACAACGACGCAACTGTTTCACGGTCGACGTTTGGTCATTCGCAATTGCTTGGCTCATGCGGAAAGGCCCGAGATGTCGGGTGGCGATGTTTGGTGCTGGCGGCATCATAGCCCCAACTGGCCCAGCAGGCGCGGTCATCACAATAGGTCCATGCCGGGCCATAACCAGGCGCGAGACCAATCTGTTTGCCCAACGATCCCGACTGCTCCATGCGTCACCGCGCAAATAGCCATGATTATAAGCGACTGTCAGTGGTCGCTGAATGGCAACCAGATTCGCCAAGAGCCGCATTGATCCAGCCCATGCGCTCGCTCAGCTCTGCACGGGTCTGTCGACTGCATGTGGCAGGTGAAGCCGGCCCTCAGACGTTAGGCCCGCACCGGCCCCGGACGAGTGTGGAGGGGGACTGTTGGCGACAACGCCCGATCGTAGAAAGAGACCAGGTGTGAGGACCTTTTCCGACGCTTGGGGCAGGGCATCGAAACAGAGACGGCGAAAGCGATTTGAAGCCACATCCGGGCAATCGGGCACGCGCAGGCCCGAGTGGGGCGCCTTCGGCGCCTTCACTAGAGATGCTGTTCATCCACGGCGATCAGCCCACACGGTTTCGGTGTCGAAAGTGACACGATCACCTATCCGAGAAACGCCCGCGATTTGCCCGTCACAACAACCTTGGACCTTTTGCCGCGCCGCTGACGATATCGGCCTCGTTTCCTACGCAGGCGAAAACGTTCAGGCGCGGTTTTTTGTTTGGCGTCGGGATGCGAAATACTGACGGAAGGATGGCGCAATCGCCGGAACGCAGCCGAAGGCGCTGTCGCCGACAGACACGTTCAATACATACGAATGCCGCCGAACGTCGCCAGAGGAACGCTTTGCATCGCATCCAGAACGGTGGGTTCAGCGAGGAAGCCCGGACATGGACGGGTTTGCCACGCACCTGACCGGCGGCGGATACAGCGACGATATTGGCGGCGTTGGTTTGAATGGTCATTTCAGGCTCCGGTTGCAAGATTTGGGCGATATTTGCGGCAGGATCGACGGGTGAAATCAATATTGCCGCTCGGCGCGCGTCATCAGGGTTCAGGATGCCCGGGCCGTGCCGTCATGAAGCTGTCACCCGTGGATACACAGGCAGATGGAAACCGCGTTTTCACGATAAGATCGGCCCCAATGGTGGTCGGCGTGCCGGATCGCGATCAGGTCGCCGAGGCGCAATCTGAAATCAATGCCCAGATCGGCTATCAGAGGCGCGATCGCTCGGACATCAGATCCCTGATCGACAATTCGGAATTCAAACTCCGGCACCGATAATGCCGGATCGAGAGTTCCATTGAGACCGTTTAACATGCAAGCGTCCCGTTCGCCTTGATGCACGGTGGCCCATGGCGTGAAACAGGCGCGGGGCTCATCTTTTTTAAAGTCAACATTGGGGTAATCCGTAAGGTTTGCGGCCTGACCCTTGGTCTTCACCTGCAGCCGCGGTCGCCGGGTGCCATCAGGGCATGCCGCAATCGCGACTAAATGCACTAATACGGGATGTTCTCCGATCACGATGCTTTGGCTCCAGCGGGCCATGCCTGACATGACTAATTTACGGCATCATTTCAATGCATTGGAGGTAGTGCAGCGCGTGCGTTCGCCCAAGATTGGTAATCAATCATCGATAGACAACGCCGGCTCTACATGGTCGCCCCGCCCATCCAAACGCGCGGTCGACGCAGCGCACAGTTATAAGTAATTCCATAAAAATCCCAGGAAGCACGGGCGGGCGGTGCATCGGGTGGCGGAATGTTACTGACCGGGGCGGACTGCGGGTGTGGTGACCACTCCGAGACTGCCCATCTCGACCAGAGTGGAATTCATTGGTGTTCAGGCTTGGCATAGGCGGACGCATCCTTCGACGTTGCGGGACGGTTTTTTAAGCAATGGTTTTGGTTTGACTCTCTTACACTGACTTGCATCCATAGTAATTGTCGACATTGGTCTTCGTCCTGAATTGGGATACACGAGCAATATCGAGTGTCAAGCGCTTGCTCGCCTCAGGGGCAGGGCTTGAGGATCGGGCGGAAACGACGTTCTGCGAATGGAGAATTTGCCACACACTCGCAGCTAATGCGGGATTGAGTTGAGGTGATGGGGCGGGGTCATGACTTCCTCAACGCGGGTCGGTCTGGTCAATGGGATGCCCCGCACGATGATGCCCGAAGGGCGGGGGAACGCAACCCGGTCCCAAGCCAGCTGGCGGACGCTGGCGGTAGCCGCGCGCAACCTGCTGTGCTCGACGAGACCCAGCGCGCATTGGAAGGTGCCGAGGCCGAGTTCGGGAAAGCCCGAAGATAGCCCCCGAGGCCAACGGACAGTGGGTTTCCAGGTAAGCGCGAAGCCATTAACTATCACGAACGGAAATCCCCCTGAGGTTGCTACGTGCGCAAAACCGAACTGGCTCAGCAGCCCATGAGGTTTGGGCCGAAGCGCGGCCAAGAGCTGATTTCTCGATTTTTGCTGACGCGCTTGACTACTATCGGTTGAAATCAATCGTGAAATGGCAAACAGGCCGTCGGGTTTTCCCAGAGCCCCACTATGAATGCGCTGAATGCACCGATTTTCGAGGCCTGGCACTGCGTAGGACCAAAGCGGGTCTCGACACCCCTGTTTTCTCGATTTGCGCGAGAGGAATGCTGCTTTTGGGTGCGTGGGATCAGCGCAAGGCCCAAGCCGCCTTCTGATTTCCTATTTCGAAACTATCCCATCAGACGCGCAAAAATGCGCTTTGGCGCTGAGCATGGCGGAGCGGATCGGTTTGATCTTGACCGTGGACGCTTAAGACCCACGGTTCATACCGTTCGAAGTGTCGTTCACCCGCAATGACGTTCGGATAACGACCCGCGTCGCGACCGACCTACATGCCGATGTCATCGTTTCGGGCGCGCACGAGGCGGGCCATTGCAATGGTAAGAACAGGCGTTATACCGGCCTATACCGCACGCCTCTCGCCACTTGATCTAGTCCAGGCCTTTATGGCGGTGGGCGGCGTCAGTTTTGGTGCCCACGAGTCGCAATCGCGTCTGTGGGAGAACCATGTTGGGCCGTAGCCGCGCATTCTTGGGCGCAATCATATTGGTTGACATCAAGGCGGCCTATCCGGGCATGCTCGACGATGTGAACGCGGAAGATTTCTAACGGCGCCGTTAACAGGTCCGAGCCGATTTTTTTATCCGAGTTGAAGCTGAATGAGCTGACCTATGACTTCCACATCATCGCGCTGGCGAGTTGGGACGCCAAAACTGGTCGACGGATCGTTGGAGGTAGCCGATCTGCCTGAGGCGTGAACGCCGCAATGAAGAGCTATCTGGGCGTGATGTGCCTGATGAAGCAAAGGCGCTTGCAGGATGTGCACTGGTCTCCGGCCAGTCGGAACGTTCTGCAATAACCATCGTAATATCATGGCGGGCGCAGCTCTATGACACCGAACGACGCAAAACCCAGGCATTCAAGACCGCTCTAGACGGTGCCGATTCCTGCGCCCTTGCGTGGAACGATAACGTGTGCCAACATGGGCGCCGCTACTCGCGTGATGAGTTGCTGTCAATGCCAACTGGCCGGGCGCTCGCCCCTGAGCCGTATTCGCGCATCTGACTTCGAAATCTCAGATATATACGATTTCTGGCTTGAGGTGAGGGACGTTATGACGACAATCGATCCAAGACTGGCCAAACGCGTGGAAGCTGGTCCGATGGGGCGCGCTGATCACCAGAATGCTAGAATATCGCCCAACGGTTGGACGACTGTGAATCCGCATGGGGCGCGCGACCGATTTGGACAACGCCCTCACCATAATTTAAGGCAGGGCAGGATGCCCTGGCATGGCGCGACGCACTATACCCATCCCGCTTGGCATAGAGCCTCTGCGCGACGCCAAATGCGCAGAATATCCGCGATTACGGCGGTGCTGACTATGCCAGCAACGGAGATAATGATCACGCCCGGCGGGGCAGCAGGGGATGTTTATCATCGCCTTGTCGCTGCTGACCCAGGCGAACGAAATTCTACGTGCCGTGTTCCGCGGGTATAATCCCCTACCGGTCAGGCTGCTGAAATTTCGGATGCAGTCGATTGTGAAATTCCCATGACGATGGCAACAAACTTCACGCTGACCGCAAGAAGCTGGTTGTAGGAGCATATCAACGGGCCAAAATCTAAGATACCTTGTGCTGATCAACCGACAAATAACCCCACAGGCACGGTCCCCCCCTGATGAGGTCCCGCAAAAATCGCCGAGTTTGCCAAACGACACGAATCTGTACGTAATCTGGATGACAATCTATTCCCGCTTAAACCTTTGGCAATAACACCGTGCTGCGGTTGCGTCCCTTCCGACATGAAGGAACGCACAATCCTTGTCGGGGTTCTCCAAGGCCTAATGCGATGACGGGCTTGGCCGCATTGGAATACTTGGCTGGCCCGCGCGCCTTAATCGCGACCGATGTCCGAAGTGACCACGCCCTTTGAGCCATCTCTACTCGCCGCAGTCAGCCAAACACGCGGCGCTGGCTGCGATGAACGGTCGCAGGATGGGCGTTTCGAGGATATGCGGCCAGATCTACGATGGCCGCCGTGCCCCCGGGCGATCTGCGCGGGTCTGGATGCGATGGGCATGGGCTATGCTGAAGCCGCAGGGCGATTTTACGTCTATGCCAATGTTGGCCAGCCTTGGGCTTGGGCGTCGGCAGATGTGGTTTTGGCGAACGCTTTGGGCCGAGGGCCCGGGTGATGATGTACCCGGCCAAAATTTAATGGCGATCCAACAACTGATTGATTTTTGTTGCGCATGTCGATGAACGCAACCGGTTAGAACGGAATACTCTGGCCGTGGAGCGATGGCCGGATGTGTCGAGAACCGTTTTCGCGCGCAAGAGCCGCGATTCAGGCGAATTAAAAAAGGACGATCAAATGAACGTGAAATCCGATAATCCCAATGTGAAAATATCAGCACATGGCGTTTGCCGTGTCGGACGCTGAAAAAGGCGCTCAAGATATGCAAAATTCCTACATTTGCCGCCACGACCGAAAATAATCAATCTTCGCCAAATCTGGTAATAAAGTTGCGCTTCTTTTTTCCTTGCGGGATCGAGTACCAACTCTGCGAGTCTACCGATCCAACGGACGCTTCGCGACTTGGATACAGGAGCCGCGGTGCCCGAAGGACTGCATCACACTGCTATGAAGTCCGACAAATTTGAAGATGCGCTGGAACACTGCCCAAATCCAAGGGGCCGCGGAGTTGCGCATCTGTCAGGCCCTGCGGTGTCCTATGGCAGCCATGCGCATCCACCGAAGGTTATGTCGCGTTCCTTGGTAATGATGCGGGTTGTGATCGAAATTCGAGGTTTCCATGCAGGTCCCTTAACACGGACGCCCGAGCTCGCCGAATGGGAAATCCAGCAAGGGCCAGAAGCGGTAATGAGCACTGCCTTGAAGGCGAAACAGTCCATCGTTGGCAACCGGCAACCGCCGCCCCCGGCGAGGTTGTGCCGCGGCGCGTTATCCCGGCGGGCGACTTGGCCGGTGGGGTCAAGGTCGGAGATTCCAGTGGTTGTCATCAACCGGCGCAGGACGGCGGGCCCTACATTCTGGGTTAATGCCGCAAATCCATGGGCGACGAACCGAAGGACCACTGCCTGCAATGCTGGCCCGCCAAACAGATCGCTGCAACAAATTTGCGCGTGCGGTTTGTCCAATGGTGCCCCTGGGCGTTACCCGGCTGGCGTTTTCGGCGGCTGAGCGCGGGCAATCCACTCGACACCTTCAACCTATGACATGAAACCGGATCTATCCCGGAAACCCGACGTGTTTCAGCGAACGCGTTGGCGAACGCCCATTGGCAGGCATGAAAGATGTCGGCTGTATCTGGAAATATCTATTCATTCGGGCGGCGCGCATTCAATTTATCCGACAAGGCATTTTTTGGTCGACGAGCGCCCCTGAAAGCGTAGAGCTGGCCAAGGCGATGGCGAAGGGTGGGTTGCATTATGTCCAATTTCACCAAAGTCCGGCAGCCCGAATGCAGCGATGAACAATGCGGGCAAAGTTGAAATAACGGCGAGCTTAGGCGGGCCGGTCCTGTATACCTCGCCGAATACCGGTTTCCGTTTGTCGCGCGGAACTGGCCAAACGATCCTGCGAACATCTGCTACCTACTCGACATGCTCGATGGGCACGGCGACCTATCCCCGACGATGCCACCAAAGGGTCAGCAGGGAGGCACTTTGCCCCTGCGGTCTGGCATTTTCTTGCCCCGAGATGGCGTGATTTCCTGACGAATTGATGAACAAGGGCGACAAGATCGGCTTTCATCGTGAACATCTTTTTGGCGATCAGGTCGTGAATTGTTTGCTCCCGCGACGGCATGATTCCTTTGGACTGCGCGCGCTGCCCAAATGTGAATGAGGGCGATTGGGTGCTGGCTTCTTTTAACAAGGTCGAATGGTCCCCCGTGACTGAGCGCGCTTACATCCGGCAGCGCGCCGATGAACCGCCCACGCGATCTGCCGGATATGGGTGCCCATTCCGCGCTGATATACCGGCTGGCAAATGGTCCGGTTCTTGCCGTGAACTTTGTTCTGAATGTTGAAGAGGGCTCGGAATATCCGTCGGCGACGGCGACGGACGTCCGAGAGCGCGCTGTGGCGAAGTGCGCGCCAGCCGGGTGCCGCAGGCAGTCCGTGATCTGGCATCGGAAAAGCAATGTATGAATAAGGATCAACGTGTAGGGTTTCTGGCGGCCTCTATCGGCTGTTTCGTTAGGAGCGAGACATCCCCTGACGATTATTGTCCAGTGCCGTATCGTTGGAAGACGTTCGCCCGAGATCGCAGCAGCAATCCGCTGAGACCGATTTGGGATGTCCTGCGCCCATGGGTGGGCGTGGGTGGAGTCACTATCATCTCGATCCCGAGACCGAAGCGAGCATATCGCCAAGGCTCATTGCTAGCCTGACCAAAAGCCTGGGGCGGCGCGCCCGCGCGGTTGGGTATTGCCGCTTATTCCGCATCGACAGGCTACCGTGTTTAGTGATGGATCACGGCGGCTAACGACTATGACAGCGACGCGTATAACGACGATCTGCCTATTGGACGATGGTCGGCGATACGGCGCATTTGGTCGTGCCCTTACGATGGTCCAATTTAACGACGACCAAGTTTCCTGTCTGGTGATCTGTTTTGGGTCGCGCATTTCCGCCACGTTCTGATCGACAGTTTGGAGGTTCCTGGGTTAGCCGAAAGCAAGCATCATGCCGCGATGATGTCCCGATTGGTCTGCATTCGCGGATCATTGGGCATCCGGGCCGGATTGCAAGGGTTCTGGTGCAGTTCCCTCGAATCATATTGCGGGCGCAGCGGATATCTGGGTCTGTAAGCGCGATGAGATCGTGATTTCTGGCGCGCGAATGTGTCCACGAAGCAGCGCGGATGACTGGGCTTGCGCTGCAACCTCCAATCCGCCCTGATGCGGATGGCTTTTATTGCGCCGTTTTCGGAAAAGTTGGTGACTTGCCGCCGGGACGTTCCGGAAAGCAAAAATTCTATAGCGATGTGTTGCAGCAGAGATGCTGGGGCCAGCGCGCTGTCCTGCATGCCAACATGGTGCAGCCGAGCTCTTGCGCTGCGCGTTGATCAGATTGAGCGGCACCCATTTGCCGCGCAGTGCTTCTTTCCGCTCGATGTTGCGGCGCGGTATGCGGTGATGGGTGTGCCGTCCGATGCCGAAGGCGATCCGTGTCCGCGATCAGGCGCTGGCGTTTCTCTGATGCCTGGAAACGATGGGCGTGATCTTCGTCCCGGCGTTTGCATCTGGGGCGCGACAGCGTTGGACCGAGCGGGCCATTTTGGTTGTCTTGATGTGGCCGCGGTCGGGCCCGCAGCAGGAAGACGAGTTTCGTACAATCGCGCCATTGACGCTGACCGACTTCAACCTGAGCTGCCGGGCGCCGTCGCCCCGCGCCCAGAAGGGGAATAGACCATGACTCTCGCCAAAATCGAATGTTCGTTCCGGCTATTACGCCGTTTGCCGCGACCTTGTCGCTAGATACGGCGCCGCTTCCGCTGCCGCATGCGCAGTCCGCTGAATCGCGGTGCGGGGGCTCATGGCCTCGCGCCCGTTTGGCTCTACGATGAGGCGAACCTTTTTCGCGTCAGCGAACGGATGGCAGCGTTGGAAGCGCTTGGTCGCGGCTGGCGTCTCCCCCTCGCAACTGATCCCCGGCCCTGGAGTTGCGCGGCCGCAAGAGGCCATTGCGCTGTGTCGTCTTCATGCGACGAAACTGGGATGGCCGCGGGGTGCTGATGCTTACCGCCGTTTTTCTACAGAGGCGTGTCAGCGATAAAGGTTGTCTATGATGCCTACGCGCAGGTGAATCGAGGCGGTGGGCCGGACCTTCGCGTCTATCTCTATCACATGCCCTCAAATGTCCGTGTTTTGCCATACCTGCCGCTGATCGAGCGTTTACTTGCACTTCGGGGGCCAGATCGCGGGTTTCAAGGCAACAGTCCGGCCATGGGAAACACCGCCTGCCGTGATCGCAGCATTTCCGCAGATCGACACCTATTCTGCCTCGGAAACCTTGATCCCGAAAACGTGGCCCCGCTGTGGTGCAGGCTGCAATTAGCGCAGTTTCCCAACTGAACCCACACGTAATTCCGGGCCGGCTGATCGGACGGATTGAACGGGCGGGATCATTCCGCACTCCATGCGCAGGTTGCTGGAGTGCGTACAATATTCGAAGGTCTGCCCCTGATCCCTGCATCAAGGCTGTGCTGTTTGCTTTGCAAGCCGGGATTAATGGGACTGGCACGCGTGCGCCCACGCCTTTGTGGCCCACTGCCCAGCCATGGCTGAAGCCATCGCGCACACAGTCAAACTTAGCGGGCGAGAGCAATCCGTATCATGACTGATGGGCCCGTCCTTGTGACCGGTGCAGGTGGCTTCGTCTGTTCCGAAGTGGGCCGTGGCGCTTCACGCATGCGGGCCATGCCGTGACTCGCAGTGGATTCCAAAATGTTTGGACGCCCCACCCGCCGCCGCCTGACGAAATGTGCGGATGGAAGAAGGGCCCGCTTTCCGATGTGCTCATGGCTTTGCGTGGTCTTGGGGCCGCGCGCGGTTGTAAACCCGGGCTCGGCGATAACAGCGTCGCCCGAGCCGGCTTGGATTGAGCAAGTGCCGCCATATCCGCCGCAATGTCGAGATGCACACGAGACGCTGAATTTGCCCGATCGCGAAGCAGCCTGCACGGTTCCCTGTTCCTAACTCATGATGGGCGTGTTCGACGCTGATGTGCGCCCGCGCCCGGTGGTGTGTTTACCGAAGCCACCCCGGGCCTCACGGCCACCTGTGCACATATTGCGCGGCCAAGCAGGCGGGCGACGTTTGATTACTGGCTCTGCGGCTGAGGTCGGATTTGCCACTCTCAGCTCTACGGTTTTTGGGGGGGGGGGGGCAATATCTTTGGTGCCCACGAGGCTGTTGCGTGAACCCCGTCCAGCATCTGTGCTGGGTGTCGCGTATGGTGGCGGAGGCCCGCGCGACTGCGTGAATACACGTGCCAAGACGCCCGAAGCGTTGCGCGAATGTCGGTGCTGCCCGGATCTAGCCGTGGGCCAATCGCGCAGTGTTGGTAGATGTGGGCAATAGCCATTTGAACGCAGGCATGATCCATGCCGGAACGCCCGCTGTAATCGCGATCTGGGATTCGCGCCGGGCCATTTGCAGTCATCTGCGCGAACCGTGGTGCGCATTGCCCCGACCGCCGCATATGGCCTGCTCTCCGATGGCGAGCCCATGGTGCCGAGCGGTCTCAAACACGGTATGCTTTTGGACATCGGTCGCGACGCCGTTGGAACAGTTGATACGGGCAGACTGTCGCATCATCGCGACCCCCTTGCGGGATTATCCTAGTGGGCTTGGGTGCCCGGTCGCGCACTTGGCAGCGTGTGATCGGCGAAATCCTGATATCGAGATCGTCGCGAATGTGGCGCATCCTGACCCACCGGCTGTTTGCCAAGCATCCGAAGAGTATCCCAATCGTCCGTTGTATCGCGATTTCGGACGTGATCGGGGTAGCCGCAGACGCCGTGTTGCTAGCAACACCCGCCGGGCGGGCGCGAGCAACAAACGCGGAAAGCTGCAAAGCAGGGCTGGCGAATCCCTAGCGGAAAAGCCGCTGCGATAATGGTTGAGCCGCGCACGCGCGCTACCGTCGAAGATGGCGGAGGCCCGCTGGCGTCCACCTGAAATCGTCGGTTTTTTGAATTTTTCGCTAATCTCGCTGTGACGCAAGCCTATGCGGGGGGCCTGCTCCATGACGGGACTGTTGGCACACCGGGATTCGCACGTTTCACCTTAATGAGCGGTCGGATGGCACCCAGATTGGCTAAATTCGTCCCGCTGGCCATGGAACATCCGAATGTGTGGGAGCAGTCGATCCACCATTTCGACGCTCATGCGGTATGTGACGAACACGTGAACCGTTCCGCATTCAGGCCCATACTTTTCAAATCCGCCGCCTTGGGAACGATGGTATGCCGGGCGACACCAAACGTCTCGGGCCTGATCGCGTTCGAGAACGATTTGAACCCGTAAATTTATCCAAGGCACTTGGCAGGCGGTCAATAGCCGAGACTTCAATTGGCGCACCGATTTGTTCCGAAGGCATTCGTCGTGCAGCGCCAGATGTTCGGCGATCTTGGTCTATGCCCCGCGAAATGCAAGAAAGAGCGACGTCGATCGATCCTGCCGCCCGCATGAGCCGTGGATAACGGATTAGACCTGAATTGCTGAAATTTCGTGGTCCCAACCTGCCGGGGTGGCCCCCGAATGCACCGGGCGCGACCCATTTGCAATCGCTTGAAATGCTTCAGGCCCCGTGCATCCTGTATCTGCCCGGCTAAGCGACTGTCGAAATCGAAGAAATCCGCGCAGATCTGATCGCGTCTCCGCTTCGGCCGGACCCAATGAGTGCGCCCGATACCGTACGGCCGCAACATATTCCTTGGAAGGAGATCCCAATGTTGAATGTTTGGCATCATTGGCGCGAGTTTCGCGGGGCGACGCCTATCTGCCCGCCTTCGCTCATATCCCGGTGCCAAAGTGACGGCACTCGCCTCGGGCCGGTTTGGAGCGCGCAGGCTGCCGTGCGTTCCG
>Ga0163217_1076524_pt1 | contig 17790 bp, 12 predicted proteins | sample SynspAceP_FD_185933 | JGI IMG/M metagenome (GOLD analysis project Ga0163217, IMG submission 185933) | Saline lake microbial communities from Ace Lake in Antarctica - Synechococcus sp. Ace-P (PacBio error correction) | ecosystem: Environmental > Aquatic > Non-marine Saline and Alkaline > Saline ...
TCAAATCAAAGGCCTAATGGCGAAAGACTTGGCAACTGAATCCCTCCGTTGAAAAATGCAGATTAAATTCAAGCCTAGTTTTCCCCGAAACTGTTTTGGATTTATTGCCGAAAATGGTTCCTTTGAAGGAGATAGTTTGGTAAACGGTCAGGTTATTAATAATCAACCCATGCCAGAAACACAGACCTTACACTTCGAAATTTGCAACAGATCACCACCCTACCTCTACAATATTTGGGGATTAAAACGAGGGCGTATACTTCGCTGTCCGTGGAAAAGTATTAAAGGAAACTCCTAATCATTAAAATTACATTCTTGCAAAAACTTCCTTCAGATTTCCCGAGAGTATTGCTTTAATCTGCTTATTGACATCCGCTATTTTTTTAGGCCTGATCTTCAAGATAATCTTGACTCTCCGGAGTCTTTCTTCATCCTCGTCTGTATTGACGCATCAGACAAACATCGCATCGTAGCTGATTCAAATCAAAGGCTAATGCTTTTTAATTCCCTGATTTTGAAGCTGAATCTACGTTGCACCCTTTCAAGCAGTTCGATCTTCTTCCGGCTTCTTTCTCTAACTTTTTCATTGCCCGTATCCTTGGCACACTTCATCATGAACACAAATTGACCTCGCGCGCTTGATTTTATTTAACTCTTCTGGCGTTCGGCTGACAAGAAAACTAGGGAATTACAGAACCTAGATAAAAAGAACTATTTGGAAATCGCATCATATTAAATTTGGATTACCAACTACTTCATAATTCATTAAAATTTTGATAAATGGGCTAGCAATTAAATCCGAATAAGCCACTATTTAAATCCTAAATCAAAATGCTATGAAAACCTTTTTGCTTTGCGCCGACGGCAAAATCATCCCCAGTTGAAGCTTGCTACTAGATCCAATCCAAGGATCTGCTGTGATTCGTGCTATGGACTATTTTGAATTTTTTCAGGAACTGTAAATTACCACCACTCTTGCTGAAACATTACCCCTAGATCGATTTATTGCCTCCTGCAGCAAAACTTCATCCACTAGACTATTCTCGCGGAGCAATTGCTCCAATCAATTACTGAATTAATTGATAAGAAGATTGAAAGAAGGCGATTGCGAATGTCCGACTGAGGGAATTCGAAAAACCACTTCCTCACTGCTCAAGGAAAGTTAATTTATTTTTGCAGAATCTCTTATTTTTCCTGCCCAGAAAAATATGAGAAAGGCACAAGTTACTTTCTGTCCCGAATATGGCGCTCCGGATTGGGGATCAAAGACTACTAACATACCGCCTATCCGGTATGCACAGTGTACATGAAAAGAAGCTGGGGCTGAAGACGTAATCTATCACATGAAAGCGAAATCAAAGTGAGACTCCAGAAGCAATATTTCATTTCAAAGATGTCAAGTGAGCCACTCCTGATAAACAGTCTGCACGGTATACCCGAAAACATGTGATGGATATCTGTGGGTGAAGCTAGCCATTCCCCCCAATTTATTTTTGAAGGAAATGCTCGAAGCCGATGAAGGTATTATTCTACCAAGCACCACTAAAGTTTTTGCTTCCTGTCAATCAAATGAAAATCGCTTAATCGGTAATGGAAAAGTGGGCAAACCGATACCTTGGTATTTTAGAATATAATTAAAGCCTTGTAAAAAGGAGCTTGCTAAAATTCCAATTTTTAAACAGCTGGTTTCCGCTGTCATCTCTCTTGCTTTATAGATTCAAAAAGTCTTGAATGACAGAAACTCAAACCTCTTGATACTCCGGTTCTTGAATGCTCAAATCACCCAAGACCGCATCCTTCAGGATGTACATTCATTTTTCATGGATCTTTGCTGTTAGAGTGTTAGCTTGCTGCGTACTTTGACCCGATGAAGTATACTCGATCGGTGAGGAAGCAATCACCTCCATACCGTCTCTGGGCCACCTGAACCACAAGAAAGAAACACTCCCGCTAAAGGCAAACTTGAATATAGAGAATAATGCCTGGTTGAACAGCCTTCAAAATGGGATTATGTATCCATCGCCTCCACTACTTTTCCCTCAAGTTAGAAAATGTTAAAGCCGAGAAGACGGGAACGTAATAGTCGCCGGTATTGATCTTCACTGATCTTTATAGATAACTTTCGTAGAACTTTTCCAGACCATTTTGAGTCTGCGCAAACATTGTTCACAGATCTGGAGCACAAAGAGACCTAAAGTCAATAACGAGATTTTACATCATTTTTCATATTCACAAAATAAATTTTAACGATTAGGCCTCTGGTAAGTTGCCTAACTATACTAGTTTTAATATGCGTCAAGCGGAATGATGGGATCTAGAAAACGACGACTAGCAAGGGCGTAAGTACAAAGAATCCAAACCTCTCTGGAAGGAAATGTCCAACTTGTATCACGCAGACACAATAGACTGCTCGTTCCGAGCTGATCAAGCATTGAAGAATCTCATGCCCCAATCCATTCCAAGAAAAGCTCCAAAACAAGGTCAACAAAAGACCTCCAAAATCAAATCACCAATTGAAACGAGTGGCTCCTAAAGCTCCGTCGCAGAAATGGCCAATCATACTTCCGTTCTTTCAAGAGTTATATCTATATCTATATATATATATACATACCAAGATTCCGAGTAAGACAACAGCCTAACCTTTGAAGCCAGCTTAACCCTACCCAAGCAATCAAAAAGTCGAGCCATCTCAAAGCCGGGAGGCTGCTTGCATGAGGTCCACGATTTATCAATCTAGGCAAGTTGAATCGCCGCCATGGAGACTTTCGATAGGAAACGAAGAGCGAAGTGACCTCCTTCTGTCGATCAGAATCTGCGAAAATCAGCTGAGCAACTGGCTTCGAAATGCTTCATGATAGGACTCCACTTTGACTCTATTCACAGTGTGAGTCTGATGTAACTTGCTCGTCATGGGTTCAATCCAGACAGATTCGATACTTGTCCACAACCAAAACGTCTAAAACATTCCCTTGCTGTCCCAAAACCCCTGTCACCTTAAAATTAATCTGATCATGGTCAGACTTCCTAACGCTGAATTCCGTGAACTTCCGGCAAAATTCATCGCCGACCTTCAATCCGTCTGCAACAGCTACTTCATTACCCCAGACTACTTCGAATGGCTATTCCAAAGTGTCATTGGTTGACTACAGCTTGATAGCTTTTCAAATAGTCATAATTAGTACCCACAATCCGGAACCCTTTATAATATCCCCTAAGTGGCAATGGGATGACCTTTGAACCAACGCGATTTTAGCGCAAATTTTTCGCCTCCTCCATGGGAATACATTTCCTGAGGAAAATCGACATGATAGATACATCGAGAAAATTAAACTGAAGGGGACTGCCTTTGGCAACGACGACTAAGTCCTATACCGCAGCATTTTCGTCACTTTTTTTCAAATTGAATCTTGAATCAAGCAACAAAACGCAGTCAGAATTGCTAATCCTACGGCTAGAAGCAAGATGTTGAGACCAAGTGGAGAGTGGGTCTGAAGGTCAGATATTTCCAACTTACGCTTTTTACTAAATTCATGTGGCAGTAACTTCACAAATTTTGAAAACTGCTTTCACTCGCTGATCATGAGTGACTATTAACAGACCACCACCGATTTCCTGCTGAACTTTTCAAAAGCTCAACTACAGCCGAGCATGCTCATCAATCCAAACTCGAAGTTGGCTCATCGCTTAATAATCAATTTTGGATTGTTTCAACTAAAAGCGCGGGCATAGAATAACGTTTGCGCTGCCTTCACATTCAATGTTCAATATAGAAGAAATTTCTTTTTGAGCTATTCCAAGTCTGCCAATAAGGCATAATATCTGACATTGTTTTCTTGAGGAAATATTTCGCAAGCTCAGATTTTCGATCACCGAAATGCTGAGATCAAAGTGATGTTTTTGGAAGACAATTCCAATTTCGCCCCCCTCTGAATGGTCATAGTCGTTGGGAAAAGAAAGTTTTGAAAGTCTTCCATCCGAAGGACTCTCCCGATGAGGTTTCCATCAGAACCGCCAACAGTCAAGAGTGTGTTTTTAACCGCTTCCCGATTGACCCAAAGATCACATATGCCGATCTTCGAATCGATTTTAATATCCGGAAAGAAAGAGTTGGCTGACCTGGGATGGGTAAATTTAAGGGATTTGAAGTATGAAGCAGCATCTGAATTATGTACTGGAATTACGACTTTAAAGGTAACGTCCCTTTGTCTCCGAACTTCAACAGTTAAATCACCCTTGCAAAGGACCTCGACGCATTTTTGCAAAGAAAGTCCTAATCCAGATCCCTCTATAACCCAACATTATGTGCCCTGAAAATCCTGTCAAAGGAGTAGTCCGTTGTTCTTTTTTCGAATTCAATGCCTCTATCTACTATAGTGGCCGGAAAATATTATCAATAACTTCCAAGGTGAAATCTACTTTCTTGTGCCCATCTTTGAGTATTTGGTTGCATTTGAAAGGAGTCTCGAATACCTGATACTGCAATTCGGAGTCAGTGGATTATGTCTTTGGAAAGGTGGAATCGTTTTGAATTTAAATTTCACATCAATTCCAGCCCAGCATTTATCGTGTCCAAGAAGCTCCTTAACAAATGCCCCCTGTGAACATCTTTTTTGGCCGGAACTTCATTTGATTAGCATCAGCTTCACCCGAAGAAATAATACGCTGTTAGCAGGTTAGTCGAATACGCCACTATTTTCAATTTCATCGCATGTTCTTGCAATCTTCACCTTGAAGGGAATGTTCTTATCACATAGATTTGAAAGAAGTTTGCGCAGAACGTCAGGATCGAGGTCAATGGTTTTGATCCATGGAGACATTGAGATACAATCCGGGATTTAGAGCTCAATTTATTTCCGCCTTTTTCCAGTGCTTGGTCAGTCTTTGTGCACATATAGCTACAACTGTACGAAGCTTAAACTTTTTCCTCGAGCTCGTTAATTAACTTTTGAGACGTTCCCTCCTTTTCGGTCTTTGAAGAATGCCAATTCGATCACCATTTTGAGTACGAATTATGAATGCTTGATCACATAAGCACTTGGGTGGACCGACGACTTTGTTTGAAGTTCAGCATCAGAACTTGCCACTTTTAGATGACTACAGATATCATATTTTTCCATAATGATTCTGAGTAGTAGTTAACTCCCTCCAAGTTTCTCCGGCGAGATGATATCCTCATGACATATCTGCATGGATCTAGAGTATAAAAGTTCTAAGTGACTCTTTTCGCCGAATCTGCTAATCCTAGAAATCTCAGGCTTATTTTTTCCAGTGCCGTTTGCAGCAGAAAGAGCTGAGACAGCATCATCTTCAACAATAAGGATTGTAGGCTAAAACATCATACGTATTTGAGTGGGTTTCATTATATTTAAAATTACAGAAATTTAGTCTAGACAGGAATTTGGAAGCTTCACCAAAGTTTCCTAATTTTTTCTCGCTTCTCATGTTTATCTGTCTCCCACAATTAACAAATTTCGGATGCTTAGTCCTAGTCCTGTACCATCATAGAAGTCGCGCATTTTCCGGTATCTGTTTCTTGCTCAAAGGTGGAAATATTTTTCTTGAAATTTAATCGTAGACATTCCAATACCAGATCCTGTATTTCCATATAATAAGGTTTGAAATCTTTAAGGTCAATTGTAAAAGCAGTATCTGCCTTACACCGTGTATTTTAAATGGCATTACTCAGAGCGGTTATTCAGAAATCATCTCCAGAAATCGTTTATTTCCTTTTGAGTCGAGAGAATTCCGCCGCTGAAGGTAATACTCTAAGAAACCTCAATTGCATTTGCTTGCGAGGTTTAAAAGGGCATTATGATGGTCTTGAAATATTGAACTAGTTCTACTTCCAGATAATAAATCTCCATTTAATTAGCCCAAACTTAGCCATGTCCCCCAAATAATGAATTGAATTGTCCTCCAAGAAGCCGTTCTCACACTTGCAGAATATGTCCAGTTGAGAAAAATGCTCATGGTCCCGTGCCGTTCATCAATGATAATGTCTCGTGTCCCTCCCAAGAATCCCATTTAGTGGCGTCCTGATTTCGTCTATATTTCGAGAGTAGACTGGATTTGAATCCATGCCATCTTCCGCTTTCTCTTGGCTTCTAGAAGTTGATTTCTGCTGCTTTTTTTCAAGCCGAAATAATCTCTGAAAAACACAGAGAAACTAGATTTGCCCTGAATAATCTTCTTGTATTAATTCACAAAAGCTGCATTCAATAATCGCCACTTTTCCAAAGGAAAAAAGCCTTCCAAAGAAAATCCTAGCGGTAAAGGTTTTCAATTTCAAGGACTTTTCATTCCACGATCTTTTTCACAGAATCAGCTTGGTGAAAACTCATTTATATTTCTTCCCTGATAATCAAATGTGGTTTTCTCTGTAAGTTTTTGCGAAAGCAGGATTAACAGTTTACATCTCCTCGGCATCTCAAATGTCAAAAATTAAAAGCATCCTTTGGAGCTGTCCGCCGCATTTAAAATGCTCTTCCTGCAGCCCATTTTTTCCTTTCTTTGGTTCAAAAGCGACTTTTAACATCCTAATTTTTGAACGCTGCTGAAGAGTTCATTGAATCAAAAAAACCGATACGACTAAAGAAAATACACGGTAAGAAAATAAACCAACATGAAGTAAAAAGGCTTCTGAATAGTGAACTGCTGGAAAAAACGTTTGAAGAGAAATCACTCCTTCGAGGAACGATTGGAGCGTCCAGCTGATAATCTCCTGCTGAAGTTCTATTAAAATAAAGCTCGTGATTAGGTCCGAATGATTTCCCAATCCCTCCTTTTCCAACCCTGGAGCTCTGAAGTGAACCCACAGCTCCCTGATCATTGAACCCAGGGGCCATATAATCAGCTTCGAAAGGACTCCGTATAGGGACTATAAATCCTCGCGAATCAGAGGACAATTCCCGACTTTTAATTAAAGAATAAGATGATTTCGGAGAACCTAGCGTGAAATTTTCCTCGGAAAAAAGACTGAAAAACCTTTTTGCGTACCAATAATGATTCCAACCAATTCGCTCGATCAAAGCTCCCGATTGATATTCATACCTATCACCCATTACTTCCTTCTATCTATCTGAATAAATTCTTTTGGTAGTTTGACCTATACCCAAATCTCCCTATCACCAAATATTCTTTAGAATCCTGAGAAACAATACACAGATACAACTCCGCTGACCATTCAATACATAATCAACCACTGTTATCCTTAAAGATTTACCCCGTATCCGACCGATCAGCATCCCTTGATCAGTCCTCTAATACATCAATAGCCCTTGAACGACTACGAACCTATTATTTCTGCATGCTGCGATCAATATATTTTTTTTGCCGCTAGCACTACATTCTCCGCCTTTAAAATGGAGCCGCCTTTCTGAGGAAAAGATGGTTGATTGAAAAGCTTTTGATCCCAACAAGAATCTCTGGTATAATTAGATATCCTACGCTCGATATTGGGCGATAAAAAACTGATTTGGGACAAACTAAAAGAACTATCACCTGCTACCTTCAAACGGAAAGATCGCTGGTATCATGTGTTGGTTAAAGTGAACGGTTTTAACACCGTTTTGAAAATATTCCCAACCTCCACCCAAGTTTTCCGAAATATCCAAACCTCACCGATTTGGGCCCTGACCTGAAACTTCCACGATTCGTTCCCTGTGCTACCGTCAATAAATAAAATCCTTAATATACACTGGTCATTCTTTTCCATTTTGAAAAATTTTTGGATCCATTGTTTAAATCCAAAAAGAAAAGTCTCCCCCAACTAAATCAAATCGCAGATATTTCTTCGCCATCATCCCAATCCTGAACCTCCGAATTTCTGAAATTCCAAACTGTTATAATAGACGACTCCCCTAAGGTACGATCCAAGAATCCCTCCCATCATAAATCCTTCCGTGGATATAAAAGAATTTAATAGTTGGTTTAAGTCCAATAATGGAATTTATTATAGCTGGCAAATTTTTCGAAGCTGAGATTAAAATAATGAAAAAGTATCATCCTTAAAAACAACGCACAAAAGATGGCTCTCTCAGAAATCAATTTCAGAGATATCGTGTCGATTAGTGTGTGGCTTGATCAAAACATCCGGCCCTCCGCTAAAAAAATTACTGCCAAAAAATAGTAATTTCGCCGAATACAGGGACTTCCTAACTACAATCGGAGGGCTTGGAAGCATTACACCCTCAATTTAATTTCTTGAATTTCGCATCTTATGTAAAATGAACGCGCTGTTATCAAGAAGAAATAATTCTTTTGATCAATTGTTGACAACAGAAAACAATTTCCAAACTCACCAAAACATTGGTCCTGGAATCTTATTAAATCTTTTCCCACCGAACTCCAAGTGAACAGAGTCTCTTCATTTCAAGAAAAAACTGCTTCCTTAGCTCCCTTTTACAAAAAAATTAATTCGATCTCTGTTGGCACCAAAATCAAAACCGGCACAACTACCTTCTTCCCATTCCCATAACCGCCTTTAAAAGAGTTAAGGTAGTCCGTTTTGGTTAATATAGCCAGATGATTCCCTCCTCATCAATTACATAGAAATTCCAAATTCAAACTTCGCAATAAGAGAATTCAGGTAAGCATAAGTTTAAATGCATCCGAATAATAAATTCCTCTAACAGTAGCGAACCACATCCTCCCCAGAGAGTCCTTGTTCTACTTTTAGAACATTTTGACAGGTAAACTCACTCCTTGGAAGGTGTTAAAACTGAAGGTTTGGGTCCAAAATCACCGAGTTATTCCACAACAACCAGCACAATACAATTCCGACGAAGCGACTAAATTAAATCATTCGGAAAGCAAAGATAAAAAGATTTGCCAGTTAAATTTAAGCCGAGATAGTTAAGCCTTTTCTTTTGTAGGCGGGTGGAAATACCTCTATTTTTTGATTTTTTTTTGGGGGGGAGGCAAAACTTTAAAAAAAAATCCGAAAACCGCAAATGAGTGGACTGAGTCAAGATAAAAATTCCATATGTAATCGTACAAAGACTTACTGGGTCCTGAGGGCTCCTTCCACGCACCAGCAGACGATCGAATATGGCAAACTGCAACGTAGTTTTGGGCGTGACTTCCTGGCAAGGAAGAATCGTTCATTTGTGTACAAACCTGTTTTATACCGTAGCCGAGCGTGAAAATACTGTGCAGATAACTTCTATAATTTCTTTGTTCCGCCAGCTTTTGCAGCAGACGCTAATCATGGAAGCGCCGATGCAGCCACAGGTCATCATACAACGCATCACAGAGGGTAACCCTGTAGCTGATATGAACGTGCCAACCAATATCATCGGAGAGAGGCGCAACGCTTATCGGTCCCAAAAATTGCCCAGAGTGATCACTCCAGGAGAAGCAAAAGTGGGCCATCATGCAGTTTCGTATCAAAAAAAGGAAAGAATCGTATCGTATCCTAAGTCAGGAACTTTGACTTAAACGAAGCTGCGACCAAGTGCCAAAAGCTGGTCTTGGTGTATCCACAGCATTGGTATGAGGAGTCCCAATCACGGAACTTCACCAAGCGGCTGTACAGCTATTGATGGAAGATCCTGAGACAAGATGCAAATCGCATGAATCGAGAGACGGGGAAACTACGAACTGAAGCTGCATTGTGATCAGAGAAATGGCAACAAGAAGCCTGTCCTAGTTTCATCGCAGTTCCAGACTGCTCCTGCAGGACCTAGCAATGGGTCACGCTGGTGCGATCATCGAGAGCTGAAATGATACTGCGATGCTGCTCTGAGGCCAAAGATGAGAATCATGAATTCACGTAGTCATTCGCCAGCGAGATCGAGCTACTATGGCTCAGGTTTTGGTGTGAATGCTAATATTTGTGTGCCTGCCCCGCCCCGGGCGGGTCGGGGTCCGATGACCGTGTTAAAAAAAACTGCTTCGATCTAATTCGGAGCGGTTTTTTATGTCTAAAAGGAAGGTAATACCAAGGATTACAGTATATTAGAAACTCAACCTAGACTAAGCCCAATTCCATAGGGAATTAAATGCGACTTTTCTTCATCAACACAAAACTAAACTAGGGTATATGCGCCCTGAAAAATAAACTCCGCAGGCTTCTGGACCGATAATCCAATCCTAGGTACAAAGCGTTTACCCAGTAGGACTTCTTCTTATATTGTTTGAAATCTTCATCAAAGAATAGCGCCTGTCGCGAGTCGCAAAGAACCCTAATCTAACTCCAAATGATGTTTGACTTGCCCCAAAATGCGGATACCATCAGAGGAATATAGGGGACCAATAGTAGAAACTGGGTTTCAGTTCCTCTTACGGTACCTGCACAAGAAAAGCCAGCATCACAGCAACTTATCGTCTTTATTGGTAATCAATGCGCCATAATTAAGTAAAATTCAAAATAGGCCCCCTGCAAATCTCGGCAAAATACGAAGTTCTTGGCTGTGAAAATTCGGCAACTTCCAGTCTTAGACACCTTCCAGCTGAGCAAGTAACTTATTTTGAGATAATAACAAACAAACAATATAGAAAGGAGCAAAAGATTTATACCGGATGACATATCTTTTAAAAGTAAAATTGGCTGGATTAAAAAACAGTTAATTATGACAATTATCTTTGAGTAGAAAACTTCCTTCCAAAAGTAGATTATAGAGAACAATAACTGCCTGGTTTGTAACATGAGTTTCAATGTTATTTCCCAGTTGAATTGCCTGTTGATATTTTTGATCTTTGTCATACAATTCGAACTCCTACAACCATCTTCTGATAAGCTCTTTATGAATACACTCTTTATTATTAAACGCTTTGACTAGTGTTAGAATCTTCGGGTAATATTATTCAGCGCTAAACTCCCTATAGAAGGAATTGGAGTAAACCATAAAGTTGCCATATACATATGTTGCCAGGTAGGGGGCTAAATCCCTGTAATACCCGATGGAGGCCACAACCAGTTTAACCAACAGAAAATCTACACGGGCTCATAGAACTGTGTAGGAGGTTAACACTATAACGTAATGGATTGGCTTTGACTGAACGCAATCCAACCGATGGATACGTCCCAATTATATGAGTAAACCATACGATGTCCTCCAGGCAACTACCCCTTATACGTACTAGGTATTTCCGTTGCAGACTGAAGAGGTTCCAAAAGCAAAACTTTTGAATGAAACTTATAGCTCCTACTGTCTGTATAGTCTTTCGTACTTCGAAATCGACTTGTTGGAAAAGGCCTGGCTGTCCATTAGGAATGGTCGATTGTACCGAGAAATGTGTGCTTCAGTAGTTAATTAACTGCCGCAACGATATTGCCAGAGGCACCATTGGCCAAAAAATGTGTTGGTTCCCACCATTTATCCCCCACCCAGGAGAGCCTTCCAATTTATATTCATATGGTAATAACAAGTTTTGGTCAATCAATCCCATAGCAGGATCACTTTCGTAAGTAATAGACTTGGCGCTGGATTACACATAATTAGGAGCTCGTCCCATGCCTATTGGCTGGCATTTTAACGTGAATCACATATAAATTTTCTATCCTGTTAGACAACAAGACGTGTGAAAAACTGAATTCGGTCTGTTCCAACATTAGGAAAGCATAATTTGAAAAATGCTATGTCCTAGGCCAGAACTATTCCAAATCCATTTCAACTTATCATCCATCCGAAAGTACAAGTATCTCTTTTCCCCAATCGAGCCTTTGGCTGATAAGTATTAATCAACTGGCCCTGAAGGAAAAAGTATTTGGCCAGACCGAGTTTGGAACCCTGTATACACCGTTGCCAACCAACTGCCTAGAAAAAACCGAAAAGATAAACTAAAAAACAGAATCACCTTAGATCTAAGGCTTAGCTTGATGGGGGGGGGGGGGCTAATTTAACTTAGTTGCCATCAATATTGATTAGTTTAATCGATAATTAAATATACACACAAAAATTTATAAAAATACAAATCAAATTATCAGTTAAATTTTCCATATATGCTACTTATTCAAATTTAAATGCTAGAAATAATGAGTTTTTATAGTCAAAAATCTTAATAAACTAATAAAATTCTTCAGACTCTTGAGGAGTTTAGATTCGTTGGATCAATAACCTTAGTGTGGAATGCCTTAATATGATAGGATTTCGGATACTAAGAATTCGATGCTGCCCGCCGCGGGTTTGGAGACCGCTTCGAATAAGTCGAATGGTTTTGTGAAAAAAGAAAGGAAAGATGAAATTAACTTCAGGCTCATTAAAACTCCAACCTAGAACTAAGCAACCCAATAGCAAATTACTTTACTCTCCATCACCTCGATGTGTGAAATCAATCCAAGGGGGTTATAAGCCGCCCTAAAAACAAACCAACCATCAGGCTTCTGATTACGATAGCCAATCCTCGAACACATGATAAATCCAAATTGCCGCTCTTCTAAATAATCTAGAAATCCCACAAAAATAAATGTTACTCGATAGCTACGAAAACCCCATTCCGAATTCCAAATGCCTTTAACTTCCCCAAAGCGCAGTGATCTCGTCGAGAAAGTAAGTGTACCAAAAACCTGGAATATGCGAACATCCTCATTTCGATAGCGCATAAAAATCCTGCACTAGCTGAATATTTAAGTCTTCCTTTTTGATAAAAATAGGCCATAATTGAATTGGCATAAACCATTAGCAGTTTCCCTCCATTCGCCCATAAATGGCATTTTTGCCGTGAAAATTTCGGCTGAGCTCTTCAGTTTTAGTATCCTTCTCGGCTGGCAAGAATTCTTGCTTTTGAGAAAAAACAAACAAAAACTAATTATAGAAAGACAAAGATTTATACGGTATGACATACGTTAAAGTTTTACTCAACAGACTTCAAATGCTCTTCTCCGCCTTCAACAACTATCGCCCTAACTTTAGGCTGCTGTTTAAAGATAAAAATTCAATTTGGTTTTCATCTATGAGAAGCGGGAAAAATGTGTATTCTTACGCCATTTGGTATTTGTTGAGTACGATTTGGCATTATCAGACAGCTCTCAATACATAACTCTTAAATACCATTCAAGCTTCACACATTCCATTGATGTGCAGAATAGTTGGGTATTGCAATCTCTAATATTCCATATTTCAGCTTCTCAAGATGTATTCTCTATGAAATCTGGCCCATTGTCGTGTAAAAGAAATTGTAACGCACCAATGCCTGTAAATTGTTCAAAACGGCTAAATAAAACCTTCTGGATCAATTAATTCAAATGCCCAACCGCCCATACTTTCCTCTCTCCAGGCTATAATTGAACTGTCACAACAATCCATCCAGAAGCTACCCGAAGCTTTGCCCATCCCAACCATTAAGAAATATGTCGCTCCCCAAACGGTGTTGAACTCCACTCTATTTGACCGGTGGTGGCCTGCTGCCCTCTGGTTCGGTGACGGCTATCGTAATCCTCTTCTTTCATAAATACCGAGCACCATGTACTTGTCACCATTAAGCCCATAATCCGCTTAATTAAGGCCTCTTACTCTTGGGAGCCATAGTAAGACTTCTTGCAGATCTCTAAAAGCACCATTCATTTTCACAAGAGTTGTTTCGAGCTGTTCTTTCCGCTCTGGTAGCCTTGCCTTATAAAAACAGTTGATTTGCGATAACGCTAGAATCGTATCGTTACTATTCATACTCACCGCAACTACCCTGGATAAACGATTCAATTTACTTGTGTTTCGTTGTTGATCCTTTCTAACTTTTTTGTAGATTTAATGTCAACGTAATCCACACCAGTGCCTTCTTCAGCTCTCATTCCTTCTAAGCATTTCTAACTCAGCTATAGAATGTAGGTCCCTTGGTTTTTGATGCTCATAATGGCTCCTGATTTAGCGCCGATCGCCATTAACACTGACTGGTGACACCCGTGTCGCGACAATTTCGCAAGATAAGCCAGAAGAATCCAATCTCAACAATAAATGCCCTTTATGTTTGTGAGTGAGTAAGTTACGACCACTCGATGAAAGGCGGCATCTAATAGTTCTCGTCATTTGTTCCTAGTTAAGCAACAAAACCAGTCATTATTCTAAGCCATTACAAACACAAATCCATTAAGAGATCCTAAAATCTAGTAAAATTTAAAACTAATATCTAAAAAAAAAATGGATGCTGAAATTATTTCATTAAGGTAAAAGGAATTTGAAGTCCTACTGTAGGCCTCAATTTCCCAGGCATCACAGTTTTACTAATTAATCAAATCTTCTCTTCCTCTACACCCATATTTGAGAACACTGCGAAAGTACGGAGCGGTTTTTTTAATTTCACTTAAGAGTCCTGCTTTAAAAATTGTACCTTGCCGCTTAACTTCCAAGACTCCGATCATAAAAACTAGGTGTCATCCATAGCGGATCCACGCCTCTATAATGTTCTTGCCATCAATGAAAATGACAAAATAGCGGCTCATGGCAAAATGCGCGAAAGTCACTTGCCAAATTCGCTGAACAAAACCAAACCTAGTCAACGGCCCTTCAAGCCAAAGGCTTGTCGTGGCTTATTCTACCCACATTATGGTTGACTTCGGATTGACTCTTCGGTAATGGATGAAACCTCCAAAGCATCCCACATTTATTTATAAAACTGAAATTCAACAATCAACGAAAGTTGACCGTCGACAGACGACGATCGATGCAATACTACCAAGCACCGGATGTCTCGGAATGAAGTAGAAATCACGCCACGAGGAGTCAAATTACAAGCGAAGTCGAGAAAGTACTTAGATTAAGGCTTGGACGGACATTTCAGCGCCTACTTCGATTTTCTGAGGTGGCGGAATGCGAAATCGAACTTGCAAAAATTCCTGTGCAAAAAACCTGATCGATCCTCTCGATACCACCAATCACTTGACATCGGAATCGGGACTAGTGGCTAGAGATTTTTATTGAATAAGGCAAAAGCTGTAGTCGATTTCTCACGATCGAGCGTCGTAACAAATCACACCCGGAAAAGACAATCGAGGTGACAAGGCTCGAATCTACGATACAAAAGCGAACTACAGCCATTACTAGAAACGTCGAAAAGAACGTTGGTGAGCACAGCACAAGCATTGAGACAGCAAGCGTCATGCGGACTACCAAGATATAGATCTTAATTCAAAGGCACTTATCCCAAACAACTCAGTGCAATCCGCGAAATGCTTGAAAAATTAATCAATCCGAATGGATGGTAGAATACCGCTTTAAAACTCACGCTTCCTTCCCCCCAGACGAAAAAACTATCCTTAAATCGGACGAATTGACCAAAAACATGCGATCATACGGTTCAAAAATGCGGGCATATGACGAATCGAAACGAAGTCGAAAGTGTCCTTTTTTAAAAAAGGAGAAGGAAAATCAACGATGATTAAAGCGATCATGATTGAGATCGAATTTGAAGGCAAAAATGTAATTGGGCACAATTCCTGATCGGATATTTCGCTCAGAACAAAGCCTCACCTTTGGATGAAAGCTGGACGATTTTTGAAACAATCGACTACACGCGGTCCGGGGAAGTGCGCACCAAAAGTGAAAGACCATCTTGGGCGCATTCAGTCTCAAAGTAATGAATCAACAAAGAAGTGAAAAGTCTTGTCAGTGAGAGAAAACCCGAACTAGCGATTAATTAAGCACTTTTAGAACCAGTCAATCTGCCCTGATCTCGATGACCTACCAATCACTTGGCCAATGAAAACAAGGTATTAATCAAGGACGCTTTGAAACTTTTGACGGCACGCTAATCATCGTACTCACGATAGAGACTCTTGATGCTGGGTGACCAAGATTGATTTGGGAACAACGAGTGAAAGAGATCCGAAGAACAAGGATCCTGAGAACAATAATAGCATGAGAACCTAAAGAAGTGGAAGGTAGTCGGTTGTCGGTTGTCGTTCGTTGTCGTGTCGTTCCGGTGTCGTGTCGTGTTCGGTGTCCGTATGTCGTTTGTCGGTTCGTTGTCGGTTGTCCGTTGTCGTTTAGGTGAACTTTAGCGTAACGACGAAGGTCATTTCCACAAAAAATCGGTGTTTTCGATCACCGTTTTGCTTCTATTATATAAATTTCTAGTCCCAAAAGAACCTTGCACCAAAGTGAAAATCTCCGGAAATAACATGACAGAACAAACCAAAACATCGCAAACGGAAGAAGGTAAGAGGTTTATGACTCTGAATCGTGGTATTGGCAAAGCCCACCTCAATAAAGAGAATGACTCAACTGGAGGGTGCACAATTCCGACAAAGACCAACCCAATCATAAATTCCAAAGTACTTGATCACCCTAAGGCTGTCACAACAGAAGGAAAACGGGTAAAAATCAACTGCTGAGTCATATCCAAAAGATCCCAACAAATAACAAGAGGAATTAATCAGACAAGATCACCCAATGTTTCACTCAGAAAGCATGCATTGCTTCAATTTGAAGAATCTCCTCACTCGACATCCCCAAGACATAGCCATCGAAGTCGCTACTCAAAGCATCACCACAGCAGTGGTCTCTGAAACTAAAGCAATACCGCCGAAGATCTAAACCCAATTTCACCGATAGACAAGTAAAATCAAGCTATAGACGAACCGCATCCGAGCTTCCTGTTGCAGTAAAAACTCCACCGATATCCCCCAATCAACCACTACCAACATAAAGAATAAACTTGGAACGGCTTCCCAGAAAGTACTCAATACCAACTCTGAAGAAGCTCACCAGCCCGGAAAGCACTTGGCATATTTCCACACGCAAATAGACCACACTCACTTATTAACTAATACTGAGGTGATCATAAGATATCGCGCATATCAAAGGAACAGGTCTTCGCTTAGAGTACAACCCTTGCTAATCTAATATTTGCGCGCGAGCGTCAATTAGAAATAGAGTGCGCCGCATCTGGGACATGTCGAGATGATTCACTTATCACACTGCGAAATGATCAAGGCCATTGGACAGACGGTCACGAGACGATAAGACATCTAAGGTGCGGAGATACAACGCACCATCCTCGTGGTTCGCACAGATAGACGTGAATTCACATTACTTCACGCACACTGCAGTCGTGTTCCTAAGACCACCTCATTCCCGCTTGGAACAGCATAAATAAAACTAGTATAATGCAGGCCCAAGCTCTTTGGATACCTTCCTGTTTCCATTGACCTCATTGTCGCTAAAAATCCAAACTTACCCAGAAGCCTAATCAGTTTAAAAAGTAAATTTGTGATATGAAAAATATTAAAATTCAGTATTGCGGACTTTAGGTCTCTCCCACCGTCATGACCACATGACAATCGTACAAAGTGCCCCGCGTACTCGAGGCAAGCATCACACACATGCGTATTGGAAAAGCAGCTCCTCATCTCTAGTAAGTATCCTATAAAAACGCTCAGTGAAGACAATAAGCGGGCAGCTATAGTCACACGTTCTCGATCTAAACATTCTAAACTTGAAAAAGGGAAAAAGACAATGGAGGCCGCAGATGAAGAGATACATAATCCAGCCCACCTCCACCATAAAGCACTAGGCAGTCAAAGAGACACTGTCAAACAGTAGTAATATATCCTGAAAGGTGCTATTTGAAAAGGCAGTGCTTCAAGGTAGCCCATAGCTGCATCGCGAGCCACATATTGCATCCATCAATGTTTTCCCTCACGATTCATCCAAACTCCCATTCTCTAGAGCGAGAGAGAGGAGAGAGGAATAGCAGAATAAGTGGAATACATCTCCTTAGTCTATGTTTAGAGGTGGCCCAGATGATGCACCGTGAGGAGGTGAAATATTCGGCCTTTCCTTCAACTCTGAGAGCTGTGGTGAGGCCAAAGTAAGAGCCTTTCCAAGTCGGTTCACACACGAATAATCAAACCGA